>ERZ1463038.229-NODE-229-length-17720-cov-20.091141_pt1 | contig 17720 bp, 29 predicted proteins | sample MGYA00564479_ERZ1463038 | MGnify/ENA primary metagenome ERZ1463038 (study PRJEB39244, sample SAMEA3635134) | Helicobacter pylori | study: EMG produced TPA metagenomics assembly of PRJEB11511 data set (Assembly of a 5300-year-old Helicobacter pylori...
CGTACACGGAGCTTGCGGCAGAGCTCGAGCCGACGCGCGACGGGGGGATCGAGCTCGTACTGCTCGGGCTGGAGCTCCGGACAGAGTGCGCGGGGTCCATCGTCGCGGATGTCGGCGTCGACGGCATGCGGAACGGCGAGGGGAGCCCGCCCGGGAAGAACGGGGACGAGTCGTGCACGCTGAGCGGCGACTGGGCGGGCAGCGTGACGCGGAACGACGACGAGCGCGAGCGGCCGGGCGACGACGGTGAGGTGGCCGGATACGGCTGCAGTTGCGGCAGGGCGCACGAGAAGGAGAAGGGGGTGGGCAAGCACGAGTCAGCTGTCTGGTCGCGTCAAAAATTTAATCCGGTGAGCTTGACGAACCTGGCCCTTGGTCGATCGGCTCTGCAACCGAGTGCGCGCGCGCCGGGACGCCTCGCCGCCCTCTCGCGCCGCGTGAGCCCCTCCGGCGTCGTGAGGGTCGTCATCGTCGTCGTGACCGTCGTAGCTGCGCATGTCAAGGTCCATGTCTAGCCCGAGACCCTTGAACTCGCCCGAGGTGTCGGCGGAGCCGAAGTGCTCCTTGAAGGTGCTCTCGGCCATGAAGTCGCCCAGGTGGTCTTCGAGCGGTGTCGAGACGTGCGAGTGGTAGTCGTCCCAGCCGTGGCGGAGGTCCTGCGCCTGGTGGAACTGGAGCGCGGCGGTCGAGAGGAGCGACGGGTGGGAAGAGCTCCGCAGTCCCTGACGCGGGCTCTCGAGGTGTAGGTCCGCGAGGCTCATCGTCGCTCGTGCACTAGTGAAAGTGAACGAGGGCAACAGGTGAGACGGCGGCGTCTGGTTCTGGCCTGCGGGTGAGCGAGCGGTGTCAGTCGATCCGCCCGGGCTCAAAACGCGACAGCTCCGACCTCACGCACCAAGTGGGCGAGAGGATGCCCTGCCACCGAATCCGCGCAGCCGAGCGAGAAGAAAACAAGGAGAGTGGGCGACAGCGAGATGAGAGCGGAACCAAGAGCGCGCGGCCGATCTTCCGACCCTGCTCCAGCCCGGTCGCCGTCCGATTTAAACAGCGTCGTGGTACCCGCTCAGTGCTTTGATCGCCTCAAATATTTCCCCCTGTCCTCTTCCCACTTGATAACCCTCTGCACTTTTTTGTTTTCCTCTCCCACCAGCGACGCAGAATCCGAACCGTATCTTCTCGAGGCCGGACAGCAGCCGTCCGGCAGCGCGTGCTGCCCAGTGCAATCAACAAACCCTACCGGCGACCTTTATACGGAAGGCTCTCGATGTTGACAAAGGACCTTTCTCCGATCTTCACGCCTGCAGGTCCAGCTGGAAGAGGAGCCCCGGCCGTGTATGTACCCGCCCGATGCCAGCCAACGCCTTCGCACGCCGATGGGCCCTGGCGAGGCGACGGCGATTAGGATGTCCCCACAACACGAGGTGGCCTCGATTCTGGTGTGGCCAGATGGGGGGGCAGATCCGCATATCTATTGGCGGTCGAATACAATCGGGCCTTACACAACCGTGCCGTTGCACTACGCCGGCGAGCCGAGCTAGATGGTGCACCTTCATGGAGGAAGAACAACTCCCGTTAGCAGCGCTTGCGGTATCGTACGCAGTTCGGCCCTAAAAATGACGACAGTCGAGAAGCACGTCCAGTGGATCGGCGGCAGCAGCGGCGGGTCTTGACCTGACCTGAGACTTCGGACCGCGCCGAGTCCACACAAGCGCTCCGACGCAGCGATAAATTCATGAACACGCTTGTACAAGGCGCGTTGCCAGTCTAGGTGCTTTCCAAGACAGTGCATATGCGTGGGTCGCGCGGTTGGGTCGCGGGCTCAGCGCACTCGCCTCCGCCTTCGCAGCGGTCGCATGTATCCTGGATGATCCGTTCCAAGCCCTAGGAATAGACAAAGCGGGTCTGGATGTGCAGCGTGCGTTCTCGATCTCGATGTCCACGCAGTAGGACGCCCAGGTGCGCTCGGGAAGGGAGGCACGAATCTGGCACGGACACGAGTACCGAGGAGTGCGATTCAGAAGTTGGAGCCGGGTGAGAACTGTGCTCTAAGTTTAGAGGAGTAGTTGAGACCGTATCAGGAATGAAGATGGGCAAGGGAATGAGAGGTTCTTCTATCTACACGAAACAGAGTGAAGCGAGGAGCGCGCCACGGCGCCACGGCGCTGTGGCGGGGTAATTAACTCGCGTGCGGGGTAGCTGCGGAAATTTATGATCGGTCCACTCACTCCGGAGACAGCGGCATGAAACTCCGTCTGAGATGGTCTGCACCTGGGCGTCGCGTTCGACGTCGAGGGATCTTTGGGAGGAGTGCAGCATTCAAGTTGGCACAAGGCATCCCGGTGCACGCGCGAGCACACGCTCCGGCAGGGAGGGCCCCAATACTGATCAGAAATTTCTCCCTTTCACGTCTGAGATCTGAACACGACTTAGATGAAGCCGCTCGCAGCGCCGGACACCTCATGTGGGTAGACCCGATGAGTCGAGACCCTGCGTGGTCGTGCGACACGGTTTGGGTGGCCAACTACTGGTGGGTGGAGGAAAGTATGCAGAGGCCGCTCCCCTCAATTTGGTACCGTTCCCGAACCTGTGGCGTCTGGGATGGGGTGGGAAGCACCCCGGGCCGCGACAGTCTGCGGAGCCGGTTTTGGTAAGGATCTGCACGTCTAACGTCTAACATTGTCCTCTCAGACCAGAAACTGAGGAATTGACCCCGGCACCTTCTCAACTTATCGCCTCGACGAGCGAGCGGTACCGGGTCCTCGTCATACTACCCACTCTCCCGGGGGCGCCAGCAGTCCAGGACTGTCCGATCTTCGCCCATTTAAGTTCAGAGTCGACAGTTCTGCCATCGCGTACAGTAAGCGAGGTACTGCCGCATTTACGCGCCGCATCCGTGGTAGCGTTGCTCCCCTTGTCTGCGAAGCTGTAATTCTGAAGTCGGCCTGCCGCCGTGATTCTCAGACTGCAGCAAGAGCCATGGAGGATCAGCAGGGGCACCATTTCCTCTCGTTACTTCTTCTGCCCGGGTGGTCTGAGACCTCGACGCTCGTCGACTGAGCCATTTTCGGGTCGAAGCTGTAGCCGTTGGATCGCGATATCGGTGGGTGGTCCGGTCTGGGAAGTCTGGGCAAGGATCAGCTCAGGGGATCTACTTAGCAGTGCAATAGCATACAAAATTACTGAGTACTGAGCACGGAATGGGGTGACTTTGGCCCGGCTCGTTCCTCACATTGTCCGGCGAAGGCGCCCCTGGGCGACGCCACAGGGACGTCGGGCCTTCCCATCCAGCACGGAGACCTTTTGGTTATCATAATCGGGCCACCGGAGCGTGCACTACTTCTCGCGAGCCTATGTGGACGCCTGTCGTCGCGAGAGGAAGCTGCTCGACGGCGCTCGTCCGCGGACGGGCGTCGGCAGGGCTCTTGTTGGAGGGGAAGTCCGTTGAGTCGGATACGTCGGACGACAGTAGCTGCAATGCGTACGCTTGAGGGTATCTTAGCTTATCCGGCAGAAGCTGGCGCAGGTCGCCGGGCGAGCGTCCTTCGACGATCTGTGGGGGTGTGGGGGTGCTCGCCGCCGCCTCTGTCGAGTCGGGCTTGAAGCGCCAGTCCCACCAATACAGCACGTGGTGCCGGTGAAGACGGATGCTGGAGACCGAATGAAAACCCCTGCCCGACACAAGCGCGAGCAGCTGAAAGGACGAAGTGCCAACGAATTCTCGGCGGCGTCGAAGAGGCTCCTTCTGCACCCTCTGCCTGCCCATGTCGCCAGCCTCGATGGAAGTGGACCTCCCAAAGACGAAGCGAAAGGCTTCCAAGCCGGATGACTCGGATTCGGACGGCGAGACGAGCGATGTCGAGGTGAGCCGGCCTGGTGCACGAGCTCACCCTGAACTCGAGCTCATCCCCTCCATGGCCATGGACAGATGCTGGACGTCGAGTTCAACTTCTTTGACCCGCAATCGCACGACTACCACTCGATCAAGCTCCTTCTGTCCCAGCTGCTCTCCCACGACGCGAGCAGTTTGGATCTCGGCAGCGTCACAAACCTCGTGCTGGAGCAGAAGCTTGTTGGGAGCACTGTCAAGACGGATGGAGCGGAGGGAGACCCCTACGCGATTCTGACAGTCCTGAACCTGAACGTGCACAAGGTCCGTCGGCGCGGAGTTTTCTTGCGCGCGCGTAGTGGTGGCCGGTGGAGCTGACTGCTGCCACAATGATCTCAGGATGATCCCGCTGTGGCGTCCCTGATGGCCTACATCCTGTCCAAGGCCGCTATCGACTCCGCGCTGCACGCGCTCCTCTCCGACCTGTTCGTCGTGCCCGCCACTGCCGGCAGCTCGACCGCCGCCGCACCTCGGCACGTTGGACTCGTCATCTCCGAGCGACTGGTCAACATGCCCGCCCAGGTCGTCCCGCCAATGTACCGAATGCTTGCGGAGGAGCTGCAGTGGGCCAAGGATGACGTTCGTTCCCGCCCACGCCGGCGTCCAGCAGTACCAGAGCTCTGACCCAGCTCGAATTATCAGTCAGAACCCTACCACTTCTCCCACCTACTCTTCTTGTCGCGCGTGTTCCTCGCCTCCGCGGACGAGTTCGACGAGGACCCGAACGCCGCTCTGAACGCGGCCGAGGACGAGGGAACCGGCAAGAAGGGCAAGAAGGGCAAGAAAAGCAAGAAAAGCAAGACTGGGGAGCACCTGTCAGCAGGGGAGAAGAAAGAGGCGCAGGTGTGGCCGTACCACGCCGAGGACGACTTCATTACCAAGGTGAGTCTCGCACCGAGTCTGGGGAAGTCAACGCTGACCCGATTTCATCTCGCCCAGCTTTCGGATCACCGGGTCGTGTTCCCGTACACGCTCACTCCGAAGAAGGACGAGGGTGGCGACTCGTTTGGAGTCGAGACGCGGGGGTCGATGATGCTCGTCCCGGGGGCAAAGTTCTCCACGCTGGTCGAGGGGTTGGAGGGCTTCCTGGGGGGCTCCGACTGAAGATGTAACTCCGCAAGTCAGTCACTTCCAGATCGTTCTCCCACGCGCAAGCAAGGCCGCCGCGATGATCATGCATCGTCACCCCGTGCGGGTGGCGACCACTCCTGCTCTTCGAGAGCCAAGGCACTTGCGGAACTCCGCGAGGCGATAAGCACCATCTCCGACTCACTCATCCACTTACATAGTTACATAGAAGAGACTCGAAGCTCATCCGCGTTGCAATCGCAGCATTCCTGCACACTGAAGTCAGGACCTCAGCCCGCGACGGAGCCTCGTGGCAAACTCCGGACTCCCACGATACTCTTTCTTCGCCCAGGAGGGGCTTGTACCTACCTACTGGGGGATCTTGAGTAATTTTCTCTCAAAAACACCACAACCTTCCATGGCAATAGAAGCTCGCCCGCGTACCGCGCGCTCCTGGGTTCTAGCAGGCGCCACGCCGTCGCTCGGGCCACAACACCGGCCTCGCTCGGGAGAAACGGCGACACAAGTGTATGTTCCAGCTGCATGCTCGAAGAGCTGTGTATCCTCGGGCGATTCCTCGCTCATGAGTTCCCCGACACTCACGCCGACCGGTGCGGCGCAGACGGCCGTAGGTAAGTAGGATCGTCAACAGTGCTTGAAAGTTTATGACGTTTCCAAGATGTGAAACCTTGACAAACTGAAATAATGCTTTGGTCAGTCCAATACTCCCCCTGCTCGGCCAGCTCGGCTGCTCTGAGTCTGAGTCCGCCGACACAACGTACCCAACAGTTGAAAAGGAAAAACGTGCGCCCCTCATCCGATCAACGCATCAACGCAATGTACAAGAACAAGCCTACAAATCGATGTCGTAGCTCGTGTGGGTCAGAAACTTAAGGAGAGCAGAGACTGAGTCGGCGTCGGAAATCGCAGTGCCTGCGATAGGAGATGCTTTGTCTTGCGCCCCGCGAACAGCTTGCGTGTTGATATCGACCACAAGAGCCACAATAAAAGTTGCTAGCGCATCGTACGCAACAGTGACCGGAGGTTTCGGTTCAGGCGAGGGCTTTAGCCGAGAAAGTCACCAACGTATGGCCACTGTCACGGGAGTGACGGTCGCCTTCCAAGAGCACCTCCTCAAGTGCCATCCTGATTGGTACTCGAGTCTCGTTTTTTTCACTTGGACGTGATTGGACTTGAGGACGAATCATTGTGACCCAGGGGCGAGTTAATCAACTCCCCACAGGAGTTTCGCAAGCTCGAACGTCGCGCGTCGCGCATCGTGAAACGCCAGCCGCATTTCAGGGCTTGTCTGAACCAAGCTGACGGCAGAGCCTCCCCTCTGTATCTTTCCTACATTCAACATCGTGTAAGTCTGCACCCGATGCGCCTCGCAGGCTGGCTGTCGGTGCTCACGCTGGCGCTGCTCGCCGACGCCCGACACTCTCGCTCGCAACGTCGGGACGCTGCACTCCGCAACAGCCCAACTGGAAACTACGCTCCCCTGACGGGGAAGTGTCCAGCATCAGGAGTCAAGATTCGACACGGCGTGAGTGCTGCCGTTTGGAGTACGGACGCAGGCTGACCTCTCGACGAACGGTCCAGCAAACAATCGACCCGAACGAATCGGCTTACATTGCGCGCAAGACTGTCACGTCACTCGATGTCTGGACTTCTTATTTGCACGCCGTAAACCTCACTGGACTCGTGGTGTCCGATTTTGTCCCGGCACCCGCCGACGCGGTGGCGGGTCAGACTGTTCCGAACGTGGGGTTCGCTGTGTCGGGTGGTGGTATCAGGTGCGTGTTCGAACTCATCGTAATGACGATTATTGGAGCTTGACTTCCGTCCCGTGCAGAGCACTCATGGTCGGAGCGTCGATCATGAGTGGCTTCGACAACCGGAACGAGCTCGCGGTCGAGAGGAAGACCGGCGGAGTCTTGCAGCTCGCTCAATACGTCGCCGGGCTTTCTGGAACCTCATGGCTGGTGGGATCATACAGCCTTGCTGGCTTTCCTACGTTTGAGAGTAGGGCTCGGGGTGTTCGTCTGCAAGCAGCTCTGACGCCCGATCTTACCCACAGAGCTACGGATAAGTATCTGGGAGCTGAACGAAATTCTCTTCCTGCCATCGACGTCCGATCCTACTGGGTCGGCGGACGCGGTCATCTCTATACAGCTCAAGCGTTTCGCAGGCGCTCCTGTAAGCATTGTCGACGCAAGTAAGCCTTCTCATATCTGTGATCTCGATTTATAGTCGATGGAGATCTCATATAACGTTTTTTTTTTCCATAGTGGGGCGACTATTGAGCTACCATCTTGTCAATGACACGCGTTTCGTAGCCGACGTCGGCCGGGGACCAGGTTGTGAGCTCAGTTCCCATTTAGCACGGGGGCTTCGATAAAGTCAGCTCACATATACAAAGCCGCCACACTGTGGTCATCGATCAAGGACACGGTCGCCTTCAAGAAAGGCACTGCACCCTTTCCCATCATCTCGGCCCTCGGACGCGCACCGCACTACATCAACGTCACCATCGAGTCCCCTCAGTTTGAGATCACGCCGTATCACTTCGGAACAAATACCCCATCCAGCGGAGGACTCTACCTTCCCATCGAGTACCTCGGAACAAAGTTTACGAACGGCACTCCGAGTAGCGCTTCGCGGTGCATGACTGGGTGCGCTCCGCTCTCGGTCGAGGATTCAGGGTAGTGGGGAAGGCTGAAGCTTGCTCCATCTCAGATTTGAGAACGCTGGGTGGGAGCTCTCGACGTCCAGGCGACGACCGGTTGCTGATGCGGTTCGGACACAGCTTCCTCATGGCTTGTAGCGGGAACAGTGGGCCACCATCTCCTCGGCCGGAACAGCATACTGACCCCTTTGTTACAGTAATTGGTGTTCCAGCACAACTGGCGATCCAAGAGGTGAACGTCACCGCCATCACCGAGAACGAGGCCATCAACAACGTGCTGAGTGCGATTCCCGACGCCCTTGTGGACAACGGACGGGCAAGCCTCCTTCCGCTAATTTAAATAGAGTGAAGAGCTTACACTGCTCTTCCTCTCTTTAGGTTGTGAATCCCTTTTTTGGTCTCGGAGCGTCAACCGGCTTCCCTCCGACGAACGACCCCGAGCTTGCACTCACGGACGGCGGTCTCGGCGTGAGTGCAAATACCAGATGCACAAGCATACATATCCTCTAAATTTATTTCAAGGGCGAAATCATTCCTTTCTTCCCACTTATTCAGCCCCAGCGTGGACTAGACGTGATCGTTGCTGTCGACGCCACCGTGAGTAAGGCGCACTTGGCCACTGGAAGACTGCTGACCCCGCAACAGGCGGAGCTCGACCTGTATCCAAACGGAGAGGACATTCACAACACATACCTGAAGTCACTTCTACCGGGCTACGACATTCCTTTTCCCGTCATCCCGCCGCCTTGGACCTTCGTCGCGCAGAAGCTCAACAAGCGACCCGTGTTTTTCGGTTCGGCTTGCTATACTCAGCCAAACAGCCTCATAACTCCGCTCATTGTTTGTAAGCGACGCCGATGCTTGCGTGGACACCGCCACAGCGCTGACTCTGCGACTCCGGTGGCAAGATCTCCCCTCTTACTACATAGTATACCCGACGAATACATCCACGGCAAAGACGGCATACAAACCTGTCGAGCAAGACGGGTTCTTTAGCAACGGTTACGAAATAGCGACTCCGAGTGGGAACAAGGACTGGCCGGCGTGCATGGCGTGCGCTCTCGTGGACAGCCAGCAGGCCCGAAACGGCGCACACAGGAGTGCACAGTGCGAGCTGTGCTTCGAGGAGTACTGCTGGATGGGAGAGTCGTAGAGGACCAGTTTCCGACATCACCAGATAGACAGATACCCAGTGGATAAACGTGGACCACATTATGTGATACTTTCACTCTTTCTGAACGCCAGAGCAGATCCAAGAGCTTCAAGTTTCTTGTACCCGCTCGCATCAATGTCTCTACCCACCCCCCATCTAGGGCGGCAGCACGAGCACCGCGAACGGCCTCGAGGCCCTCTCGCCAACGTCGGACCCATCCTCCCCGCCCCTGGCGGATCTCAAGTCTGTCTCCAAGTGCGCCTGACTTGGATCGACGACTTCGTCGACATCCGCCTCCTCGACAACGGGGAGCTCCCGGCTCCGAGGCGCGCCGCTCTCGTCGTCGCCACCTAGGAGCTCGAACACGCGCACCCGCGGCACGACGCAGGGTCCAATGATGAGCGGTATGACCGATACGGGTACGATGCGCTCCTCGGCGGGCGCGAGGACGAGGTGGGGCGTCTTGCGCGGGCCGGCGAAGACGAATCCGTCCGCGCTGTCGATTTGAAGCGAGAGCGAGAGCAGTCGGTCCGTGGGGTTCGAGAGGCGGTACGAGAGGAGCGTGGGCGAGTGGAGGGTCATGTAGGGCGGGAGACGCACAGTGATCGCTGGCGCGAGCGTGACTGGGCGCACGCTGAGCGGGAAGGTCGTCCTTGTGGGTGGGGACTGGTCGCCTTTCCTGTAATAGTGAAAAAGATACATTAGGCCTGTGACACAAGACTTAAGTGCGGGGGGACAAACCTTCGCCACAGAACCTCGAGGAACGGTCGACTTGGGGTCGCGGCGTCCTCGTCCGAGACGGCGGCCATGACCTCGATCTTGTAGATGACGTTGAAGTAGTCTTGTGGTCTCCAGGCTGTGAAAAGCAAGGTGCGTCAGCTTCAAGGATTGCCACAATCCCTGAAGCTCAGCCAACGCACTGAGGTCCAGCGGCACGCCACCTTGAACCGACGACTGCACGACGCGAACGTCTGGTGTCTCCTGCTCGCAAAGCATCGGTCAGTGCTACTACCCTACGGGGGATGTTAATAGCGCACCTCGCACGCCATGCGGATCCCTACGACCTCGAGCCTCCAAGGGCCAGCAGCGCACATCTTGGCGATGACGGTGACGTCGCTCGCGCCCTCCCACCCAGTGGGCTCCTCAAAGTCGAGCAGGTGCTTCACCGGTCTTCTACTTCGGTGGAAGTGCGTGTCGAACGCGGCAAACAAGGGCTGCACGGCCGGGATCGCGAGCGTGCGGAGGATCTCGGTCGACGACGCGGCCGCGAGCAGCGCCGACTCGGACAGGAGCGTCGGCTGAGCCCGAATCGAGACGTCCAACGCACGCTCGCCGGGAGAGCCGATGCAGAGGAGGCGGAAGGGCGCGGAGAGTGATGCATAGGGAGCAAGGACGCCGAGCGAGAACGCCTTGATGAGCGACGGTGACGACTCGGCGTCGATCGAAAGCTCGTTGCCTGTTAAAGAGCGCACAGATAAGTTTTGTGACCTCTTCATATTATAGATGGATTTTGGGGAGTATGTGGCGCGCAAAGGAAACACGTACGAGAGTCGTCGTCGCCCGGCTGGAGCAGAATGTCCAAGAACACCTCGATCTCGACCTCGTCCTCATTGGTGACATCGACAACGATCGGAAAGTGCTCGCCGAGGTACGCTGGCGTCTCGTGGCGGATGTCGGCCTTGAGGCGGAGGCTCCGGGGTCGCACGCTGGTTCCGCCAGCACATCAGGGTCCACCTCGAGAACAGGCGTAGGAAGAACGCTCACCTGCAGATAGCAGGATTCGGCTGACGAAGTTCGATCGTTGTCGGCGGGCTTGTGAAGAGCGTGCGCCAGACGGCCGGGCGCGCGTCGTCGGGATCGGGCTTGAGGACGAGCTTGATGGTCCAGTCGCCCTCGACGAGCGTGAGAGTCGCGGACTCGAGCTACGCAACCCAAGAATGTAAGCAAGTGTTCCCAGACGACAAGTCAAGTGGACTGACCGTGAGCTCCATCTCGGCGTCGCCGAAGACGGTGCCCACGAAGACCTTCTCTTGGCCGTCCTCCCAGCTCAGACGCGTCTCCGAGTCCAGTCCCGTACCCACCGCCCCAAGCCTGACGCCCTCGAGCATCTCCCCGACGTCCCCCGCGCCCGAGTACGTGATGAGGACGGGCGCGCGCCCGCCAGTGAAGACGAGCTCGAGCGAGCGGAACCGGAGCGCAGACGAGCGCGAGCTGGGCGCCGCGGCAAGCGAGACCTGGAACGGGACGGGCTCGCCGATGGCCGCGGTGGCGGACCAAAAGGCGATCCGGAGCGCGACTGGGACATGAGGATAAGGCGCGATTAGGATTGCGCTCAAGAAACGCGCGCTGATTGCGTGCTGGCAAGAGGGCTCACGGAGAGGGGCCGTCTCGGATGGGTCGAGAGTGAGCACGCGCGATTCGGGCGTGCTGGGTGGTATTGTCTGCGAGAGGGTGTCAAAGCTGCCGGGTTGAGGTGCGTGGCGTTAACACGTACCTGGAGGAACTCGAGCAGCGCCGCGGCGTACCCTGCTCGCGCCTCGACCGTGATCCGCGAGTCTTTTAGAGCCTTCAGCAACATAACTACCACAGGATGTAGACAAAAGGACCCACCAGGCGCCAAGAGGCCGAAGAGGGTCCTCACGGTCGTCTCGCCGTCGCCGACCTTCGTCGCCGAGACATACGAGACCTCGAGGATCGAGTCGAGGATCTCTCGCCAATTTTCCCGCTTGTACGTCCTCGATATTCGCTCGTTGAATCTGTCACCGTGCTCGCAGTCAGCTCGTGAGCTCGGGTGGGGCAGGGCGGAAAAGCGCACTTGAGGGCCATGTCGTGGTTGCCGGCGCGAAAGTGCGTGAGCGCGATCTGCGAGGCGATAAAGAGCGACTGGCGAGACGTCTTGTGCGCCTTGAAGTACTCGTATGCTTTCGTGTACAGCTGTTCCACGGTGCGCTCGCTCGTCAGCATCGGTCGTCCACCAATCTCGAGCGGCGCGCTCACGTCGATGATGATCTCCGAGTGGTCGACCTTGCTCTCGTGCGAAACCGCTGGGCTTGTAGGCGCACCTTCTTCCACCTGTAAAAACGTCTCTTTAGTGTTGATCCAGAAGCAGGAGGCTGTGACTGCACCTCGAGCCGGTCAAAGCACTGTCGGCGCTGCTCGGCGCACAGCGCGGCCATGTAGAAGTAGTACCCCGCGTGCTGTAGAATTGTTGGTGGGAGCAGTCCGGGCGATGGTGGTTGTGGGAGGCCCGTGGGGACAGAGCGGGGTGCTGGCGGTGGGCGGAGGGAGGGTAGCCGGAAGCCCGCGCGGGTGGCGATCGCGACCAGGTCGGCGAACAGACGGTATCTGTCTCAGTCGATGAGCTCAGCATTTTTGAAGCAATCAAGGGCAGGATTGAGCGCACTGCTTCGAGAGCCAGCTCCAGAACTCGAACGTCTGCTCGCCGATGCCCCAGGTGTTGCTCAGCTCGCGGAAGCGCGCGACGTGCTTGTTAAACTGGGAGACGCTCCGCGCTGGCTCGTTAAGGTATAGGTACATCTTGCATATCTGTGAACTCGGTCGCATCAGGGATCTGCAGTAACGGGGACAAGCGATGGAAGGGCGCACCTTGACCGTGAGGCAGTCGGCGAGGACCTTGGCCTCCGCCCAACGCTTTGTCCGTGGGGTGAGGAGCGCGGGCGTAGCAAACATGTCGACGAGGGTCTCGTAGCAGTCCTCGTAGTGCCTGCGCGCCGGAAGAGTCCCATCAGCCGCCGGCCTGCAGAGCGAAGCCCCACTTGCGCCACCGTGAACAGGTCCAGAACTCACTTGAGCGCGACCTCGATCTCGCCGCGCATCTCTGAGAAAACGGCCATCTTGTAGTCGTATCGAACGTTCCACCCTTTCTCGCTGAGGCGACCCTTGCCGCCCATCCTCGCGCGCTTGCGGCGCACGCGGCGGCCGTGCTCGCGGTAGTAGTCCATCGCGGCGGGGAACAGCTCCGACTTGAAGCTGAGCGCAAAGTTGTTGACCTCGTGCTGCGGAACGGGGCTGATGACGAACAGGCTCGCGCGCGAGTCGAGGCCGGCCTGGCGGCGGATGAGACTCAGACGGCTGTCGAGCGCCGGGTCGTCGAGCAGCGCGCGCGCGCAGACGAGGATCACGGCGAGCTTGATCCCACGCGCGACGGTCGCGCGCTTGCGGTCGACGATGCTCTGCACGAGCTCGCCGTCCTCACGCGATGGCTGGTCCGGCACCGTCGACGGGGGCCCGAGCCGGAGCACGAGGATGAACACAGCCGGCACCATCTCGCGGTGCTTGCGGATCCAGATCGGCGCCATGATCCCGTCCGGGTGCAACGGCGATGACGGCGTCAGCGGCGAGATCGGCGAGTGCAGCGTCGTCGGCGGCAGCGACGCTGCGGTTGACAGCGGCCGCGCCTTGAGCGGCGGGAAGCGCACATTCTAAAGAGCGCCGGTCTTAGCGTCGCAAGGCTTCTGAGAGGCTGCGAGACGCACCTTGTCTACGAGTACTACGTGGAAGTCATTGTTGACGCCGCGCGAATTGTCCCAGATGGGGAAGCCCTTGCGCGCGGTGAGCGTCTTGCGCAGCGCTGCTAGTAGCGGTGTGAAAGGGTCGGCCGGTGCAGCTGGCTGGTCTGGTGGCGAATTGGGTGCTGATCCGGGAAGCGGCTGGGCGAGTGTGCCCAGGCCAGCGACCATGAGCAGCGGGAGGTGGTGCGACACGAACTCATTCGGATACGACTCCCTGCGCCCCAGACATTGCTCAGTAGGATTCGTCCGAGCTGTTCAGGGGACTCACATTCGAGTACGAGATCCAGAGAGCCGCCCGGCCGAGAGATCGCGGTGGATCGAGGTCAACCAGCGAGTCGCAGCGGCGCGTCGCTTGGCTCTCGACCAACCACCCGCGAACTCGTGTCCACGGCCACGGCCTTCTCTGGCGCGTTCTCAAGAGTCAGGCGCTGCGCAGGATGCCCACTGCCCGCGTCCGGCGCCCGGCGTCAATCGACTCGCTGCACAGCGCCGCCGGTGGCTCGCTCCCGACGCCGTCCTCGCCGCTTTCGTCGTCACAACCACCTTCCCCATCCCTCTCGACACGCTCATCGACCGGCCAACTGCGCTCGCCCGTCGCTCGGCGGCACCAAGTGGAGCCGACGCTGGAGGAACTCATGCGCGACGACGACGCGCTGTACCTCACGCCGTCACGTAAGCGCGATCCGGAAGAACGCCGGCGTAGCTGGGGCGACCATCCACCAGAGAGCACCGAGCTGCACCCGCCGCTCTACGGCCGTCCAGGCCCGAGCCCGAGCCCCGACATCTTCGCGTGCGTCCCTGCTCATCTGCTGGCGGCCAGCACTCGAGCTAACAACCACAAATCTTCACAGAACACTACTACATCCCCTCCTGTCGCTCTCGCGGCCGCCATCACCCGCGTTCTCGCCGCCCGCATCGCCGACGCCGCCACTGTCCGTCTCCGCGGACCGCTCTGCGTCGTCGCTCCCAGCGCACTTTCCCCCGCGCACGCCGTCGGACCCAGCACCAACGGTGGAGAGTCAGGGATTTGTGCTCTACCTCAGCAGCCTCGTCGCCTGGGTCGCGTTCCTCGTTTGGGGGCTGTGTCCCGACGACTGGCTCGAGGCTGCGGGCATCGAGTGGTACCCTGCGAGGTCAGATTCCCTTTTACGGGACCGGTGAGTAGAATGCTGAGACATATCACAGGGAATGGGCTCTGCTTGTACCTGCGTGGACGATCATGCTCGCGGCGTTCGTGTACTTTTCGTACATCGCGCTCAACATCTTCATCACCCCGCCACTCGACTCTGTACACACCCTGACTGGTACGCTACTTTCTCTATTCACTTCTTGCAGCCATCGCTCGCCGCGCAAACGACTTCGGTCGCTCGCCTTCCCGACCCAGCGTCGCACGCATCCACTGACACCCCATTCCGACGACTGCAGATACCCAGGCGTACCTCCTCCCACTTCCTCCACGAACCACAACCGAAAACGGCGCCGAGCCCGAGCCGCCCCACCCGCTCCTCGCCAACTCGGTCCTTCTCCCGCCCGACGCCGTGCCAACCCTGCACGACCTGCCAATCGGGCTCGTGAACCGGGTCGTTTTTGGAGACTTTCGACGAAAGCGGAAGGAGCGAGGGGGGTAGATTTTTTTTGTTGGCGCTGCTATGGGGTAGGAAGTGGAAGGGCGTCGCGACTCTTGAGGTGCGCCGGGCCTCGCCGAGCCTAAAGGTCTCGAAAGCATCACTCATCATTCTTCCGAGCAGCTGTTGCTGTAACTGTCCTCGAATAATGCCAAAAGTGCCTTGTCTTGTTAAGACCTTCACTCTGCCCGCGCCAACATCCGAACGGCCAACTGGCGACTCGAACCACCTTCCTTAATTTTCTCGCAGTTGAGCGTGCTCTGAATCCTGGTGGGTGCTCATCATGGCGATCCTGTGCGGAGAGCGCGCGTCGTCGGCCTCTGAGCGGCTGTCACGGCGCCGGCGTGCCGGCGAACTTCGGCGCTCGAAGGCTCTTGATCACGCCCCACATCTTGGGCTTCACCCCCATCGCAGCTCGACAAGTTAACTCTCGGTGCCTCCGCGTCCAGGCCTCGAGGGCTCAGCAACAATGTCGACCTACACCGGCAGTACGCTTCCCCCACCTCCGCCGCTCTGACGCGCGTGCTGACCCCCACCTTCCCCGTCCGCGCGCAGAGCAGCACAAATGGGCCGTACTGGCCTCCACCCGGATCAACGGTGAACTGCTCTCACTCCTTCCGCTCATCGCCATCATCACTGGAACGATCGTCTTCAACAAGTCAACCACGGCCCTCCGCGCGTACGCCTGGCTGAACGCCAACTACACGCCGTTCGAGATCAACGTGTGGTGGACGTTCGGCATCTCGACTGCCGTGTACTGGATTGGAGGGCTCATCTTCATGGCGCTCGACATGTGGGAGCCGCTCCGGGTGAAGGTCAGCAGGTGGAAGCTTCAGCCCGGAGGACGAGTTACCTGGGCCGACTACCGCAAGGTGTCGTGGGTCGTGGCTCGCAATCAGGTTCGCATCAGAGTTTTAATTTGGCTTTGAACATTTGCGCGGGGGGCTGACACACTTGTCCTTGGCCAGGTGGTTGTCGCGCTTCCGTTGACGCTCGCGATCGGCCTTTTCTCGCCCCTCAGCACAAAAACGCCGCTTCCGGGCGCATGGAAGACGATCAGTACTTTCACCTTCTGTCTCGGCGTAGAGGAGGTCAGCTTCTTCTATGTACACCGCCTCTTCCACGATCCCCGCTGGTACAAGTCCGTGCACAAGCTCCACCACAGTGCGTTCGGTTTGGCCGACTCAGCATCCTCTGTCTGACATGATCCCGTTCTCCTAGCATTCACTGCTCCAGTAGCACTCGCCGCGACGTACTGCACCGTCGCAGAGCACTTCTTTTCGAACCTCGCGCCGCTCGTGCTCGGGATCGTGATCCTCAAGGCGCACTGGAGCTTGATGATGCTCTTTTTCTGCTCACTCGAGCTCGGCACATTATCTTCACATAGCGGCTACAACGTCCCTGGGAATTTCGCTGCGCTCAAGCACGACTGGCATCACTGTGCGCCCCTCCTTCTGGCGTCGCAGGAGGATGGGAAGCTGACTGGCGGTGATAGATTCTTACACTGAAAACTATGGGCCAACGGGGATTCTTGACGATGTGTACGGGACAAACAAGGTGTACAAGGCGTGGATGCAGGAGTTGACGAGCCGGAACGCCGGCTCGGCCACGAGTGCGAGGGAGGAGCTGAACGCGATGGAGGCGAAGCGGGCCAAATAAGGCGACTGATCCTACATAATAAGAGCTTTTAAGTGGAAGAGCGGAAAAGCCACAGAAGAACCGACGTGAAAGATGAGTTCTAAAGCGCGCTGCAGCGCTCGATCAGCTTCGCCGTCGAGGATGCTGTCGGATCGGGTATCCGATCAAACATTCTAACAAGCGTTCTCCAAGTGAGTGGGGGGCCAAGTCCGCAGGGGAGGGGAAACAAGAAAAGAAGGAAAGTCAGGGGCCCGCACACGGCGGACGACACGGACGCCAGAAGGGAGCCCGCAGCACCTCGCCGGGTCGAAGCTGCAGCGTCGGCTGCCTCCCACGCGCCACCTCGCGAGCTCATTCGACCCGGGAGACGACGCCGACGAGCGTGGCCGAGCTGGGAGCCTCAACAATGGCGCAAGCGACGGGATCCGTCCTGTTCGAGACGGCGCTGCTGTCGATGATTCGCGGCATCTTCTTCCTCGCGTGCCGCCACTACGTGAACCTGAGCCTGTTCTCGGGCCTGCGCTCGGTGATCCACGAGGATGCGACCAACCTCGACAGCGAGTCGCCGGACCCGGGCACGATCCAGCTCGACGACGCCGAGAACGGGTACTTCGCCCCGAGCGCAGTGTCGACCGCATCGGGCAAGGGCAAGGGCCGCGCGAGGAGCAACAGCATCGAAGGGAATGGCGGCGCGAGTGGCTCGAGCAACCCGCTGCTCAGCCCGCGCAAGTCGCAGCCGAACCGCCGCGACTCGGGCACGCCGCCGCCAGCACGCCCCGGCCCAGGTGGCTCGTCCGCGCTCCCCAAGCTCGCGACGAGCCTGTTCTGCCTGTGCTTTTCCGAGAGCTGTATGCTCTTCACGCTCGTGCTGTTCGGCGAGGCCGTCGGCGACCGGTGCGTACCCGCGCTCAGCCAGCCACTCCGAGGTCCCGAGCTTACGTTCTTTGTCGACGCTCAGAGCACGCACGCTCAACTGGTCGATCTCACTACTTGCACTCCTGTCGCTCATCATCTTCATCATCCCACTCGGACTCTGCGTGCTGCTCACTCACCGCACTCGCACGACCATCGCGCGCACGCTCACCCTCACGCTCGTTCCTTTCGCCATCTACCTCTTCATCTTCATCCG
>ERZ1463038.231-NODE-231-length-17646-cov-14.244784_pt1 | contig 17646 bp, 24 predicted proteins | sample MGYA00564479_ERZ1463038 | MGnify/ENA primary metagenome ERZ1463038 (study PRJEB39244, sample SAMEA3635134) | Helicobacter pylori | study: EMG produced TPA metagenomics assembly of PRJEB11511 data set (Assembly of a 5300-year-old Helicobacter pylori...
CCCAGTCGAGCTCGTTCTCCATCTTCGGCGCGCAGCCGCCGTCGAGCGCGGCCGCGGGCGGGTCGAGCGTCGGGTACGGGCACAAAAACGGCACCGGAGGCAGGCACGTCATGCAGCTCGTCGCACACGCGAGTTTGGACGTCGTCGAGGACGTCCAATGGACCAACGGCGGCATGTGAGTCCCCGCGCGCTGGACGGAGAGTGCTGGAGAGCTGATGCGGGTGCGAGCAGGTATCTCAAGTCGATAGACAAGTTCCACGAGTGGACTGTGTCCGCATGGCTCACCCCGGGAGGTGCGTCGCGTCTCATCGCCGCGCCGCGACGTCCGCCGTGCGAGCGAAGTGCTGATCCGCCCACGAACCCGCCTAGGCGTCAAGATTGTGATCCTGCACGAGCTCAAAAACGACGAGGGCATCCGCATGTTCCTCCAGGAGGTCTGGGAGGCATACGTCAAGGTGCGTCGTTCTCGCGGCGGCCCAGCTTGGCTCGTAGTGCGAGTGGACGCGGAGCTCATCCATCCCTCTCGTCCGCCAGACACTATTGAACCCGTTCCACGAGCTGAACGCGCCGATCCGAAGCCCGACGTTCGACTCGCGAGTACGCACCAGTGCGAAGAAGCACTTGTAGACGTCGGGGAAGTGGAAGGTGGACGAGGCACTGTTGTACGAGCCGGGTCTGGGGCCTCTGTAAGCTGTTTGTCGGTAGACCATGGCCAGGCGCTGGGGACGGTGTGTCGATTCGGGATCCGAGGCGTCCCCTCTACCGCCTGCCGCCCTTGCGCGTCTCGGCCATCAACTCGCGCTCCCGCTGCTGCTTCACGATCCCACCCACTGCCACCAATCTGCGCATCCAGGGAACCGAGTCAGCTTCCTGTGCCACCATCTGCGGCCAGCGAGTCCAGTGACGGACCTCGACGGCTGGTCGCGGATAAAGTAGAGCTTTGCGCGGCGAGCGGCCTGCAGCGCGGGCTTCTTCCTCGTGCCGGCCTTGCCGTCGCCCTTGGCCGCGACGAGCGGTCCACTGAACGCAGCGCGGCTGACGACCTTGATCTCCTTGAGGAGCGGCGAGAAGACCTTGTACGCGACCTCGACGCCCGTGCGGCCGACCATGTTGCGCAGCCGGATGCTCGTGTCGCGTCCAGCGTGCCGCCTCCGGATCGCGATCAGGACGCCCGAGAACGTGTTGGAGGTCGGTGTCGGGTTCTCGGCCGTTGGCGGGGACGAGTAGGACGTGACGGTCACGACCGAGCCCGGGAGCAGCCGCGATGGCGAGCGGCGCGAGAAGAGGGGGAGGTACGACGCCGACAGCGGCGAGAGCGACACGAGGTGCCGGTTCAGCGTCGTCAGCAGCGATGCGGTGCGCGGTGCCTCGGTTGTCGGCGTCGAGAGTGGGAGGGCAGTCGAGGAGAAGGGATAGGGTGTCGGGGTCGGCGCGGTCGAGTACGACCGCCGCAGTGTTGGTACGAGTCGTTGCCGGAGGTTATTCATCTTGTAAGAGTTGGTGGTGGTTGAGACAAGGCGAGCTGGGAGCTGCCGCCGGCCCAGCGGCAGCTGCGCAGAATAAAGCCTGATTATGATTCGGATACCTATTCCTGCGAGTGGCGACCCATCTCACTACTCCGTCCCTTTACCTCCCATTAATAGTAGGGATGCACCTTTAGCTCATCGAAGAATCTCTACTAGTCAGAATCGGACATTTCCACCAGGCGTTGTGAAATGCAAGTCGCAAGGGATTGCTGCAGCAGTGCTAGAATGTGGGATCATGTCCGTCCCAATCCTGGTCGTTGGTGCAAGCAATCTATTGACTTGAATGAAAAGAAGACGGGCTGAATGTAGACGCCGTCACACCTGCTCACTCCAGTAGTCCGCATCGTGACTTGCGAAGCTCGGGACTGACACCCAGTAGACTATGTAGGCGCGAGGCGATGATCACCACTGCTCACGAGCGAGTTTTAGAAATATTTAAGAGCTCTAGGTGTGTAGTCAAGTTCGAATAGTCGTTGAGCCGTCGCGACTGCCGGGTCGGCGCTCGTCGCGCAACACATGCCCCATCCTCTGCGCGTCGCACGAAGGCCAGACTGGGGCTCTGATGCGAGTCCAAGGAACCGAATGATAAAGACTATGAATGAGCAATCTACTTGCGCTCTTCAAATGGTGACCGGCGGGCCGCGCATGACGCTCCTGGACCAACATCCAACTTTGGACGGGATCTCCTGGCAGCGCAGAACCCGCTCTCCTCAGCATTTGAGACGCCACCTCGTCAGCTTCCCCTGCAACCGCAAGCGGGAGCTCGGTAAGTGAAGAGGAGACCGAGTCCCCTCCCGAGTCCCGCCTCCCAGCCCGAACCCGAAGTCGTTCGCAGACGCTCTCTAGCTCTTCGTCCCGTCTAACTTTTTCCCGCGCTTCCGGTTCACACCCCACGCTCATTCAGCACCACTCTCGTTAACTGCTGCATCCAGGTGTGATCGTCCCGCCGGCTGCTCAAGTCACGACTCCGGCTGACCGCGACGTTCCGCTTCGCAGTCTTCCTCCCCTCCCCCCTCTGCCAATTTTTTCCAACATGCGCTTCTCAATATCCATGGTTGCTGTTATTGCTACTCTCCTCAACCTCACCTCGGCTTCGTCCGGCCACCGAGGCGCGAGTCGTCGCCACCACCACCACAGCTCACTCGCTGGCGTCGCGAAGAGGGCCAGCGGCTACAGTGGCACTGCATCCTTCTTCTACCGTGAGCTCAAAAGCAGGACATAGATCATCTGTACTCATTCCGACACTTCATCTTTTCAGAGGGAGGCGCAGCGGGAGCTTGCGGCACGGCCCACAAAGACTCGGACTTGATTGTCGCCGTCGCGTCGGGCCTGTACGACGCCGACTCGCACTGTGGAGACAGTGTCACGATCACCAACACTGCGAACGGAAAGAGCGTGACCGCCGTCGTCGCGGACCGCTGCCCCGGCTGCCAGCAGCGCTCGGCTTACTCGTGCGTAGCTGTTCATCGCTTCATTTCACGATGCTGACACCTTGGTTTGCAAGACTCGACCTGAGCACAGGAACTTTCAACGCCATAGGAGACGAGTCTACCGGGATCCTCGACATCAGCTGGTCCTACGTCAACGTCAGCGTGGCGTCCTTCGCAATCACGTCTCCGCTGACCTCTCAAAGTGAACAGTAGAGAGAGCAAACCTTTTCCACCTTGCACCTTCGACAGGGAAGAATTTCGTCCGGATGAGCTGGAAATTATACCAAGAGCGTTTGATCTTACCCACACTGGCAGACTTTCTCGCCGCACGCCACCTAGGCGCCACCTCGCGAACGCATGCGGCGAGCCGCCACAGACTTGAGAGGTCTTCAGAGTCCAGAAAAGGCCCCGAAATTTCGTTTCACTACACAGAAGTACGCATCTATCCACAAAGTCAAGCCAGTGTCCAATCCCACCTGATCACGCGTACGGGTTCGACGGGTCGGCACCCATCCTAGTCCACACCCCCGCCCAGTGCCCGTCTACGGGTCCTTCATCGGACGTCTTAATCTCCGTCTTCGTTGCGCCCATCGACGGGAGCAGCTCGGAGACCGAGTGGTTCTGTGAGGTAGCCAGGAGTCAGCGACGGGCCGCGGAGAGGTGCGCATTCGACGCACAAGCCCGAGCGTGACCTTGATCTGCGGAGGCGAGATCTCGAAATCGATGAGGGTAGTTGGTTCGACGAGTCCCGCCTTCTCCGCCTCGATGGAGCACATGATGTTCTGCACTGCCGTGCCCGCGGCGTTCCATCCTGGTAGCGAGAGGTGGGGTCAGCCCTCGTGCCTCGACCGCTGGGAGAATATGAAAGGCTTACCTGTATGTCCAGCCTTGATTGTGCCCATCTCGGCAACGTCGCCAATCGCAAAGATGTCGTCGCGGGCGCGGTTCGACGGCGGGAGCGCGACTTGTAGCGTCGGGAGCACGTTGACGTACCCCGCCCTGTTGACTGACTCGGGGAGGAAGTCCTTGAGGAGCTTCGAGTTTGGAGTCTGGCCGGTACACCGCAGCTGATGAACCAAAGAGGTCAGCTTCGTCCTCGGAGCTGAGGGTGAAAGGCGACAGACCAGCAAGTCAAACTCGACCTCCTTGCCCGTGCTCGTCACGATCCGGTGCATCTCTCCCGACTGCTCCTGCTTCAGAAGCTCCTCTGCTGATGGAAGCGTGACCCGCTCGTTAAGGATCACGTCGACGCCGAGGACATCGAGCCGGCGCTTGACCTCGACGTCGACGGCTTCGTCGTACAGCGGCAGGAAGCGCCCGCGCGAGTGCATGAGCGTGACTTTCTTTGGAGGTGTACCCTCAGGGCGAAGCGATGCGTGTTGCGGCGAGTTGTAGTAGTCTGCGATGTCGGTCGCATACTGGAGGCCGAGAGCGCCGCCACCGACGACGAGCACTGACTTGGCGCGCTTGATGAGATCGTGCTGGGTCTTTGTTATGTTCTCAGAGTAAGCTTCGAGAGCGTACGGAACGAGAATGCTAGACGAACCTGGAGGAAGGAGACTCCGCTCGCCTTGGTCCGCGCGGGCGAGATGAGTGGCGGGGGCAGCGTGCAGCCAAGCGACTACGCCAAGGAATCGGTCAGCTCCATACCCTTTTCTCCCTTCCAACGCAACTCGGGGGAAATAAGGCTCACGTAGACGAGGTAGTCCCATGGAATGCGCCGCGAGCTGCTCGCGACATCGTCGTCAAGGCCGAGGTTCTCGAGGTGGTCCGCGAGCGCGTCCGCCTCGGCGCCATCGAGCGCCTCGTGCGGCTCAAGGTCACGATCGATCTCGACAAAGCCTTCCTGGATCCGCACGACGGACGCGTGAACGACCGCAGACTGGCGCGTGGACGGGATTGGCTCGATGACGGCCGGCGCGACGCCGTGCGTCTTGGGGGCGACGGCCGCAGGAGGCGCGGGCGTGCCGAAGAGGTTTTGATATGGGACGAAGGCCTTGTGGGCGTGGTCGGGCACGACTCCGAGCCTGCACACATAGGTCTTTCGTCAGCACGAGTCCCTGGGGCGCGCAGGGGGGCGACTCGCCTCGGGAAGAGGTACAGATCTGGATGGGGCAACGGAAAAACGTCAGCGCGGACTCGGAGCGATCGGCGCCTGCTACTGGTGGCGTCGTAGCCCTCCAGCTACCTCCCAGCCAATGCGAACCACCAGCACGAACGCCGAGACGCCTGCGCGACGGCCGCGCACAGCATCTCCGCGCGCGCTCGGCCGCAACGTCCTCCGCAGCATGACGGCGACGGGACTCACGCCTGAACGAAGACTGTCGCTCGATGAGGATGACACGGTGGGTGGAAGGCAGTGTCTTGGCGAGGAGTTCGGCCGCTCGAGACCCGGCGTAGCTGCCACCCTGGATAGCCGAGCGAGAATCAGCACGGGGCGACATCGAGAACGGTCAGCGGCGGGACTCACGAGGACGACGACGTTGCGGGTCATGGCGAGGAGCGGTGAGGCGGGGATGGTGGGTGAAGGTAGTGAAAGCGAGACCGAGACGATGTGGGTGAAGCGGGTGGAGCGAGCGAAGCGAAGGGAGCGCCCGAATCCTGCCGGGTTTGAAATCCGCAGCCATCTGATAAAGCAGTTGACCAGTCAGGGGCCTTTTCTTCTCCCGCTCTTCCTGTTTTCGTATCTCCCGCTGCTCCTGGTACTGTAACGGGGAGGTGCACGGGTATGCGACTGCATGGGCAAGAGCGTCCACCCAGCAGCTGCGTCTGTCAGCCTTGGTCAGCCCGAGGTGAATCCGCTCAACGCGTCCACGCGCTGCTGACGAGGAGTCACCGCATCAGGTGCAAGCATGGAATGCCGAACGTTCGATTTGAAGATGACTACAGCCAAGCAAGCATCCTCTGAGGCCGGCGCTGCGAACGCGGCCGGAATTCCGGGGTGCGACTCGATCTTTCTGCAATTGTGACAGATTGACGACAACGAAGGTGTCAATCGAATACTGCACGTAGTCAATACTGCTTGGTTTCGAAGCAAATTCGTTGCAGCGGAGCAAAAGCGTCCGAGCAGTCAGCCACCGCAACTCGGCCTCCGCCTGCGAGGCGTTCGTGCAAGTTTCGTGACGTCGAGGCAAGTCGCGGTGATATCAGGGCTTCGCTGAGCGCTCCGTTCCCCAATATTGAGTGTACGGTTCTGAAAATTACGGGATGCGAGGTTGCTGCAGAAGCTGTGGAAGCGCCTGCGCGGTCGACGCCACTGCATTGAAGATTCGCACGCCCGCGGGCCGGCTGTACCTACAAGCGAATCGATTCGTAGAACACCACACCGTCTAGAACGGCCTCGAAGCCAGGTGTATCAATCCTGCCGCGGGGAGGCCCCTGACTCCATGCATGACCGCATCGCTTGATATCCGCGTCTCCGATGGAATCTCGCCCTCGTCGCCCTCCCCCGACCACATACGACATGCCGCGAGACTCGCAAGAATACGACCGCGAGGAAGGCTCCAGCCGAGGACACAGCATCGGCAGCGGCGGGAGCGAGGGTTGTGTGGGTGGCCTGCTCCCCGCGCCCATCGTTAGTGGTGTTGAAGGGCAGCAGATTACGGAGAAGGTGAGTACGAGGAGTATAGTGCCGGACGGGTGGCTGCGATGCTGACCGCGTTCCCTGAGCTTATCAGGCGTGCAAGAAATGCAGGTGAGCGCGCCTGCCACGGCAGCCGAGATGGGGCGAGGGCCTCCCTGAATGCGGGGTCGTACCGCTGCCGACTGACTCTGTGCGCTCATCCTTGCAGGTCCAGGAAACTCAAGTGTGACAGAAGGTGCGTTGCTAGTGGTGATGTGCGCGGCGAATCGGTGTGGGCGCTGACAGTCCCTCGTCCCGCGTGCTCTCAGGTGGCGTGAGTTGCCAACCAGAGCGAGCCCGCGTGATGACAGTCGGAACATCATCTGAATGTGCACCATGCAGCACGATGTGCTCGGTGTACGGAACGAGGCGAGGAGTGCGACTTTGGCAGGATGATTCCAGGTGCGGCTGGCTGTCGTGGGGGCGAAGGGAGCGAGGGCTGACATTGGCACTCGCACCTTCGATAGCGGCGGCCGTCTCTGCGCTCGGGGAAGACTCGCGGATAGCCGTCCTGGAAGGGCGCCTGGGTGATGGTTCATCGTCCGGCCGGTCCCGTGTCGTGTTGCTGACTTTGGTCCTCGGCAGCGTCGCTCGAGGACGAGCTCACGACGATCAAGGCAAGGCACGGCCGCAAATCGAGCGACCTTCCCAGGGCGATCCATTCAGCATTCATCGAGGGGACTGAGCACACTGAAGAGGTGGGCGATTTCCTCGGCGCGATCTCGTCCGAGAGCAGCATGGACTGGCGGCTTGCGAAGTCGGAGATGGCGCGCGTCCTTTGCCTTCACCTCATCGACTGTGAGTCCAGATTATTGTAGTAGGTGTATTTTGCGAGCTCAAACTCCGACACACAGCCTTTTTCACGTCCTGCTGCGCCTACCTCCCCGTCTTCGAGCCCTGGCACGCGCGGCTGCACTTCATTCGCGGAAACATCGATCATCTGGACCCAGCGAGCCAGGTCAGCTCACTTTACAGCGTTATTTACTGCCGTATGCTGACGCTGATATCCCAGGTCGCGGTGGCTGCGTTTTGCGCGATGGGCGCCCGGGCATCTCCTCACTCGGTGCGCTGACCCATCCTTGAGTTGCATTCGGACAGCTGACTCCAGAGGAACCCTAGGCACTTCTTGGCATTCAGTATCCCTCTTTGAACGACTATCCACCTACCGCGGAAGCAATCGAGGCTGGCTCTCGTCGTCAAAAGGCGTGTGTCGCCATTACGAAACATGCCAGCGATCTGTGCCACCGACAGGAGATTGCGCTGTGAGTTTTGGTTGCGGTGTGCGCAAAAGTTCACTCAGCGAACTACTCTGCCTAGCACCCCCACAATCCTGAACCTCGAAGCGCTTCTCGTCAAAATGCAGATGGCAATCTGTCGGTCCCTCCGCCTTGGCTGTGGAGTCACCTACTCTTCCTGACATCTCCTCCAACTTCCAGTTGAAGAGCTCATCCCAAGAAAGTCTCGATTCCTGCTCCGTGTTGCCCTCGGGCACTTCAAGGACTTGCAGGACTCGCCGCCGGCGGAAGTCGACACGCTTGATTCGGTCGTTCGCCTCGGACTTCCAATCTTCGTGAGTCCCGCTGAGGACTAAACCTCATTTGATTTCCTCTCTGACGCTTTGAATGCAGCTGGGTGATGCCATCACGTCCGCGTACGCTCGCAAGCCGCCGCTCGTGACGAACGAGGACCTCGCCTACTACTTCCGAACGGTTGGTCTCCACATCCCCGACTTTGCCGCGGACAACCTCGGCGTCATTTTGGACCAGCACATCCCGAGGTCAGCTGCCGACGGCTTCATTTCACACGAGACGCTCGTCTCGTCGACCACGATCCTCGCGTGCTGGCTCGCGACCGCCCAGCGCGAGTTCGCCCTACTCTCCACCTGTGCGCTTTCGCTCCCCATCTACCTGTCGCGGCTTGCAGCTGATACCATGGACCCACTGTTGTAGATCGCTCACAGCCGGTGCCGTTGTCTCCAACCGCTATCTACCGCCTGTGGTGAGTGCGAATCTCCGCCCCGGACTGGCGACTGAAGCTGACCTTTTGACTGGTACGCAGGTACGTGATCGACCAGATCCACACCGCTGTTCAAAGGGTTCAGCAGCTCCTCGTGAACATCGGGTACCTCCCCTCTGGATGTCAGTCCGACGGCTGTGCCGACCTCCGTGCGTCCCGCCTCGCCGACCGTTGTGGTCCGAGCGGTGTTGCTAAGTTCACACTGTTCAGACCTTCGCTTCGATACCCGTCTCGATCGTGATGTGATGGACGTCACCTACCTTCTTCACGCGTTGATCGTCGAGCGGGTCGCGACGCCGGACGTCTCGGGCCTGGGCGAGAACGGCGACGTCTTGATCATCGAGTCGGAAAGGCGGGTCCGCAAAGCTCTGAAGCTGGTCGCGTGAGTCGCATATCCCTACCGTTTCAAACAAGTCTTGCACTGACCCTTGGTTTGCATCAGGTTCTACTCTCAGCTCTGTAAGACTCGATCGCCCGCCTGCGCTACGAAACTCAGCTGACCCTGGGTCACATTCCCAGACCTTAGCTCGCACGACCGCCACATGGTCTACCACCTCGCGTGGCAGCTCGAACTCCTCCCTAATTGGTTCGTCTCGCCCTCCAGCTCACCGACGACCTTGCTGACCCCGCGTGCCCAGGACCACGCTCATCGTGCAGCGCTGGGGTGAAGTTCCTGGTCCAGCCTCGGAGGAGCTCGAGGTGACCGAGACAGAGCTCGACTGGTTCGCGCGCGGCCTTAGCGTCGCGGCGTTCTACCATCCCGTGGCGGAGCACAGGCTCCGCGAGCTTGAGCGGTGGCGCAGGCCGAACCGCGCTCATTCAGAGGAGTGAGCTCTGTACGCAAACCATCAAATACGGGAACGATGATTTCAAACCTTGTACGGATACCCTGCTGTTCAAACTTGTATCACTGTCGGTTCGTGCAAATATACGCCGTCCTCCTGTTTACGAAGTGGGCAGGTACGGTAAGCGGACGAAGCCCCAGAGTCTGAAAATATTTTTTGCTGTGCGACGGGAAAGAGTGAAGACTATGCGATGTGGAACGAATGTAAACATGGTCCGGGCTGGGTAGCTGTACAAGTGGCGGGAGTTGGGGAGCGGAGAGCCTACATCGCACGCGTGACCCAGTTGTGCAGAGTCAACGACCCAATGACGTCCCCTTGCGCGCTTCCTTCCTCCCGTAGCCTCCCCAAGCGCTTCTTGACGGCCCGGAGCTCAATCTCGCCCTCGCGCTTCGCGAACTGCCGACGCGACTCGTCAGCGACGACTCGAGCCCTTGACCACACATAACGACCCACGGTGATCTGATTCTTGCGGAAGTCGATCTCGGGGTCAACCTCGCCGCGCTTGAAGCCACCCATCGCGCCATCGTCCCGGCGCTCCTCGCGCTCGTACTCGCGCAGCCGCTTCGCGAACACGGGCACGTACACCTCGAGGACCTCCTCGATCTCGCGATCGAACTCGGAGAACCACCCCCACCGCTCCTCAACGAGCCTGGCGACAGCCGCGCGGTCGACGAGGTCCTCGCTCCACTCGTCGACCGTCTCGCGGATCTCACGCTCGAGCTGGTTGCGTGACTTCGGGCGCACGCGCGACGCCGCGTCTGGCGTGTCGGGAGACGAAGGTGCCGCGCTGGGATCGAACGCAGGCTCGGGCGGCGGTAAAGGTCGTGCAGCGATGCGGACTGAGGCGAGGTCGGCCGCGAGAGTGTCCGCGACGGCCGCGACGCGCTGCGCGTACGCGTGGAGGAGGATCCGCGCCTCGTCCTCGGCTCGTGGGGCTGGATACATGGGAGATGAGGCGGGGAACGAGAGCGTGAAAGCGCTCGTGGTCGTGCCGGCGCAGTTGATTGCGAGCGCCGGTCGGATGGGCGACAGCGTGGCGTTGTTGATGAAGCGTCGATGGTACACGGCTTCGACCGCATCCTGGAGCGTGCGCACGGCTTCGGCTTGCAAGGTCTGCGAGGCGTTCAGGTGTGCCGGTGGCAGCACGAGCAGGAAGTCGCACTCGGCGATCTCGATCACGCCTGCCCGCGAAGCGCGAGGTCAGCGCGGAGTGGGTGGGCGGGTCATCGAGATGGACGCACCTCCTGGGGCGAGCACGCGGACGGCTTCCTCGATCAGATCCTGCCATTTGTGCTCTGGCATACCCAGCGAGACATTCGCGATGCGGACCAGGTTGAACCGTGCGTCATCGAACGGCAGGCCCTCTAGAAAGTTGTGCTGCACGAACGAGAGCCGGCTCGCGCGCTCGAACGGCAGCATCGAGGTGGGCAACACGACGGGCGCGAGCTCGAGGCCTTGCGAAAGCGCAACGGCAGCGTCAGTGGCGTTTCGCTCCAAACGGGTCACGGAAGGGGTGCGGAGGCGAATCGCCAGGGAATAGAAGGAGAGCTTACCGACGAATTGCGTGGAGTCCCAGCCGGGCGTCTGCACCATCTCGAGGCACCAGTGCGGTGTCGTGCCGCATCCGAGATCGAGCACGCGCCTTGGGACCGGAGGGGCCCCGTCGCGCTCAAACACTCTCGTTCCCCGGCCGTCCTGGTGGTACATCTGCACAAACGTGAGAAGCGAATCCCTGCGACAGCAAGTGCGTCAGAATTGGCGGATCCGCGGCGTCGCAGGCACGAAGACGCACCAGTCGAGCGATTCGGACGAGTAGCCCATCCAGTACGGCCCGGAGAGCGGGTCCATCTTGTGATTCCGCCGGACGGGACCGATCCTGCCCTGAGGTTCGCTCTCCTCGAACCAGGCCCACGCCTGCTGCAGCTGGTGCGTCTCGCCGTCGGACGAGAACTCGTCCGAGGCGGGCACGCGCTCGCGCTCCGGGTACAGCATCGAGTGATGGTCGCTCAGCGGTGATGACAGGCTTGAGGGGAAGTTGCGAGTCGTCCGGCGAGACAGAGTCGCGGAGCCCGGCGACAGCAGCGAACGCGTCGTTGGCGGCGGCTTCTTGGCGGACGGTGGGCCCGCGAATGGCGAGAACGGGATCTGGTCGGCCGACATGCTGATGCTGGAGTGTCGGGGCGAGTGCAGGCCAGAGGACATGATCGTGCCCGTCAAATGCAAGCGGCAGAGGAGGCATCACGTCGGTTGTCGGTCGCCCGCCGCTGCGCGGTGCACGGGGCACTGGTGGTCCGTGCTGCGAATCCCACCCAGAAGATGAGCCGCGAGACACCGTCCTCCGCAAATTGAGCGTCCATGACCGCGAATGTAGAGCGAAGAGAGACGGTGCTGTTTCAGGGCAACAAAGAGCGCAGATCCGACTGCGCGTCGCGTCGCGCTTGTTGAGTCCGTAGGTTGACGCCGCCGCCCGTCCGTCCTTGTTCGCTCTTCGCCCACGATGGCAACCGCCTTTGTCGAGAGCTGGACTGCACAGCTTCGAAGTGCGCCCCACTGCAGTCTCCATGCTATCCCACGCTGACTCCCCAGACAGCGCTGTCATGCTCGTTGTCGTCGCCCTCGTTCGCGCCGTCGACGCTCCCGTCGCTATCAAGCTCTGCCCAGTCGCTATCACGAGAGCTCACGGAATGGGCCGAGCGGATTCCGGCGTTCGAGCTGCGCCGGTGCGAGGCTGTGCGTGCTATCCCTTGCCCAGCAGCAGGTCTTGCTGAACTGCCGACCCTGCGCAGGAGCTCAAGGCGCTCACAGACGCACTCGCGACGGCATCGACCACACTGAACCCGAAGGCCAAGTTCAGCTTCAAGAAGCGCGCCGCGCCCGCCAGCGCTCCCGTCGCCTCGACCTCGCCGCTCCCACCCGCCGCACCAACCCCCGCGCGCTCGCCGGCACCCGCAATTCCTTCATCAGCTCTCAAGCTCACCTCCCCGACGCCGGCCTATCTCACCGCGGCGGATCTCCCGCCCGCCTCGGCCGACTCGAGCGCGCTCGTCGTGAGCGACCTCGACGGCTCGTTTGTCGACCTCCTCGACGGTGGGGTCGGGACGGTCTCGGCGCTGTACCTGTACGACCTCAAGCGGACGGTCGTACTCATTCCGCCGGTGGAAGGAAGCGTCATGCTGCACGGGTGCGAGGACTGCTTGTTCGTTGTGGGCGGGCATCAGGTGCGCTGCGTTGCGTGCTGGGAGGGTGGACTGGGAGCTGATCCAGAATGTGGCATCACAGTTCCGCATGCACGCGTCGAAGCGCTGTCGCGTGTTCCTGCACGTCGGGAGCACGCCCATCATCGAGTCGTGCGAAGCGCTCCAGTTCGCGCCGTTCCCGTCCTTCCTCGCCCCCGTGCGTCCTTTCGCTGCTCCTGCTTCACCAAGAGACTAAATCGGATGGCCGCCAGCAATCCCTCGAACCAACACCGTCGTCGCAATATGGCACAGTGCAGGACTTTGACCACCCGTTCGCGACCGCCGCGGCGCCGTCGCCCAACTGGCAAGTGCTAGCAGAAGGGGCGCACGAATGGCGAGAAGCATGGAAAACTGGGGAAGGGAGAAAAAGGGACTGGGACGACCTGCGGAAGGGAGCGGTGCCCATGGTGTAAGGACTGTCGACGACGGCCACTGTCCGCGAAGCTGGCTTGGATCGGCTGAGGTGTCGGGTCCGAAGCTGGCACAGGCTCTCTGACTCTCGCTCTCTCCGAGTTAGGTGTGTCTGATATCAAGGTTATATATATTGCTGGCTCGAGAGCTTGTCCAAGGCCGCAACTTTAGACGTGACCGAACTTCTTCTGTCCTGGAAGCGAGTGCGGGGTCAGATCAGGTCTCGGATACTGACTCAACAGGTGTTAAGACATACCACAGAAGAACCCGAGGCCGTAGGTCGGCGAGGAGAAGGTGATCGTGTCGCCGGCATGGAAGTCTGCGAAGTAGGAGGCGCTTGGTCAGTTGCGGAGCGCAACGCTGCAATCTCGTCCAACCCAAGTGGAAGCGATGATACGAAATTCCACTTGGATATTGGAGTAGAGTAGAGAGGAGAGGACAAGGGAAGGGCGAGACTCACAGAAGACGTCCCCGGGGAGTCCGATGACCTTCTTGCCAGTCTGGTCCGAGATGTGGAACTCGCCCTCGACGATGCACTTCATCTCCTCGTAGTCGTACGTGTAGACGAGCGGCTCGCCGGCCTCCTGTCGGTAGAAGCCAGCCGTGATGGGCTTCTCGGGCGACGCGGCGCCGGACGAGACGAGGTCCGAGAGGAACGAGTTGTTGCCCGGGGTAGGGATCGCGGCGAGGCCGGTCTTGCCGAAGGTCGACTGTGCCTTCTCGTAGTACTCTGCAGGCGGAGCACGGTCAGCGCGCGGACGCGGGAGTGGAGACGTCGCGGCTCACCGAATCCCATGGTTGGACGAAGGGGGTTGGTGAAGGGGGGTGCGAGTGAAAGTTGGAGGTGGTCAAGTGAAGTGAAGTGAAGAGAAGAAGAGAGGCCTCCGCGATAGGCTCCAGTAAAGAAGGGCGCCTCGACGAGCCGCGCCTGCCGCCGCGCGAGACGCGAGCCGCGATGCGGGGTAGCCTTGAGCACAGCTCGGGCCACAATGGATTGGCCGCCCAACGAGCTTGGAGGCACGATAACGGCCTTTGACCCCTCGTCACCGCAAACATTCGCATCCTCGCGCGTGGTGTGGCGAAACGGTGCGCGACGTTGTGCGCCACTGCGAGCCGTAGCGCGTCGAGGAGCAGCCAGGCGCGCACCAATCCTCTTCCCGGCCGGTAGAGCAGAAACGCCGCCAATCCAACCACGGTACTTCCAAGGTGACCAACAAGTACAGCCCTCCACCGCCCTCAGCACCCTCTCCCCGAGTCGAGCGCGACGCCGACCTGGACCAGCTGCCTCGTCCACTCGCCGACCACCTCGCCAACCTCTCGCCCCACTCCCGCATCGAGCAGCCCGCCGAGAACAGCGCACAGGAATGCATGCGCGTGCTCGAGGAAGATCTCGAATCGCGGGCTGGAGAAGCGCGCGAGGTCGTCGTGCGAGGCGCGGAGCGTCGCCGCGAGCGCGGGGAGCGTGGCGTGCAGCTCGGCGAGCGACTTATCGGTCGTCAGTGCAGGTGGTGGTGGGTGCAGGACGGGCGGTGGCGAGGTCGGCTGGGCGGACCAGCGCGAAGGGTTTGTCGGGCTGGCCGGTGAAGGCGCAGGCGGCGGATCGAGTGCGAGCTTCGAGCACCCGCGGCGGCAGACTTCCTTGACGTTCCCGTCGATCCACCACCGCCGGGCGAATTGGACGACGTCGGCCCCGTCCCAACAGCCCCAGTCGCCGAGCTCGGGCGCCCACTCGGCGTGCGCATCCGGCGCGGTCGCCCGCAGGTGCTTGAATACGTGCGCGAAGAGGTGGTGCGCGATCAGGAACGCGAGCAGGTCGCCCGCGTTGTGCACGACGTCGCCGGGCGCGTAAATCTCGCGCGCCATTGGGGCTGGCGGGGGGCTGCAGTCCGGCAGGATGATCTCGTCCGAGTAGTCGATCTCCATTAAAGAGTGCGATTCTGGTGGTGGGATCATAGGCCGAGGGCGAGGAGAAACAGATGCGGGCAGCGGGAGCAAGGTCGCGCGCGTCGGTCGCGGTGAGCGGTGCGAGCGACCGTTCGAAGGGGACTGGGGAGGGCGCGGCTTGGTCGGGGACGAGTGCTGACGCGTCAGAGGCGGAGGTGTACGACTTGTCGACGCGAAAAGCGTGTTGGCCAGCGCCGGGTCGAGTTCCTCGAGCAGGCTCCGCGGACTTGGCGAGTCGTCGAGGCTCAGCGTGCGAACGTTTTCAACTCTTGTCAATCAGACGCGCGTCAGTAATCTGATGCTTGGGTTTAGATCTGAAGCACACACCGAGCCTTGAGGCAGAGGTTGCGGTCGTCCGAGAGCAGCACGACCTGGGCGTCGCGACCCGACTCGTGCCAGTACCGGGCGACGTCGAGGATCTCGTCGTCGTTCGAGCCGCTTTGCCGTCGTCCGTTGACACGTGGCATCAAGCTCTCATGTTGCCGCTGCCCTCTCACGAACGTTGGTTGCCCTTCGCACCCCGGCTCGGGAAGACAGGACAGCAGCCAGTTGCTCGCGGCGCGCGACAGCGATCCGACACTCGCCTGGCCGCTCGTTGACCCAGACTCGGCATCGGCCGCGAGCAGCGCACGTGCGGTCATCTTTGTTGACGTTTTGAGGCCGTCGAGCTCCTGGACGACGATGTGGGGGATGCAGAGCTCGAACGCGCCTGCGGTGCGGTCGGCCGCGGACGCAAGCGTCGCGACGAGGGAGCGCAGGAGGGGTAGGTAGCGGAGCAGAATGTTCGTGTCTGCGTTTGAACATAGATCAGCGGCCAAGTAAGACGGTCAGAAGCCGAGACGAACCGACCACCACAAGCGTCCCGCCCGAGAGCTGCATGGCGCCGTCCGCTTCCCAGGGCAGGTCGACCATGAGAGCATCGCCAGTAGCCTTGCGCAGCTGGAGCACAGCGTCCACCGCGGCGACGGGCTCTTCCCACTCCATCAAGACCGTTTCCTCATCGGCCTTCCCGAACGCAAGCACGAGCTGCACGGGCCCGCTCGTCGTGGATGGGTAGCTCGAGGCGTAGGGCGCCATCCTAGCCTGGAGCCCCTGTGAGTGTGCTCGTCAGGTGAGTGTGAGGTTTGTAGCGACTGCGGCCGGAAACTCGCAGCGGCGTTCGAGTTCGCGGGATGCGTCCGCTTTCAGGTTTACGTGGACTCGTGCCGGTCCACTCGGCGCTCCTTCTTCATACACGTCCAGCGTGTGATGCTAGCCGAGGCAGTCTCGGCGAGTGCGCCGGCCGACTGGGCGTACACGGCCGAGGGCGGCGCGAACGTCGTGCTCTCTTACGCGGGCCCGCCCCCGTTCCTCACCGGCTCCGCAATCCGACTTCGCAAATGCAAGCACTCGCACGCGCCCCACTCAGCAGCCCCGGACGAGATCGACGTGCGCTTCGGGCACGAGGTCGTCGCCCCGCTGCTCGGCGCTGCGCAGGTCGTGCGAATGGAGCTGGTGCCCGTCAAGCCCGCGTTCCTCTTAGGGCTCAGAGACTGCTTGAAGCAGCGCAATAGCAGACCTGCTAAGCGCACGGCCGAGGATGACGTCGACCTCGAGGCGCGCTGCGTCGTGCTCACGGACGACTTGGTTCATGGCAAGGACGTCCTCGCTGTTGAGATCAAGGTGCGATGACTGACGTGATTGTGGTGGAAGAGAAGCTGATTCCCACGCTCTATGCTCAGCCGAAATGGGGCTTCCTCCCGTCCCCATCTCACCTCTCCGCGGCGTCGCGCGACATCAAGGCGCGGCACTGCCGCTTCTGCATGCACACGTCGTTGAAGGCTGAGCAGGCCGGAACGGACAGTATTGCGCACACTACCAGGTACTGCCCACTGGACTTGTACAGCGGAGACGAGGCGCGGGTCGGCGCCGCAGTCGAGGCGCTTTGGGCGGGATGGCTCGCGACGGGGGGCAAGGCGAACAACCTCCGCCTGTTCTACAATGGCGAACGCTTGACGCCCGATCCGGTACGTCGCATCCTGCTCCGGTAGTTCTGGACGTTCCCTGACGCGCTCATTCCCAAAGGCCGACCTGGTGCGGCTGTCCGCCAGCCTGCGGACGCCCTGCACGGACACTTCGAATCCGGATCAGCAGCTCATCTGCCAAAGTCTCAAATCACACCTCGTACCCGCACTCCTCGCGTCGCCGCTCCTGCCCACACTTCGCTCGCTCCAATCCTCGCTCGACCCACTCGACATCGAGGGCATCTCGTCGCTCGCTCCTGTTCCCACCGCCCAACCAACTCTCGACGACTGGCGCACCTGGTGCACAGAATGGGCCAGCTCATCCACACCACCCCAAAACCGCCCCACGCACGACCTCGTGCTTGCGTACCTCCTTTCGGCAACGTTCAAGGACTGCTCAGTCTTTGTCCGATTGGACGTCAAGAATGGTTTCAAGGTGACGGCAGTCAAGGCGATCGACTTGGACCCGAAACCGATCGCAAGGATGCGCCAGTACCGCGAGCTGGATGAGGAGATCGTGACCGCGTTTGCGGAGCGGTTGGTGCGGGCTCGGAGGGACGGGATTCGCATCACAGAGTGTAGTGTGTAGGGATGTATGGTGTAGTGTTGTATG
>ERZ1463038.232-NODE-232-length-17565-cov-13.706910_pt1 | contig 17565 bp, 21 predicted proteins | sample MGYA00564479_ERZ1463038 | MGnify/ENA primary metagenome ERZ1463038 (study PRJEB39244, sample SAMEA3635134) | Helicobacter pylori | study: EMG produced TPA metagenomics assembly of PRJEB11511 data set (Assembly of a 5300-year-old Helicobacter pylori...
TTCCGATCTCCTGAAATCGGCCTCTCACCGAGTTCGCCGTCGGGACTTGCCCTCCAGCACTCGCGAGGGACTGAGCCGCCGCCGTCGCACAGTTCGTAACGCCTCCTCCAGGAGTCTTTCCACATCCCGTGAGAGAAGCCGCATTCCGGTTTGCCTTGGCGCCAAAGATGGTCGTGTCCACTTCAGTTTGCTTCGTCGAGCCCTGGGTCGCAGCGAGTCAGCGTAGCAGGGCGACGGCTGGGCGTGACGTACGGTGCCAGGAGTGCCAGGGACGATGGCCAATCCGAGCGCAGTGACACCGTTGGCTCCCTTTCTGAGAGAGGGCAGTGCAATGTCAGCGAGATAGGATGAGGAGAAGGAAGTTGGACTCACATCGCAGCCAAGTTGCCGTGAGCGCTGACGCTGACGGCCGCAACAAGGAGAAGGATGTTCGAGCGGAACAGCATTGAGATTTTGGTGGAAGGTGTGTGGTATGAAAAGCGGCGAGGAAGGGGACGAGATAGTCTGACCGGCAGGAAGGCGAAGGCAGTGACCAGCACTGATGAGAGGACAGCCGAGGTAGAGAAGAGTGTGGGAGCAGTTGAGAGCTTGGGGAAGAAAAAGAGAGCGATTTCTGCGAGCCTATTATAACTCCGTTGCGGTGGGCCGGAGACATTGCCTCGGGGGCGTGGCAAAATATTGAAATGTCGCCGTGACAGCGAGGTCAACCCCCTCGTACCGCCTGATCATCGTCCAATGCGCTGTTTCTGCGCCTTTTACCATCATACAATTCAATAAATTCATGCGCTATGAGCTTGCCTGATTTGAACACACGAGTGACTGTCTGAGCCACAGCACCTGGCGAAGCGCACCGCCTGCCGATCTTCTGGCTGACGACGCAGAAGTACGGTGCTACCACCACCACACATGAGTGCAGAGTCGCAAATAGATTAATGAGAATGTTTCCGCCCGCCTCCGTCATGCGTATCCATCCATGCTGGACGAGCCGCTTTGTGTCCGCCAGCTCGCCGACTGAGGCGGCGACATGTATTGCATGCAACGAGTGCCTGCTGTAGCTCGGCAGTGGTGATGGGCGAGAGCTGAATTTACGAACATTGTCTCCCAAGTGCTACAGCTGAGTACCGCACGCGTGGTTGCTGCCGATCTCGCCATCTCGCTGTCCCACTTGACCGGGCGGGCTGCGGGAGAACCGGGGCGCCTGTATGCCATAGACTCGAGCCAGGAAAGGATGGCTGTGACACGTAGAGTCTGAATCTGAACACCAGACCCTGCTAGGAAAAGTCTGACTGTGTGATGTGAGCGGTCTGACTGTACGACAAACGTCAGCTCGAGAACGCTCCACTGGCAGGTCGGTGGCGCCTCCGGCTGCGACTCTGATCTCGACTTGCAGTCAAGCTAAGAGGAACTACATACAGACCCACTAGCTCCCGTTATTGTTCAGTTCGCCGGAAACCCAAGTTTGGACGCCCGCGACGCGCCGATAAATGCAACGCGCTGCGAGCTTTTCGAGGCCGTGCACGCTCGCCGCACCCCTCTTCCTCCTTCCCGTCACTCAACAGCTCGACGGCCGCCACGATGCAGCAGTCCAGCAGCGCCCCCAACCTGCCGAGCTCCTCCGAGACGCCACCCTCGCCTACCCGACCGTTCTCGCCGTCGTCGCTCGCCTACCGCAGTCTGGCGCCGCACACGCTCGCTCGCCGTCCTCCCTCGCCACTCAAGCCGAAGCCAGTCCCGGCACTAGCATCTCCCGTCCCGCCACCAAGGCCAGTCAGCCTCATCGGCTCGTACCGCCCGAAGGCGTCGCCCCGTCTCGAGCGCTCGGGCTCGACCTCGACCACGGCCTGGGGCAAGATGGCGAGCACCGAGTTTGACGGCAAGGGCCTGCTGTTTGGCCGAGAAGTCCCGAAGCTCGTGCCGAAGAGCGTCGCCGGGACCCGGATCCAGAAGAACGAGCCGGCGAGCGTCGACCGCGCAACCGTCCAGGCCGCCGAGACGCCGACGAGCGAGGTCGCCCTCAGTTGCACCCCGTCTGAAGTGCCCAAGTGTTTCATCGAGAAAACCCCCCAATTCGCCCTTCACCGTCGCGCGCCCTCGACTGACCGCTCGAGCGCGCCGAGCACGGAATCGTCGAGCACCCCGAGCCGGACGTCCCGGAACACCATCATCTCGGCCGAAAAGCTCGAGATCGATCGCCTCCGCGCCGAGCTCGCGGACAAGGACGCGCTAATCGACGAGCAGCAGCGCGCGCTCGCCGAAGCTGCGACGGGTCAAGCGCTCGCAGACGAGCTCGTCCTGCTCAAGCACGACGATGAGATCGAGAGCCTCAAGTCAGACGTCATACGTGCGAAGCAAGGCGAGGAGTACTTGAAGGAGGTGCGCTCAGTGCTTGTTTTTGCGCGTTGCGTGGCACTGACCAAAGCCTTCCCGGAGCAGAAATACCGTCAGCTTGCGGGACAGCAGCACCAGCGCACGCGCACCAGCTCGCTCTCCTCCATCTCCTACTCCCCGACCGAGAAGGACGTCACGACCCCGCGCGCGACGACCCCGACGCAGCCCACGACGCCCCGCCCCGCGACCGCACTCGGGCTGAATCGCAAGACATCCTTCACGTCGCTCCCCACCACGCCTTCGAGCACCCGCCTCGCTCGCCACGCCTCGTTCTCGCCCACAAAGCCGCCCCCGCTCCCGTTCTCACCGACGATGTCCTCCGCCGACCGCCGAATCCGCCGCACCACCATCGATAGAGAGATGATCAAGCTCCGCCAGGCGCGCGGCGTCGAGCGCTCGAGGAGCCTCCTTGGATCTCCAGCCTCGCCGTTCGGCAACGAGAATGCGCCGCCGAGGGCGCGCGCGATGTCCGTGTACGAGTCGCGCATCGCGTCGCCGACCAAGGACTCGGAGGGCCGCAGATGGGAGTAGGTCCAAAATGGTCGCGCTGTGGGCTGGTTCCCCTTCGCTCCTTTCGGTATACCCCCTAGAGTATTTACCGTCGCGTTCCTATGACCCCTACCCCGCTCTTGAACTTTGTCTGGAATCTGTTGTTCGGACCTTCACGCGGCGAGCTTTGGGCTTTGAAGGATCTAGGATTGGGGACGAGTAAAGCTCACGATTCTGCGGTAGCAGGAACTCGTCAAGCCAAGTGGAGTGAACGGGGCGAGCAGCGTACTACTGGTCTCCAGCGCTCCAGCTCTCGTCTAGGTAACGATGTGGTCCATGTTCAGGTCGAGCAAGACTGGGCCCAGCGCAGAAATAGTGAAGACTGTGGGCTCCCAGAATGACTCCTTGGCTTCGTCCGGCTTGCATTGGTCGCCCTCGCCCGCGTTCGATGCGGTAGAGGTGGGGCGAGGGGCGCCGCTGCCTTTGCTTCCTGCGGCACGAAAACCATGCACCTCTAGAACGGGAGGGCAATTGGACCAAGGATCGAGGGGCGGCGATGATGGGCATGCGGGCAAGTATGGTCAAAGACGAGCTGCGTGGTGCTCCACATCGCTCGTCTGATCGATAGATACACCGTTCCGCCGTCGGGCTTGGAGCTCGAGGGATGCGAAAGACTGATATTTCCTACAAATTGACGAAGCTAGCGTTGCTGTGAGATCTCAAGCACTCAGTAACGCTATTTCACGCTGCCGCGGTCGCCAGGCGCCAGTATTGGGTTACCTATGTTCGACGAGGAAGAGAAGCAGGTGAATATATACATAACGATGACGAGGGTAATCGGTTGATGCCAAGGCCGATGGAGACGTAAGCTGTAGTCCGCCCGCCGTGGGGGCCCCATGGTCGGCCCGGAGATCAAGTGCCGGTGCCCCGGAAGTCGACGTCTTGCACTCCAACCCTCATCATGGCCGACTTGTCTGCCACGCCACAAGACATGAAGCCGGAAGGGAAGTCGGCATTCGAGCACAACGAATCTGTCGACGGTGCCGATGGTGAGCTCGAGCTCGAGACACTCTCCACCAGTGAAGAGGCAGCCCTCCGCAAGTCTCTTCTGCGCAAACTCGACACGAGGATTCTTCCTGTGTTGGCACTCCTCTTCCTCTTTAGCTTCCTGTGAGTCGTGCCGCGTGGACCGGTCGCGCCTCGCCGTTTCGCCAGCTGACCGGCGACCTTCGCCTTCCAGCGACCGCACAAACATTGGTATGCGATTTCTCGCACAGTAGGAAGTCATTTGATTCTCAACTATCGGTCTCACAAAGGAAATGCGCGGAATCTGGGGCTTCAGGCCGACCTCGAGCTCTCGTCGTCGCAGTTTGAGGCGTGCCTCGCGATTTACTATGCCTTCTACCTTGGCTCGGAAATCCCCGCAACACTGGGTGCGCTTCCCCTATTACTTCAGTGGCCCACTCACTAAGCAAAGTCCCAGTGCTCAAGCTCGTCACGCCCAAGGTTTGGCTGCCCGTTCTGACTGCCCTGTGGGGAGTGATGGCAGCCATGATGGGTGTTGCGACAAGCTGTGAGAGGCACCCGACGTTTTTTTTTTTTTCAGTGGCTAAGCTCACATTCCTTGTTCAGACAAGGGTTTCATGGTGGTCCGCGCGTTCCTTGGGCTGCTCGAAGGCGGCCTGCTCCCATGGTACCGTCTCCTATTATCACCTGAGGCAGCACAAGCTCATTTGTGACAACTTTACAGCATGATTGTTTATCTTTCGATGCTGTACAAGTGAGCAACTTGAAGCCCAGCGCAAACTAGGCTGGCTCCTGACCGAGGCCTGACCGGTGTCGTGACCACCCTTCGCAGGCGCGATGAAATGGTCAGCCGAATCCAACATCCTGACTCGAGGCCGAATTATCACACTTAACACTTGCGACTCTAGGCCCTCCGCATGGGATTGGTATACAGTTCGGCGTCGTTGTCTGGGGCGTTCGGGGGGCTGCTTGCGTCAGGCTTGTATCGGATGGGAGGCGTGGGTGGCTACGCCGGCTGGAGATGGATCTTCATCATGGAGGGGATCATGAGTCAGTGTACCAGAACCCGTCTGACCGCGAGTTGGCCTGACACCCCCTTCCACAGCGATCGTCGTCGCGATCGGCGCCTACTTCTTTCTCTGCACCGACGTCGACACGGCGTCCTTCCTTACTCCTCAAGAGCGGATATATGCGCGAGAACGCTTGAGCCGAGACGGACCCCAATTGACCGACGACCGGGCATCGATTGACCAGGAGCGGTTCAACTGGTACCAGGTCCGACGCGGTGTCTTGAACGTCCAGACTTGGCTTCTGGCGTTCACGTTCTTCTCCATTGTCACGGCCGTGTACAGCTTTGGGCTGTTTGGTAAATTCTCGCACCATCTATCCTTGCACTACGGCTGACTCTCCTTCATCTAGTGCCCACGATCATCCAAGGTCTTGGCTACACTGCGATTGAAGCCCAGCTGTTCTCAGTGCCCCCATTCGCCGGTAAGGAACAAGATTTGGATTCTCCCTACACCTCCATGCTGAATCACGTCCACAGTTGCCGCATTTTTCACGGTTCTCATCGCGCTGCTCTCCGACAAGCTCAAGATGCGAGGACCGCTCATGCTTTGCTGTCTTCCGGTCGCGATCGCGGGATACGCGCTGATTCGGACCTCCAAGGACGACAATGTAAGCAAAGGTGGAAAACGCCAGTCTCTAAATGCATTAGAGAACTTACTGTGATTCCCAGGTTCGCTACGGCGCGCTGTTCATGATGGCGACCGGGTTCTTTTCGTCAGTTCCCTGCGTCATGGTACGCTTCTCGAAGATTTCTAAGGTCAGTAGCTCACATTGATGCTACAGGTGTGGCTTTCAAACAACGTCGCTCCTCATTACTCTCGAGCCGCCGCCACCTCCTTGCAGCTCACCATCGCCAACTTTGCTGGCTTCGTTGCGACCTTTGTAAGTCTTCCAACGAGATGACAGCGTATAACACAAGCCTTCATCTTACTCGGCCCGAATCAAGATCTACCCGAGAAGTCAAGGACCGGCCTACGTTCGCGGCCACACGATCGTCTTGGGGATGCTGTGCGCCGCGTGGTGCCTCACCGCGATGAACGTCGCCTACTGCCACTACGAGAATCGTGAAAAGGAAGCCGGAAAGCGGGAGCAATACAGGGGTGATGGATCAGACCGGGACCCTGCGTTCAAGTACGTGTTGTAAGCTCAAGGTGTGTGTTGCTTCACGGAGCCCTTCTCAACGACCTGTCTTCCGTCGCGCTGTTGGTCTGCAGTCTGATCATGCGTCGAGACGAGTGTCCTGCCTCTCGTCCCTGAATATTCGATGGCTTGCACTCTCACAGGAGGGTCTTGGCTGTCATCCACACGCACGCCACAGCCACCACCAACGCGATGAGCCTCGTCGCATCTCCCCATCCCCTCACCCGCACCGGAAACTGCACTGATTTAGCGCCCTCCAGAAACTTCCCATGCTCGTAGAAATGGTCCATGAGTTCATCCTTCTCTACCCACCTTTGCCTCGTCCACTCCTGGAAGATCGCGCGGTCCTCCACCGTCAGGTCATCGTCGATCTGTTTTGGTGATTTACCAACAGCGTCCCGAGGGTGGATGGATGGGACCGCGGCGAGGTCAACGATGCGGAGGTGAAGGTGAACGGCGGGGGGTGGCACGCCGCGTCCAAATGTCGACGATAAGGTGTAATAGTTCTCGGCGTACCCACCAGCGGGGACGCCAGGGTATCCAACAGTGATGTCGTAAAGACTCAAATCTGGCGTTTGTGAGATCAACGTCCGAAGACAGAAGAGAAGTCCGGTCGAGCGCGGCTGGAGGACGTTCCGCATGAACGGCTGCCAGCGAGCACAGCATTAGGACCACCGTAAGGAACGGAAGCGGGTACTCACAACTCCCGCCTTTCTCGCAAACGCATCACTGTTTGGCTGCGTGTCGGACGCGAACAGGGTTCCTTCGGGAAACAACAAGAGTGCGAAGGGGGCGTCGTCCTGCACCGCTTTCCGGACTGCTTTCCCGATCGGAGACTTCTGGATGGGCCACCCTTTGCCAACGAATGCGAAATCAAACAGCCGATATCCCTGGCAAGTACCTGTCAGGATCTGGCGATGAAGCTGAGACAATGGGACATGCCGGTCCTGCGATGGGCACCCAGCGAAGGAACGGCGCCAGGACGATGCAGAGTCCAGACGCCACGTTCCCGAAGACGAGGAATATCCACCTATAAGGTATTGGGATCAGTGATCTCGGAAGGTATTGGACAATCGAGGGAGGCTCACAAGTACAGCCAATCGCCGTCTAGGCAACGGAGGTCAGCCCGACGGTACCAACACGCAGGGAGTTCGCTGGGGCGCACATGATTGGTGATTGCTCATATAGACTTAAAGTGTGCATGGATTAGTCCTCCGACCTTCCACGCCTCCGATCGATGCACTCACTCGAGTTCTTGCGAAGGTTCAAGCCGACGACGTCGCCATGCTGATCCCGCTCCACCAGCGCGTCCAGATCGACGCTCTCGTCCGACGTGAGTATGAACGAGGTCGAACCGAGCGATTTTGGCGCCGACATGGCCGCCATCGACAGGCCGAACGCCTCCCTCGCGAAGCGCATCGTCTTCCGGGAGAGCCGGTGCGATGCCGCTAGGGGAAAGAAGCGGAGGGGGAGGGCGACGCAGACCTGTATGACGAAAACCCCGACCGTGGTGCCCGCCATGGCGAGGGTGAAGATGATGGTGCGGAGGGTGTCCTTGATGGTCGGTCCGCGGCGCTCGGCGATGGGGATAAAGTGCGGAGCGGTGTGGCGGCTCTGGGCGCCGGCTCGGGGCTTAGGATCCTTGGTCTCCATCGTCAGTCGGTTCCTTGAGCGACGGGTGAGGAAGACAGTCGTCTCGGCACCGATCGGGATCGCTCCTCTCCACCTCGGTATTCTGCTCCGCAGCTCCCGGACCGCACGCCGGCTGGAGATGACTGGAGCAGTGAATCATAAGCGCACGAACATGGTTGCTAACCTGTATGTACAAATTCAAGACTTTGCCACGAGCCCACCTGCTCGAGTGGGCACAACGCCAGAACATGCGACTCGGTGCCATCACGGTGACTTTCGTCCGGTCGGAGAATCGCTCGGCAAAGAATCGGCAACAGCGCCATGGACGCAATCAAGTGAATTTCGTGTTGGTGAAGTCCATCTCTGGGTGCTGGGCCTGGAACGACTTGAGCATCTGCGATACGGTCGTAAACTTCGGACCTCCCGGAGAAGTGGGGGGACACGGAGAGGGCGCACCTCCGCCTTCTTCTGCTCGTCCGAGGTCGGCTTTCCCATTTGCTGTACAGTGAAGACACCGGTGAGCCTTTACGCGAGAGAACGAGGACAGCAAGGAAGACGGAACCGACCTTCTGCTGGTTGTCGAACTGTTGCGCGGGACGGAGTCAGCACCGGTGCTCTTAAGCAGGGGGCTCCAGCAGATGCCTCGGTAACGCATGGTGCGAGTCCCCCCAATTCTGCATAGGACAGGCAGACGCACCATCATCTTCTCCACCATCGCGCGCGTCTCGCCGTCCAAGTCGCTCAGCTTCGAGTTCTCCGGGTTGATCTTGGTCGTGTCAATCGCGGGTGCCGAGATGACCACATTTGGCCACCAGGTCTGCTGGTTGGACTTCTCGAGGTGGAGCGAGATCTCGCGCGAGTCGTCTGGCGGCGCACCGACGGCATCAGCTCCACTCCTACAAAGCGCTCGCCGGAGTACGGGTGCAGCTCACCCAGGGTCCAGGTCGAGTCGTCAACCTTGATCTCCTTTGCGAGCTCGCCCTCGAGGATGGCAGGCTGGCCCTTGAGCGCGACCTTGAGGTGCTTCTTGCGGATCTCGACGACGAGGTCGCGCGACTTGCTGCCAGCCGGCACCGGGATCGAGACGGTTACGTCCTGTAGTGTTTGCTTCCACACATACGGGAGCGCTGGCGGGGAGACCGAGGGTCAGCGAGGTGCGCTGGAAGCTGGGACGACGCACCAGCTTGCTCGGCAAGCTCGCGGGCCATGTTCTGCGCATCGAGCACCTTCTGGTCTGCCTCGGAGAGCTCCGACGCGGGTGCTGGTGGTGGGGCGGTGGTGAGGTCCGACATGGTACGAGGTGAACTGACGCTAAGCTCGTTCAGCCTGCGCGGCGATTGAGCGAGTTGCGTTCCCAGCTCAACTCGCCTCTTGCCCTCCTCCAACTCGCAACTCACACTCGACCGCGCTCGGAGCTCGGACCGATGAGCGTTCTCTGCACTGTCTGCCCACAGCCTGGAACGCTGCGGTGCTCCCGGTGCCGCTCGACGCACTTATGCCGCCCGGAGCACCAAGAACTCTGAGTGTGAGCAACCCTCGACTGCGACCTCCCACGGAGCGCGCAAACTCAACCGCGTATACTCTGCAGATCTGGTCCACGCACATGGTCGTCTGCAAGCCCAACGCGCCGCTTCTCTTCGCCCAGCCGCCCCTCTCGAAGCGCGAGTTCGACGACTTCCACCGCGGCTTCGGGCCCAACTTGGACCCAGAGGGCGTTGTCCGTGCTATGTTCCTGAAGCACGAAACGACTCCAGAGGGGGCTGGCATGACTGCCGAGGTTCTGAAAAGTTTCGTCGGGGAGATGACGGAATTCGGTCCTGGCTTGTACATGCCCAGCACCGAGGGTTTCGCGGTAAACTCCTTCTTATACACCATCGAGCCGCTGGTCGCCGATCTGGACTCAGAAATCGACCTGGACGATGCACGAGCAGCGCGTAGGCCGAACGCCCGAGCCCGCCACGTCCGTCGTCGTTCCGACTCGCGGACTCGCTCGACAGCGAGATGTGGTGGAGGTCCGGCCCGATCACGTGAAGAGTATATACCTACGTAGACCCTGGAATGTCCCCAGAATTCTCACGGCACAGAACCTGCCCGCAACACTCACTCGAGTCGCGGCCACGGCCGCTGTTCAATTTTGGACGCCGGCGATGCGCCCCGTCAGTCCGGCTCGACGATCCTTCTTGCTCTTCCCCACATCGGTCTAGCTCTTCGATGTATCCTTCAGTAGCTGACGACATTCGAGTCCTCGCACAGCCTATCACCTTCCCCCTCAGCGGCAAAGTGGCCCCGAACCGCTTCCTGAAGAGCGCCCAGTCCGAGTACGCGTGCGACGACTCGGACGACGCCGAGCAGCGGGGACGACCCACTGAGCGATATGCGAGACTGTATCAAGGTAGTTGGTTCGGCTTCGTCGCCTCCCTGACGCTGACTGCTGACGGGGGCTCCGCGAGGCAGAGTGGGGTGCCAACCCAGTGGGTCTGATCTCGACGGGCAACGTCATGGTACATCGAGACCATCGCGAAGGAGATTCGTGAGTCCTTTCACCCACTCTGGCTTGATCCGTTCGTTAATTGACAGTCAATCCCGCGACCCCAGAAACGGCATCATTGACCGCTCGAACCCTTGGGACCCCATCGCGGCCTTTCGTCCCATGATACTCGCCGCCAAATCCTCCGGCGCCCTCTGTATTCCCCAGATCAGCTTTCCAGGGCGACAAGCCGGCCTCGAGCAGACCTCGCTCCCGCTCTCGGCGTCGGACGTCCAGCTCGCGCCGTCCATGGGCAAATCTTACGGCGTTCCGCGCGCGATGACCCTGGCGGAGATCGAAGACCTGACAGAAAGGTTCGCTTGGGCGGCCGAGGTACTTTGGAAAGCCGGCGCGGATGGATGTCAGGTCCACGCGTCGCACGGATACAGCTTTTCGCAATTCATGGCACCAAGGACTAATAAACGCACTGATCAGGTGAGCTCATGCCGTAGAACCGGGTATGAGAGATCCTTACGATCCAAGAGACAGTTTGGCGGCTCGTTTGAGAACCGAACGAGGCTCCTCCAGGCGGTCGTCGAGCGCATTGCGAAGCGCGTGCCGCCGGGCGAGTTCATCATCTCAGTCAAGCTAAACTGCCAGGACTGTGAGTCATAACTTCCTTCTGACACTCCCGTGGCTCAGTCCCAGAGCCGCTCAGCCTGATCCCACCCGACTCGCGCAGTCTGCCCCGGCGGGTTCACGTTCGCCGAAACTCGGCGCCTGCTCCCCATCCTCGAAGCGCTCGGGGTCGACCACTTCGACATCTCTGGGGGCGTTTACGAAGTCCCTGTCTGGCGTGGTACGGTCCCGAACCCGCCTCTCGTACAAGACCAAGGGTCAGCTCTTCGCTCCGAGCCGTCTTCACCGCCTCATGAGCCCTGACGCCCCATTGCCTCGAATCCCCCGCCCCCTTTTCGAACGAGCCTTCGCTCCGACAGATACTTCACCGCCTACGCCCGCCAGCTGAAACCGCTGCTCTCCCGCGCGGTGCTCTCCACCACGGGCGGGTTCCGCACGACGGCCGCGATGGCGAACGCGGTCCGCTCGGGTGCGTGCGATATGGTCGGGGTTGCGAGGCCGCTGAAGATTGAGACGGACCTCGTGAGGAGGTTGCTGGAGGGAAAGGCGGTGGGAGTGGAGGGGTGGGGCGAGGAGCAGCGGGCTCGGGCGAAGCTGTGACGACACAGCTTTGTACGCGGCACTGTCCGTCAAGTTCCAACATGCGAGCCCAGTGCCATTACTCGAGCCTCGCCACGGCCGCTTTTGTCTTGTCGATGACCTGCTCCAACCATACCCGTCAGCGCCTGCCCTTGCCGCGCCCAGAAGCCCGCGCACCTGGTCGATATCCGGCCGCTCCTCCGGCTTGACCACCAGGCACATCTTGACAATCTCCTTGAACCCCTCGCTGTACGTCCCATCGCCAGGGAACGCGTACTTGCCGTTCAAGACGGCCATGGCGATCGACCCCCCGTGCTCGCTCTGCTGCGTCGTCTCGAACGGGCTCGTGCCATACGCCATCGCAAAGAGCGTGCAGCCGAGGGACCAGATATCGACTGCCTCTGTCAGGTCCAGGTTCGTTTTTACCTGCGCGGGCTCCGAGTGAGTTTGGGTGCAAGGCGGGGAGATGTAAGGACGCACATCGAAGAGCTCCGGCGCACGGAACGGCATTGAGCAGTGCTCTGCTGCGAGGTCTTGTTGCGTGAGCGCAACGGAACGGTTTGGGATTGGGATGCGGGCGGGGAGCGCCGAGCCGAAGTCCATTAGGATCGGGGTCGTGCCTGCGCGTCGCAGCGAGTCAGTGCTGCTGTCGCCAAGTGGGCCAACGCGAGCGCGCGAAAAACGGACCGTCGTCTGCTATCATTACGTTTGCCTTGTCCAGACAACCAGGGTCAGTCATAGTGGAAAGGCCAGCAACGAACGGCGAACGCACAGGTTTGATGTCGCGATGCGCCCACGGCACGTCCTTGCCCGGTGCCTCGCCCTCCGGCTCCCCAAGCGCGCCGTCCTCGCCGAGCTGCTCCTTGACGCTCTCGAGCCCACCGCCACTGATGAGCGCCTCGCCCTCGCCGACGCCCTTGACGCCCTCGTCGTCGTCGTCCTCCTCGGTCGAGTCGCCGCCTGCTCGGATCGCACCGCGCTTGGACGACGACGGGGACGACGCAGAAGGTGGGTACGACGCCTGTGGGCCCGAGACGTGCTTGTGCATCGCGCGCACGGCGAGGCACGTGCCGAGAAAGAGGTGCAGCATCTCCCGCTCCGGGTAGCGCGTGCCGTTAACCTGCTCGGCTGGGGTCAGGTAGAGGTCTCGAATTGCGTCGGGTGCGGACGAACGGCATTGGCTGCGATGACGTGCTGCACTGCGAGAGAGCAGGTGTGAGTGCGCAGCGCCCAAGGACGCGGGGCGAGCGGGCGACGGACCAGTCGCGTTCTTGTAGTACGGCAGGAACAAGTAGATGATCTTGCCGTCCTCCATCGGGTCCTGCACGACGCACGAGTCGAGGCAGCGGATAATGTTGGGATGCCGGAACCGCTTGTACGCTGCGCGGCCGGGTCAGCTCCCTTGGTCCGCCCTCGAGCCGATCCAAAGACGCACCCTCGACCTCCTTCAGCGCCGTCCGGACCGAGTCCGACCCAAGCGGACAGCGGATCTTCTTGAGCGCAAACAGCCTCCCAGACTGCTGGTCCTGAGCGAGGTACACCTGTCGCACCATCGTCATCAGCGCCCCGCTCGTGCTTCGCGCGGGGCCCAGGGACGGACGTAGGAGAAGCCACCCTCGCCGAGCAGTTTGAGGATCTTGAAGTTGCGCCCGTTGAGCTTCAAAGTCGCGTCTGCGCCCCGCCCCCGAGGTGGATCAGCTCCGCAGCTCCGCCAGCGGCGCCGACAGCGGACGCACCGGACGAGCAGCACCCGCCGGACAGGGCGTAGAAAGCGTCCTTGGCTTGGTCGAGCAGTGACGAGAGCGACATTCGAGCGTGGGCGGATGTGAGAGAGGCGGAGCGGCGTCGGGAAGCCTAATGGTCGCTATGTAGGTCAGGTGGACTTGGCGCCAACAAGTAGGTATTTAAATGCGAGCGTGAGCGAGCGCGCTCGACGTCTGCACGCGACGGCGCAGACTTGCCTGCAGCACACTCGAGCGGGTACGTGAGCGATCAGCTGCTCTGACTCCAGCGTTCCCCGGTCCTGACGCCGCCCTTGGCCACCAGCACCAAGCTCAGCAACCCGCAGCGTGCGTGAGTCGCGTCTCCTCCGCCACTCGAAGGGTCTTCTTCGGTGAATGATGATCCACCACGTTGGTGCAATCACTGGAGCCGATCGAGACTCCCTGGGAGCGCTCTGTGGCGTCGGCTGAGGACGCGGAAGGACGGCGCGGCGCGCTGCAGCAGCAAACGCAGATGGAAGCTCTGGCTCGAGTCGGTCATCTCGAGACGCGTTCACCACTGGGAAGGGAAGCTGGGGCTGCCGGCGGTACAAGGCGGCACTCGCAGTCGCACGGCTTGGCAGCATTCGGACAGGCTGTGTTGACAGCGGGTTGCCGGACCTATACGGCTCCTCGACCGCCCGAGTGATTGTACTGAAACCTGTTCTTCACGCTCTACAGACAACCACTAGTACTCGGGCATCGCACTCGCAACCCCCAGCCGCCCGCGCGCACGACCGCCCCCGCCCGCCGTCGGCCAGGATGGACTTCCGCTCGATGCTGAACCCTTCCTCGGACCCCACCCAATCAACCTCGCGCATGAGCTTCTCGTCGCTCCTACACGACTCGTCCGCCTCGCCACCCGCCGACGCGCTCGTGCTCGCAGGCGGCGCTCCCCTGCCGCTCGCGCCCGAGTCGGACCTGATGGATTCGTTCCGGCTGCTCGGGCAACCCTCACACTCGTTCTCGCACCTCCTCTCGACCGACTCGCCCGCGGACACGCCGTCATTCGCACCGGAAGACAGCCCCGACGCGTCGGTCGTGCCAGACTCGGACGTCGACGCGAGCGTGGTGGTGCCCGACTCGGATGTCGAGGATGAGCTCCCGTTGGCGAGGGAAGAGGTCAAGCGCGAGTGGGCAGATGGGGACGAGACGGTCAGGGATAGCGCGGAGCCGGAGAAGGAAGGCAGTCCGGACCTCGTGAGCATGGACGTCGATGACGAGGTCGACATCATGAGCCACGACTCGGCGCGCGAGGTCGACGAGGAATCCAAGACGCTCAAGGTCTGTCTCGTTTCCCCCACTGTGGATGGCCGCACGCCACCACACTCGAACGGACGCGCGCTGACTCCCAGACGCACAGCTCAACCCGCTCACCAAGCAGCCGAAGCGCGCCCCGTCCAAGAAGTCGTCGAAATCCCGCCGGTCGACACTCTCGCGCGCACCCTCGCCCACCGCATCGACGTCGCACTCACCGCCGTCGCACTCGCCCTCCCCAGCGCCGACGCTGCCCTACCTATTCAACTTCCCGCCCCCACCGCAACCGCTGATCGAGAAGGAGATTGTGCGCCCCGAGTGGCTCAGTCGGCCGTTCAGCGAGTACGAGCCCCCGGGCGGGAACGAGTCGGACGGCGAGGACGAGGCGACGCGCGCGGCCGCCCGGCGCAGGAAGGGGGCCAGACGGGACCGCGAGAAGGAGCGCGAGGAAGAAGAAGAAGAGGAGAAGGACGATCGGCTGTACTGCGTCTGTCGGCAGCTGTACGACCCCGATGTGAGTCGCTTCTCTGGGATTGGGGCGGTGGGACCGAGGACTGACGTTCGCACCGCAGAGGACGATGATCGCGTGTGACAAGTACGTTGATTTCGGATCAAGCTCATGAGCAGCAATCACTGATCAGGCCCACAGGTGCGAGGAGTGGTACCACCTCGACTGCATCAAAATCGACGACGACAACATTGACCTCGTCGACACGCTCATCTGCCCCTTCTGCGAGAAGCGTACGCGTTTTCCTTCGACTCCACTGAGCTGCCAGACTCACTCACGCGTCCCACAGTCTCACCAGCCCGCACGACCTGGCACCCACCCTGCGCGCGCCCGTCCTGCCTACGCGCGGTGATGCCGCTGTCCAAGTACTGCTCCGACTACTGCGGCATCTCCGTCGCCGCGACGCGCCTCTCGCTCTCCTGCGCCACGACGGGCCTGCACCCCGAAGCGTTCTGGTCCGCGGTCGTCGGCGCGCGCCGGCTCGAAGCCGCCGTCGTCGACTCGACCATCCCCGCCGCCGACCTGCGCGACGAGGCGATCCGGCGCGCCGAAGAAGCCGACGAGCGCACGATGAGGTCCCTCCAGGACAAGCTCGGCGACATCGTGGCGCGGAGACAGGTCCTCGAGGCGAACCGGTACCTCATCCACGCTCGTCTGCGCTACCTCCGCGTCGCGATTCGAAGGTGGGAGGCGCTGTGCCAGGCCACCGCGGACGGCCTCGCGAGTGAGCTGGGCGTGCAGCCCGTCGCGGCGAAGGGGAAGAAGAAGAAGAAGAGCGGCGGGGGCGCGACGAGCCTGCCTGACGCGCAGTGCGGGTTCGACGTCCGCCTCGTGTATGATGAGCGCGAGTGGGAGGGCTGGCTCGAGGGCGACGAGGGCAGAATCGTCCTTGGCCGCGAGGACGACGGCGACGAGGGCGAGGCGGGGCTCGAGATGATGGACCATGTCTGTCTGCGCCCGCGCAAGAAGTGCGAGCGACACACGGGGTGGCAGAAGGTCCGCCAGGCAGACTTTGAGGTCGAGCAGGCCGTCCTCGTACGTCATTTCGTTTCCCGCCTGGCTTCTTTCTCTGAACCTCACCGAACAGACCCGCCGACTCGGAAACCTCGACATCCAAGAACGCCGCATCCGCACCCGAATGGAGGACCACGACGAGGCGGCGCGCTTCCGCCTCCTGCACCGCAACCGCACCGGGCACGCGATCGACGTCGAGGGCGAGATGCAGACGGAGAAGACGCCCCCGAAGCGCGCGCGCCAGGCCCTCATCGGCCCCGCCCACCTCCAGCCCACGCAGACCGTCAACGCGGTGCCGAACGGCGGCGAGCAGTACGACGTGCCAGACGAGGTGTTCAAGTTCTTGAGCAGGGGCGAGCAGGCGAAGCTAAAGGCGCAGAGGAGGTAGTCCGAGGTTGCAAGACCTCCTTGTGCCATTCAGAATGTTGCTCGCGAGCTTTCGGCACCCTGCCTGCACTGGGCGGCAGCCTTTGCCTCTTATTTCTCTTCTTGGGCCTATGGCTACCCAGGCTCGCTTCCTACACTTGCCTTTGCCATCGTCGTTAGTCGCGAGCTCAGGAGAGCGCACTTGCACTCAGGCTTCGATGGGACGGGGTCCTGACCTCTAAGTGCCCTCGCCAGCAGAAACTCGCAGGAATGGATTCAGATTCCAAAACTACTCCTGCGGCTCCCGCTGGGAAGATCAGTCTCCTTCCCAAGCACAAGGTGAACGCCATAGAGCGTGCAGGGTTGAGCCCGGAATGACACCCTTCGGTCTGGTTTTGCGTAGAATGCATTGTGATGACAGTGAAGAGCTTTGATGCTGTTCCGGATGTGCGCATCGGCGAGTGCTCCGAGAGCCTTGGCTTCCATTGCTGTACGCTCGAAACAAGACGCGGCGGGTGCGAACCGGCACCGCACGCCTCGGAAGGAAGGCTCGGGGTCGGCGAGGATCGCGAGTGCGGCGCTTAAGAGTGAGAGTAACTGAATCGACACTGGAATGTGGCCCGCTGGGCGCCTCGGCAGCCAAAGATGGTGTCGGGACGGTGGGTACTGCGTGCCAGTCGAGGAGCGTTGTACGCTCGGGCGCTGAGCGACTGGGAGACGTGATCAAGCCAAGATCAATGTACATGGTACGCGGGAGAGGGTGACGACGGCGGAAGAAGCCGTACATCCCGGACGCGGGAATCGCATGTACGAAAGTGACTCACCTCAACTTGAAACACGCTCACAACGTAGATCAATATATGCGTAGCTTTACGCTCTCTGTACACTGGCTAAATCACATCATGACACACAACTTTCCCGTCACGATCATGCATTTGCTCCTGTTTGCGAGTGGACTAAGACCGACTTGGGCTGGTTCGATTGGGAGACTGAGCAAGGTCAATGTTCGCAAACCCGGAAGAGCTAACGGTCAAGCCTGAAAACCGTTCCGTTTGCCTGCAATTTTGGTGTCGTTTGACCAGCTGCCCAGTATCTGGGACCTCGCGACGCACCTCCGACACCATCCCAACGATCTTCGTCGCCTTGCACGAGACCTTGTGGCGTTTCCAGTCTTCAGTCCTGATCATTCGTCGATCAGCAAGGCGTTCGACGAACGGGCTGGGGGGGGGGGG
>ERZ1463038.233-NODE-233-length-17543-cov-11.942360_pt1 | contig 17543 bp, 33 predicted proteins | sample MGYA00564479_ERZ1463038 | MGnify/ENA primary metagenome ERZ1463038 (study PRJEB39244, sample SAMEA3635134) | Helicobacter pylori | study: EMG produced TPA metagenomics assembly of PRJEB11511 data set (Assembly of a 5300-year-old Helicobacter pylori...
CTCAACCAGGACGGGCTCCCGCGCGTCGGCGGCCCTCTTCGAGCGCGCGTTCTTCGGCTTCGGGGGCGCTGCACACGCCACGGGTCAGCGTCGGAGCAGCAAGGAAAGCAGCAGAACCGCGTACCAATGATCGGGGTGGCTTGAACGGGTGCCATCGTGCGAGTCTCGGCGGGTTGTGTGCGTTGCTGCGACTCGCCTTTGGAAAAAGTGAGGCGTGCTGCTGCGCTCGGGCCACGAAATGGGACGAAACGCGCAGCGGACGTCGCCAGTCACCCGCCATTGTCAGAGAAATTGTCGGGACACAATGCACGAGCCACATTTTAGTCCGTAGAGACAAGTTCGAATTTCCTAGATCGCTTCGGAGATCGCACGAACGTGTCGCGGATCAGGTGTTCGAAAATTGACATAAATGTGCAAGGTGAACGTCTGCCAGGTCTCTCCGAGTATGAAAGTCATGCGAGATGGTGTGCCAGTGAGACTCCTACTAGTGAATGCCTCCGACGAGGGGTAGGCTGCCCATCGGACCGGCGCTGTCTTCGGATCCGCCGCCGCCGCCGCCCAGCAGTCCACCACAGCAATCCGAATATCAGGACCGTCCTTAACTCTAAATCTTCATCATGACATACAGACCAGCTTGGCGCCTTTTCAGAGGGCTCGCGGTAGAATCGCCGCCACCAGTAGCGCCGCCGAGGAGCGGGAGCGCCGCGAGGAGTTTGCCACCGCCGGCGCCTCCAAGGAGGCCCTCACTGCATCGGAAGTATTGGCAGAGCTTCTCTGCTTTGGTATCTTTGGTATTTTTACGATAACTTACAGCTGGCGCGCTTTCAGGGTACCCGCGGTCGAGTCGTCTCCGCTCGGAGGAGGCCCGCCAGCGGACTGGCGCCGCCCAGGAGGCTACCTCTGCAGTTCAAGATTCAGCCGGGAGGGTACATACGCCTTGCTGATTGATAATCACTAACAGCTGACAAGCTCACAAATTTGGTCCTGCGGTGTATCCTTCGGCTTAGATCCTCGCACCTCTCCGAGCTCCAACTCAGAGATTGGACATCATGAACAGGTGAGATCTGTAAATGCGCGTGATGTCCCCCCAAGGACTTCGACCCGGGCGCCGCCGCCGCTTCTGCTCTCATCCCTCCCCTCGCATCTACTTCGCCATGCACCCGCTATTGAGTCCACGCAGGTCTCCTTTGCCAGATGTCTTCGAGGCCGAGTGCCGCTCGTTCTTCGTTGATCGGCCCCGGCTTGCGCTGTTCCCCACCTCGAGCGGCGGCGGCCGCGACTCGTACCGGCCCTCATCGCGCGCCCACGTTCTCCTTGCGAAAACTATCACAGCGACACCCCTGGAATCCGAGGCCTTCTCTGTGCGCCCTCCGACCCCGCACGAGACGCAACTGGCGGGCCAGCCGGCAGCCATCTTGCAAGACTGGGACCCGAACCGCACCCCGGGCGCGGGCAAAGACGACGCCGCGACCTGGTTCGCCTCGGACGCGGGTTACACGGGCTCGCAGTGTCGCCGAACACACGATCCAGTCGCCCCTCCGCCATCGTCCACCACTGCGAGCGCCACAGGGGTCGCCCCCAGTCGTGTCGCAACGACGATCGCACGCCCGACCGCGCACAAGGCCGAGAGGGCATCACGGCCTGAGTCTCCGATGCACAAGACCGGCGGCAAGAAAGCACGGAAACCCAGAGATGACAGCACCCACAAGTTTGGGTGTCCGCGCTGCCCGTCCAAGTTCTCACGTCCGGTGCGTTGGCGTCGCCGAGCGCACTCGCAGACCGCGTCGCACCCTTACTAACTTATACGCTGCAGTCTGGTCTGAAGGTTCGCTCAAAGATTACCATCCGCTTGTTTGTGAAGAGGCTAATGCTCTGTCTCCCGTCCTGCAGCAACACCTATGTAAGCCCACCTAACTGATGATCCCCACACCAAGTGCTAACCTCCGTTCGCGTTGCACAGCGACCCACACGGGTGTAAAGGCGTACGCATGTACGATTTGCGACCACACGTTCTCTGTAGCCAGCAACCGAAAGCGTCACATGCGCCTGCACAAGTAGGCCGCACGGACGGCGTCGCATAGTGCCACCGAGTCAGGATTTGTAACTAGGAGTTTGGCGCCATAAAAGTACGCTGCGGAACCGCCGGCCTGTTGTATGATTCAAATCTGTACCATCACCACCCGTCATTGCCTTGCCAACCTGCACATATCCGGCTCACGTACTTTCACTGGCGGGTGCTCGCCGACCATCAAAGCTACTGTGTGTTGTTGCAGTCCCAAAACTGTTTTCGTAAACGCCGCTCAGATTTCTGAAGAGCTTCCCTCGTATCGGCTCAGCTGCGTAGGCTCCAACAGAAAAGCTGCCAGCTCGGGAACGCCTACGACGGCGCAGGACTCGGACTGCTCCTGGCTGGGTTCCTCGTTGGGACACGCTTTTCTGTTGAAAGAGTATCCTGCTGTTGCGATCCAAATGTGCACCTTGGTCCCTTCGACTTACCCTACTTACAGTCACTGGTCGCAGCTCACGACTCCATTCCAGGTGGTCTATGGTGGGGAAGACAGTGTCTATATATCGTACACTGTGGAAGTATGTCAGCCGCCTATTTCCAAGCTCGATCTGTATGTCTCTCACAGGCGAGCGAGTTTATTTTCCAGAACGCGTCCTTGAACAGGTTCGGGTCCATGACGCCGTGGGCGCAGGTGGGGTAGTCGGCGGGTGACACACCGGAACGCAACCAGGTGGAGATGTCGCCAGGCCAGTCACCGCAGATCTGTCGAGGGACCGAATTTGAGCCTTGGATGATGAGCGGAGATGGCTGGCTGAAACCCACGGTGGTGTCACTGATCCAGGACCGAGTCAGCATCTGCTCTCGGACCCCATCCAAGCGCAGAACTTACAAGATGATGTTCATGGGCTCGAACTCGAGCAAAGCGCTGCAAGTAGGCGAAGGCCATGCTGCGACGGGCACTCCCCAAGTCGCAGGGTCTGGTCGACCATCGCGAATGTCGTCGGGGACCCAGCGTCGTCCAAACCTCCAGATGAAGAGTCCCCGATCGGACCATTCGACTGCCCACACTCCACCTCCATTATTTGAAAAGTCTTTCGATCAGGAAACAGTCAGTACCATCGACTGAAAGCGCCGACAGAGCGCACGAACGCGGCCCGAACGAGGAGGCGTTATCCTTGACGGCACAGCCAGCGGTAGCCCCCGTCTCGGTCGACTGCAGACGGTGTATTCAGCGCTCGTTGATAGCTGGAAATTATTCCAGACGACCACTGACATCACAATTCGTAGTTCCGACGCCGAGGCCGGTTTGTGGCGCCGTCACGTCGCGCTCGCAGCCGCTGCCAGCATGCAAAGCCATCTGGTTCTTCGGCCGCACATTGATCTGCTCGATGATGTCGAACTCTCCTCCGTACTGTTTCTACGGTCAGCTTGTGTCCTCTGAACGGCTTCGGCGGACAAAATGTACGGGCCAATTCTGCGCGAACGGATCAGGTGAGCCAGAAGACCGGGTGGGGGCTTGAGGATGGTCGCACAGGTCCTAGCATCCAATAAGCCGGCCATACACCAAATCCTGAGGTCCAAAGTCTCAGTCGAGCAGCTCTGCCTCACGGCTGGACAAAATGCGCACCAAAGGGGATGTGCCGGACGTCCAAAATCGCAAGGGTCCCCCTCCCAAAAACATCTTTGCTCCGGATCCGCACACTTTTGCGCTTCTTGAGGTACTTGAGCACAGCCCGAGCGTCCACCGCTATGGTAGCAGCCCCACTCGCGTCGACGTAGGCGAGCTGATCGTTCAGCGCTACTGTCCGATTGACGTATCTACGTGGAGGGTTTGTAGAGCTCCCGACGAGACAAACATGCTAGAATCTCACCTGACCATCCCGTGTGTTGGATCCTCCATCTCCTCAAACTCCCAGTGGTCGAAGAACGAGACTCCTTGAAACAGCTTGCGAAGGACAGGGAGGGGCAGTGGCGACGGCGGCGTAGAGGCCGAAATGTTCGTGATGCTACCAAGCAGCTTCGTATGGAGTGAGGTGATCTCTACAGTCTCCCCCACCTCTCGAAACAACTCGTCCTGCTCTTCAAGTCAGCAGTGGTGACCCTTCCGGACCTCCTGCGGACTCACGGGCTCGAGATTGGTGGCCGAGCTTCCCCGACTCATTGACCAGAGAAACAGGAACAAGAAAGCCTGGGAAAGTACCAGGATCAGCATCGAGACTGATGCCGAGTCGAATCGACTTGCCGCGGAGGCGAGCACGGCGCTGGTGCGACGCGAGCCGGACGAGCCGATTCCCATAGGACGAGGTGGCGCTTGGAGACGGCGTGTCGCCTCGAGATGAAAAGTTGGAGCGGTAACGTCAAAACTGGAGGCTGGAAGGCCGACCACTGAAAGAGGACGGCTCCTCTCCAGCGCAGCTCGAGGTCCGTGCGAAGTGAAGTCACGATCAGCATGCAACCACCGCGCCCGGCTGGCTTTGACTCGAACAGCCACGGTCACAATCACTCTTCATCTCTCCTGCCTCAACTCGACCGGGATGGTACCCGCCGACACGAGCTCGTCCGAGCCATCGCAGTACCGGCTCTCGGCGCTGCTCGAAGGGCACACGGATGACGTGCGTTCGCTGGCGTCCGACCCAGGCTCGAGGTTGTTTTCAACCTCGCGGGACGGCACCGCTCGCTCCTGGACGCGACACGGGCCGAAGGAGGGAACGACGGGCGGGTGGGAGCAGGAGCGCGTCTGGGCCGGCTTCGGCACGGGCTTCGTCAACTCGAGCGCGTGGCTACCGCAGGAATCTCTCGTTGCCGAAGGAACTGCATCCGGTAAGCACTCTATCGCAAGCTGGGCGTGCAGCCTCGGCCGAGCCGCTGGACGCGCGGAGCGCTGGCGTTACGAGTGGCCTCAAAGACACGTCGAGCTGACCACAGCGCATTCCGCACCCAGGATTTCTTCTCACCGGAGGCCAAGACGCGCTCATTCAGGTCTATGACCTCGCTCAGCCCGAGGGCACTCCGCCGTGCCACACCCTCGCCGGCCACACCGCCAACGTCTGCGCACTCCACGCCGCTGGGACGACGATCGTCAGTGGCTCTTGGGACTTTACCGCCCGCATCTGGAGTACGAAAAGCTGGGAGTGCGAGCGCATTCTCGAGGGCCATCGCGCGGCGGTACGGCTGGCCTTCCGAGAGCACGCGCACGAAGGCTGACTCGGTGCTTGACCAGGTCTGGGATGTGCTCGCGTTGGACCTCCCGAGCTACGATGGGTGTGCGATCACAGGTACGCGCCACGTCTGGGCGTCACCAAGTCCGAGCTCCAACTGACTCGACCCCTTGCACAGCATGCGCGGACGGGCTCATCCGCCTGTTCAAACCGTCAGCCGCAGCTGCCGCAATCGTCTTCAAAGGTCACACTGAGCCAGTGCGGGCGCTCGCGAAAGTGCTGCCGGAGGACAAGGACTCGCCTCTCTTCGCATCCTGCAGCAACGACGGGTGCGCGCCATCCTCGCGTTTGAGCCAGGTCGCCAGACTCACGCTTCACTTTATCTAGCTCGATTCGTCTATGGAACGTGAGCGGGGACGCCATCACCGTGCTGAGCGGGCACGACTCGTTCATCTACGCCTTGGTTTCGATTCCTCAAGTCGCGGGCGGCGGCATGGCCAGCTCGGGCGAAGATGGGATCGTCAAGATCTGGGACGAAGAGGAGGGGGAAGAGGATCAGGTCATCCAGGTGCCTGCACTGTCAGGTGAGAAGTTCACGTTCGTCGCGCGAGGGTGCGCAAGCTGACGCCGCCGGCATCAGTCTGGGCGCTCGCGCCACTGCCGAACGGCGATCTCGCTCTCGCGTGCTCGGACAACCTCATCTGGGTCTTCACCAGAGACGCGACTCGTGTTGCTGATGCAGCGACCATGTCGGTGAGTCGGGCTCGCTCCGCTTTTCTTGGCCGCGTCTGACCGTTGCTGCTCAGGACTTCGAGACCCGGCTGGCCCAGCGTCCAAAGTAGGCCTTTCTACTTCCCTCAGTCAACTCCCACTGACTCCTAGACTTTTCAGACCCGCTGCGAAAGCCGCACCGGCACCCTCTCTACCCGTCGTCGACCCGTCCGCGCTCGCCGCGCCTGGCGCGAAGGACGGCGAGGTCAAGCTCATCGACGTCGAGGGAACGACCCACGCCTACCAGGTGAGCCTAATTCTTCCTGGTATCATTCTGACGTACTCATCGCCTTGTGTTGGACAGTGGGAAGCTGGCAACTGGACCGATCTCGGCGAGGTTACTGACGGCCCGGACGCCGCGAGCTCGGAGGGCGCTGCGCCGACGCCGGGGAAGACGATGCACGAGGGGAAGGAGTTTGACTACGTCTTTGATATCGACGTGAGCGCAAGCAGCCCTGAGTGCTCTCTACGCGCTGCTGACCTGTTCCTTCCCTAGGTGTCGGATGACAAGCCGGCGATCAAGCTACCGATCAATTTGGAGGGTACTCGCCTGTCGCTCTCAAGACTCTAGTACTTACTCGACTGATGCTCACTTGGCCCTCACAGACGACCCGCAGGAGGTGGCTGACGCCTTCGTCGCGGAGCACAAGCTGCCCGACTCGTATCGCGAGCGGATCCGGGACTTCGTCGCCCAGTTCCAACCGAATTGAAACTTGATGGTCACCCTTCATCCCCTCAGCTGATTCCAGTATCGAACGTGCTTGGCGAACGTCCCCCTGGGACGCCTCAAATGCACCCGCGAGGCGTGTGCTCGTCAATCAGGAGCGGCGCGGGCAATCGCCGCACCGCGGAGGGTCCGTTCGACTCGACTTGCCTTTGTGCTCGTTCGCTCCGACCGTTTCGCTTCGCCCCACCTCTTGCTCTCCGTTTTATCCCCTGCTCACGTTTCCCAGTGGCTTGACGCCGCGCCCCTGTCGATCTTTTCTTCAACACCCCCGCACCGCAACGCGATGCGCTCCACCTCGCTCCTCTTCGGTCTTCTCACCTTGCTTTCGCTTGCCCTCGCCCACTCGCCATCGCGGCATACCCCTTCCCGGATGGTGCGTCGCCACCGGGCTCCCTCGTTCGCGAACAAGCGGTCCTCGAGTACTGGCCGCGTCGTCTTCGCACATGTCGTGAGCTCGAGCTGCCTTTGCGAATCTCGGCCGGGACTAAAAGCTTATTCCGCGCTAGGTCATGGGCAACTGGCAAGCGTTCGAGCTTGCGGACTGGCTGAACGGTCAGCTCCGACTTCGTAGGTACCGAGCGAGTGCTGACCCGCTGCGCGTGCTCCGCCAGACATCAAGCTCGCGCAAGCGACAAGCATCGACGCCTTTGCTCTCAATGTTGGTGGAGACGACTCCGACCCGACTCAGTTGAAGCTCGCCTACACAGCGGCAGAGACGCTCGGCTTCAAGGTGTTCGTCTCGCTCGACATGACCGTGCGTTTCTCTCGCATCGCCCCGCGATGGCCATCCCAGCTGACCTGGCTTCCCGGCAGTATACTGCCAAGTTTGTGAGGCCACTCACACTCGAAGCGAATGCACTCGCTGACCTGCATGAAGGGTACTGCCTCCAACGTCCTGGCCGAGTACGTGACCCCGTTCGCGACGCGGACCGGGCAATTCAGTGAGCACCGTCGCACAGCTACCCAGAATGATGGCACTTATTGAGAGCTTTCTTTACAGAGTACAACGGTCAGCCGTTGCTCTCCACGTTCTCGGGAGAGACTAGCGCGACGTACCTCGAAGGTTTGCACCTCGCTGGCCGTGGTGGCGGCGAAAGTCGCTGTTTGACACACTTCTCCTCGGACAGGAAATTCCGATATTAACAGTGCCTGGGCGTCTCTGAAGATCCTTGCAAAGGCTCAGGATATTGAGTACGTCCCAGCACCCTTTGCGGTGGTCGCGCCTGCACGCACGCGTTGCGACGGCAGCTCATCAGCTCTGACCTTTTCCTCTTCGGAAAGCTTGTTCTTTCTTCCCATGTGGCAGGGCTTGACAGCCACTACGGCTGTCTCGACCCACCCGGCAGTGGATGGCATCGGGAACTGGTTAGTACATCGTCCAACCACTGAACGAGCCCCAGGCTGACTCAATGTCAAAGGCTTGCTTGGTACTTTCCAAAGATCGCCGATACTGTGAGTCCAAGAAGCTAACGTCATTATTTAGGCCAACCACAAATGCGGCACCTTCAGTTGCCATTGATCTCGCCTTCCAAACCGACGCCCTCGACAACTCCAAGGTGTACTGCGCCACCGTGTCTCCCTGGTTCAATGTTCACCTTACGTCCGACAACAACTAGTGAGACGAGCAAAAAGTCGGCGCAGAGTTCCCGCTGCTGACACTCTTCCAGCATCTACCGCTCTGACGATCACCTCCTCGCGACTCGCTTCGAGCAGCTCATCTCGATGAAGCACGTCCCGCAAATGATTGAGATGGTCACTTGGAACGACTATGGCGAGTCCCACGTGCTTGTTCTTTAGGGGGTCTGTAGTCGTCACCATCTGAACGTTTCGTCGTGGTCAGTATCTCGGACCGATCCGCAACGCCTCCGGACTTCCGACGGGCACGGTGGACTCTTCTGCTTACGTCGAAGATGTGGCTCATCAGGTCAGTATTCTTCCGACTCCAGCTCGACCGAAGCCTAAACTTCGTCGCAGAGCATCCTCGGCCTGGTGAAGCTTTACATTGAGTACTACAAGACGGGATCTTTCCCCAACGTTACCGATACCCAGGTGTGTCCCTAGTGCTACTTGATATACTATGTGCTCACGTTTGCCCTGCTCGCAGGCGTTCTACTGGTAAGGATCCGGTGGAGGCCTCCTGTGACGCTCAGGTTGATGACCTAGGCCAATTCACAGGTACCGCCCGCACCCCAAGGCATCAGTCGCTACTTCCGACCCTTTGGGTATGCCCAAGAACGCGGCTTGGACGGATGACAACATCTACCTTGCCGTCGTTGTTGCTGAAGGATCCGAGGTCAAGACCGTCAGGATTGAGATCGCTGGAACGACGACGGGCCACGCGGTTAAGACAGGCAAGGTCAACCTTATCAAGGCGCCATTCACTGCTGGAGCCCCGACTTTTGTGACTACTCTGTCGCTTGAGAGAGCGAGTCCGCGCTGATCGGTTTCTTACTGTCGCAGACTCTCCTCAGCTCGACCTCGACGGTCATTCGAACCCGGGTGGGCCCCACAATTACAGACACACCAACTGTCTACGACTTCAACTACCGGACTGGATCCTTCTCCGAGACCTGAGACTACAAAGACCCCAGGCGATGCAGGCATCCGCTTCGGGGGCATGTGCGGCGCTGGGTGACGCACTGCCCTTTTCGGGCCACAGGTTGGTCAGGTAGGTGTGAGTGTAGCCAATAAGTCTTCAGGCGCTGAGCAGAATACGAACCGACAGATGATTCTACGTGCAAAGCGGCAGCTCGCTGGCGAGCGCTCGCCCAAGCGGCGACGTCCTTCATCTGGAATCGGACCCACGTCTTCTTCGCGCGCTTTTGGGTCAGAACCATGCCACTGTTTCCCACGCAATATGGAACCGTTGCAGGACGCGTCTTGTTTGCGTCCGCGGAGGGGCCGAGCCAAATCCGCGGCCGTGCTGCCCTCGAAACGCAAGAACGGGGACCGCCTCTTGCTCTCCTTGTCCACTCCGTGTCCATAGCTACTCGTGTCTCCATCGATCAGGCTTGCAGCCACTCACCGGTCCTTACCCGACATGCTCACCCTCCGCCTCGTGCTCCAACTCGCTCTGGTCGCAACCCTCGTCCTGGCGCACGCTGCCCCGCCTCACGCTCTCGCCCGGGTGGAGCGCAGGAGCGTCAACTCCCCAGCTCTCATCAAGCGCGCATCGACCGGCCGCGTCGTCTTTGCGCACGTGGTACGTTGCTTTGCCACCCAAGACCTCCTCAGCCAGCTGAAACGCTCCGCGGTCCCAGGTCATGGGGGACTGGCAGAACTACAACGCGGACGACTGGAGAAACGGTACTGAGCATCGATGGGGACACACTCACATCTGTTGCTGACTTCAGACCGTGCTGCAGACGTCAAGCTGGCGATCGCAACTGGCGTCGACGCGTTCGCACTCAACGTCGGGGGTGACATGTCAGACCCAACGCAGCTTGACCTCGCATACTCGGCTTCAGAGGCGCTCGGATTCAAAGTCTTCATCTCTCTCGACATGAGCGTGCGTCTCGCCCGCTGAAGGCCACCGCGGCTGAGCGCTGAGCGCTGAGCTGATCCGAAAGTCTCGCTTCACAGTACACGGCCAAGTTTGTAAGCTTCCCAAGCTATCGAAACGATGGGAATCGCTGATCATATGGTGCAGGGATCCGCTTCCAACATTGTCGCCAAGTACATTGCACCGTACGCGACACGGGGAGGCCAATTCAGTGAGTAGGCACTCATGTCCAGACTTGGACGGGCATACAAATGCAGTGCTGAGACCCCCACCGAGTAGAGTACAACGGCAAAGCTTTTCTATCGACCTTCAGCGGCGAAACGAGCGGGACCTTTCTCGAGGGCAGATCGGACATCAACTCTGCTTGGGCATCGCTCAAATCCATCGCCGCTGGACAAGGCATCTCAATCTTCCTGGTTCCTTTTTGGACAGGCCTCGAGGCGAGTACGGCGGTATCAAACCACCCCGTCTGCGACGGCATCGGCAACTGGTGCGTCCTTTAGCTTAAGCCTTGAGGCCTGCGCCCCGTGTGAACTTTTTAGCGCTAGACTGATCTCCTTTGCTTCGCTTCACAGGCTTGCCTGGTAAGAGCAGCTGATATTTCTACATGATCTTTGTGAGTTAAACACGATGCACCTTTGTTAGGCCGACCGAGAACGCTGCCCCCTCGACCGCAATCGACCTGGCTTTCCAAGGGGACGCGCTTCGCAACAGTAAAGTCTACTGGTGCGTGAGGTGTATCGCAGTCACCGGTTGAGCGTGTGCTGACTTTACCACGCTCGCAGTGCTCCTGGTAAGAGCCCGCCACTGACGCTCGACGCCGCGAAGCTGCGCTGACGCTCCTCCCTCCAGTATCACCCTGGTTCAACGTGCACTTGACAGCGGGCAACAATTATATCTACAAGTCGGACAACCATCTCATTGCTGTCCGCTACTTTTAAAATTCGGGTCCTGAGAGAAGCTCGCTAACGTCCTGGCGCACAGACTCGCTTCGAGCAGGTGAAACATCTCGTCACATCGACCTCTGCAATGCTCTGACAATCAATTTGTAGATTATTGGAATGCAGCACGTTCCCTAAATGATCGAGTTGCTCACCTGGAACGACTACGGCGAGTCTCACGTGAGTTCCGCTTCCAATCACCTCAGGGCTCTCGTTCGACACACACTGATACGTCTCCAAACGTAGTACCTTGGTCCTGTGCGGAGTAACGCTGGGCTTCCCTCCGGCACAGTCAGCTCAACATCCTACGACGACAACTTCGTTCACCAAGTTCGTCATTGTTGCAAAGGGCCGCGCACTCACGCTCATCAGCTCCCCGCAGACCTTGCTCGGCCTGGTGAAGATATACATCCAGTATTACAAAAGTGGATCCTTTCCCACTATCACAAAAACTCGAGTAACACCAACTACACTGCATCCGTCGCTCCCGCTGACCAGCTTCGTTGCTGAGGCATTCTACTGGTACCGACCCCACCCCAAGATGGCGGTTGCATCGTCGGATGCACTCGGCCGGCCGAGCAACAGCGATTGGACGGAGGACATTATTTACGTCGCTGTCGTCGTTGCGAAGTCTTCCTCAGTCCGGAAGCTCCGGATCAAGACTGGCGGATCTTCCACCACGAGCTCACTCAAGACGGGCAAGGTGAACCTCGTCAAGGTCCCTTTCGGAGCCGGCATCCCCATTTTTGCGAGTCGTCACTTCCGTTGAGGCCGCCACAACCCCGAGCTGACCGCCTCCCGCGACAGTCTCTCCTCACCTCGGCCTCAAAGGTCGTTAGGAGCAAGTCGGGCCCCGCCATCACAAGCAGCCCTCAATCCTTCAACTATAACTACCAGACGGGCGTTCTTCAGGAGTGAGTACTGGAGCAGCATCGAGGTTTGCCGCGACGCCGGTGCCGGCTTGGAGTCGGTAACTGTTGCGCTGGAACGTTGAACCCTGTCAATATTCTCCATCTCTTGTTGCAAGCGTCCCTTTATTAACTTTTATTAACTGAGGGTTGCTACAGGCGGTATTTGAACGGGAGAAGGCACGGCGTTGCTGCCCTGACGCGCCTGACGGACAAGCGTCCGAGCTGCATGAGCAAGGGCTCGCCGTCCGCCTTCGATCGTTCTTTGGTGGTCTGACAACCAATACGTAAGGAGCTGAGCTAGAATGGAGTCTCTCTGAACGTACAGGACTGCCCAGTCTGATGTCCAAAAGGGTGACGAGTGACGCGACCTCCTCGGTGTCGCTGGGCGGAACCGCTCCACTGCGCCTGGCGTTCGCCTCTTTGATGATGATGTATTTCTTGACGATGCCTTTGACCGTGAGAATCGTAGACCAGGTGAATAGTTGTGATCACTTCGCTCTTTGACGAGCTTATGTGTTGACGGCGAAGGAGTTGTCGCACTGGCTGGGCGTGCTCGAACAGGATCTTGATGAGGTCCTCGCCTTCCTCCGGGCTGCGCTCGTACGCTCCCGCTGCCTCTTGATCCCCACCATATTTAAGTGCCACCCTGTTCACGATATTCGCAGAGCTGTCTTCGACCCTCTTCGGAAACTCGGTAAACCACTGGCACAGCGTCTGGCACAGCGTCTGCGCCAGGGTCGAGCCAGCACTTGTTTTTTCGAGCGTTGTCAGATCATGAGTAGAGATCTCACGGCGAAAAACTTCTCACGAGTGTCGAGCTCCCCAGACCAGGTCCAGCATGAGGTAAACTCGGCGGGCTTTCTCATCCTGTCGGCGCTTCGCAGCGGCTCTCAGGAGTGCCTCCGCGTCGAGTGGTGACCAGGGAGGCTTCGGTGCCACTCGCAAGGTGAACGCTGGGAAGTAATCCGACGCAGAACACTCGATCCCAGGATACGAATCGTACGCATCCTCGACGGTGACGGGGAACACAGGCGACGCTGGACGCGTGAACGTCCTGAGGGGAGAGCCGCGGCGAAGAGCCAAGCCCAGGTTGGCGCTGATTGAGTGGGAGGTCATGTATAGAAATCAGGAAAGAGAAGAGTGTGCCCGCCTGAGCTGGCGGGAGCCGTCGCTGTTCGGTCCCGAGTCGCCGTCGATCCTACTCCATCCCCTGCTAAAGAGAGGATCGAAGGCTCTCACGTGTTCTCGTACAAGATCTCACTTAAGCGCTTATGGCGCTGAGAGCTTGTTTGGCGCGGGACCATCGCACGCTAGCGCTGGCGCATTTCGCCACCGTCGGCCAGTCGGCGCCAGTGGCGTTATCGAGCGACAAGCAACGCGAACAGCCCCAGACAGCTCGGTGTCTTTTCATGAACATGGTTCAGTGGCGTTCTTTGACCTCCAGTGGTTCTAACTGACAGGTGGCCGCTGGAATGATCTCGCCTGACTCGACGAAGTGGGTACGCCCATCAGAGGTCAAGCTTCAAGGGCAACGCGAACCGCGCAGTAACCAGAGCTTAGAAGCTCACTCGACCAGGTTTCGGGCCGGCACCGAAATTTTAATGCTTTGAGCTTTAAGTCGGAGATCAGGATCGCGGCCGTCGAGGCCCCACACGCGGCCCCATGTCTAGCGGGGCTCCCTACCCACCCAGAGACCCTGCACGGAAGCTGACCGGCACGATGTGGGGTAGGTCCGGTACGTGCCCACTGGTGAACCCGGTAGTGAACACATTTGCGCGCGCGCCGACCAGGATCCCCACTTCACCGGCTGTGACTGGCAGGTGCCTTCGACACAACCCTGTGTTGTCTCAATCTCGACCAACCGACCTATTACGACAAGCGATGGCTTGAGATAATATTGTGTCCCAAAGCGATACTATTGCTTGTCCTTGAACGCGTAAAAGTGCGGCGCCAACTCGGGCAGCCAATCCTGCTCGATGCTCGTGATGTCGCGCATGAATCGCTTAGTGGTCTCGATGACTTCGTGGTAGATCACGAACTGCTGTTTCGGGATTCGCGTAAATAGCACCGACGTCGGGTGCGCGTGCAGGATCTGCTCTCGCCCAGATCTATTAGCCAGAGGTCCGCCCGAGGGAGAAGGAGGGGGACGGACGGTGCCCTCGCGCACGGAGCGGTACGTTCCGTCGGGCATGAGCTTGGCGGCGTTGCGGAAGTATCCCGAGGTGAGACAGCGCCGTATCTTGCTGTGGTCCTCGCCGCAGCTCACGATCGGGATCTCGAACCGCTGGAGGTACTTCTTGAGCTGCGTGCGGATCGAGAGCGCGCGTGAGAGGGCCTTGAAGTTCAGTCGGTGCTGTGGGCGAGTAGTGAGACTCAAACCCGGGACAAGGGAAATCACATGGAGGGGTGGCGTACGGTATGGCACCACTTGCTCGACTTTCGTCCGTCTGGTGCAGGGGAAGGTCAGGACAAAGGAGCTCTTTCGGCAAGGCAGAGAGCCCACATTTTACGAAAGCGTTGTAAGCGTTCAGGTAGGTGAGGTGATCCCCTTCCTCGGCAGTAAACTTGCGGCGCTCGAGCTCGCCACTGACGTTGTCGCCATCCATGACGAAGACGTTCTGCGAGTCGCAGGATTGTCAGAGTTTTGGCCACACAAGTCTTAGGGTGATGGTACTTGGACCGAAGTCATCGCCGCGATCGTGAGGATCTCGTCCGAGCACTCGAACGAGTGCGACGCCAGGAGCTGCCGCCACAGGCCCGTCAGCTTCATATTCATACTCAACGCGGACGGAGACGCACAATCTTGCCCATCATGACATCAATCGGCAGCTCTGCCATCTGAACCCCGAGCGGCTTCGTGAGCTTGCCCTCGCCGTCGAGCGCGCCGAGCGAGTAGAGGAACTCGAGCGCGCGCTCGAGCATGGCCGCGCTTGGCGCCGTCATCCAGTCGAACCTGAGGACATTCTGGATTCCGAGCGACTTGAGCTGCAGCACGAGCAGCGAGAGGTCCGATCGCGTAATCTCGGGCGGCGTGAGTGGGAGGAGCGTCGGCAGGACCGACGAGGGGAAGAGGCGCAGGCATTTGCCTGGCGAAGTGCGGCCGGCGCGACCGGCGCGCTGGGCTAGGGATGCGGCGGAGCAGGGGGTCGTGACGAGAGCTGATACTTGGAGGTCAGTACCTGGTGCAAATGCTGGAGCTAAAGGAGACAGCGAACCATCCATGCCGGTGAGCGGGTTGAAAGATCGCAGCTGTGGCAGCAGAGGAAGGTCAATTTGCTTCCGGGAGGTATCCAAGCCCAAGATGACGCACCTTGACCAACCCCGAGTCAACGACGTACTTTATCCCCTCGATTGTGACGGACGCCTCGGCGACATTGGTGCTGAGAATGACCTTGCGCGTGCGCGGTGGCGGCGGGTCGAAGACAGCCATCTGCATCTCGGTCGTGAGGCCCGAGTGGAGGCCCAGTGGTAGAAGTTCGGAAGCTCCCATCGGTAGCCTTCGAGCAGTGCGGAGGTCAGCCTCGGGTGGTGGCGCTCGGCGAATCGCAACGGGGGGCGTACCGAGCCATGTTGTCCGCGAGGGCTTGGAGGCACCGGTCGATCTCTTCTCGCCCGGTGAGGAATACGAGAATGTCTCCTGGTGGTTGCTGCGAGCCGAACGGGAGTCAGTCTTGCGAGCGGTATTTGCCACCGGAAAAGCGCTCACCTGCAGGTGGATGTCATACACGGTCTCTACGACCGTCTGAACCAGATCCGCGCTTGGCTCGGCGAGGTACGCAATGTCGACGGGGAACGCGCGGCCCTCGAGGCGGACCATGATGGCGTCGTCCTTGGGCCCACGCTCGAGCTGGTCCCACCGCGAGCGCTTCGCGGGTGGGGGCAGCATCTCGTCTGCAGGCTTGACGCCAAATGATGGAACGGCGGAGGAGGGCGGCTGCGCGTTGAAGAAGTCGACAAACGCTTGTGCGTCGATCGTCGCAGAGGAGATGATGATGCGTAGCGAGGGGCGCACGCGGCGGATCCTGGGTGAGAAGGCCCGGTCAGACTTCGGCTCGTGATACGCAGGGACAGAAACTCATACTTCTTGAGCACTCCGAGAAGGAGGTCAGTGTAGATGCTCCGCTCGTGCGCCTCGTCGACCATGATGACCGAATAGCTGCACGGCCGGGTCAGCATTGGCGCGACCCTGGTCTTTAAGGATGGACGCACCGAGACAGCAAAGGATCCACCAGGATCTCGCGGAAGAGCATGCCATCGGTGAGGTATAGGATTTTGGTTTCGGGTGTCGAGAGTGACTCGAAGCGGATGTTGTAGCCGACCTGCGACGCGTGAGCGCGCATTCCAAGTCCATCTGAGCTCTCAAGACGACTCACCCCCTGCCCGAGCACACACCCAACCTCCTCTGCGACTCGCTGCGCGACTGAAATGGCTGCGACCCTGCATACAACCCTCAGTGGGCTGCTCGCGCGCGCTCCACAGCACGAAGACGGACCTTCGCGGTTGCGTGATGCCGATGGTGCGCCCTTCGACGGCCCAACCTGCCTCAAGGAGGAACTGGGGAAGCTGGGTAGACTTGCCAGTGCCAGTGGGAGACTGGAGGATCACGACCGGGTGCTCCTCGAGCAGGTACAGCAGCGATTTCCCTAATTGACAGGTTGGTCAGCAGGCCCTTCCTTGGGCAACGATACTGTTGAGAGCTGCTCACGCTCTTTTGCGATCGGGAGGCGGTCGCGGCGCTGAGAGACCGCGACATTGGCCTGCACGCGGCCGGTGACTGCGCCAGCTCCTCCAGCACCCCCAGCGGCGCCATCCGCGTCCCGGTCGATCGAAGACCCAGGTGCGACCGTACCAGGCTTCCAGAATGACATCTGCGCGCGAGTTGTGCTGGGCCGAGGTGGGTGGGGGAAGCAGAAAGCGCTGTCCGAGTTGCTCTTCTCTCTCGTTCCGCCACCGACGCCCGCTCATTCAGGATGCTGTCCCGCTCCGCCCGAGTACTACTCGTGCACAGGCGAGCGAACATTCGCCCGCTGTCGACGAGCCGCTGCTGGTGCGCGCCGCCAGTGCCGCCGCGGCCAACGTTCACGACGCCCGAGCTCCCGCCGACGACGTACGCGGCCGAGGACCTCTCGAAGCCGCTGCCGCCGACGGACCTGCCGATCGAGGACTATGCATCACCGCTCATGCACACGGCGTCGTCGATCGGGACATTCTTCCGCTACGCCGTCTTCACGTCGGTCGGCGTCGTCGTCCTCACGCTGTCAGCGTTCGCGGGCGTGCACGTTTGGGTCGAGCACGTCGAACTCGCTGGCCCGAAACTGGCGTCGACGGACGCGCACCGGTGGGACGAGGAGCTCGACGGCTGGAGTGGCGCCCACCGCGGTGGGGGTACCGACCCGCGACTCGGCATTCGCGCGAGGATGGCCGTGCGCTCAGCCTGGATCGGTCAGTCTTGGGGTGGCGGAATCGCAGCGAGCCCCGTCTCGACCAGCCCCGGCGCGTTCGCGAGCCCGTCTGGCGGGACGATG
>ERZ1463038.234-NODE-234-length-17480-cov-18.279082_pt1 | contig 17480 bp, 27 predicted proteins | sample MGYA00564479_ERZ1463038 | MGnify/ENA primary metagenome ERZ1463038 (study PRJEB39244, sample SAMEA3635134) | Helicobacter pylori | study: EMG produced TPA metagenomics assembly of PRJEB11511 data set (Assembly of a 5300-year-old Helicobacter pylori...
CTAACGGGTGACTGGAGTTCAGACGTGTGCTCTTCCGATCTAACAAGGATGGCGCCGAGTTCGTTCTAAAGGCGACTCACGAGGTCCTGCTGTGCGCTGGCGCGGTGGACACGCCCCGTCTTCTCCTCCTTTCCGGTATCGGACCCAAGAAAGACTTGGAGGAGCTGGGTATTGTGTGCAAGCGCAACCTGAAGGGGGTTGGGGAGAACTTGGTCGACCACCCAGTACGTCTCTGCGCCGCGCTATCGGGGCATGCGACTGACTATCTCGACCACAGGAGTCCATCATCATGTGTAGGATGCTTTCTGTAATTGATAGATGAGACGCTGACCGCTTTTACAGGGGAAACCGACGAGTTGCCGCCCCAGACTGTCATGCAGAGTGACTCTGCCCTGTTCGTTCGCCGCGATACGTCGGACCCGCGTCCTGGTAAGCTTGGTTTTGACTATCGTGCCACATCTATATCTAACGCTGAGTTGTAGATCTCATGTACCGTAAGTACCTGAAAGCTCGCACACTCGAGCATGGGCTGACTAAGCCGCTGCCAACTGATCAGACATCTGTGAGCCCACTCCTTTCAGATCTGACACAGGAGCATCAAGCTGACTCTTGCGTGATGTTTTGAAACAGACACTGTCCCGTTTGCGGACAACACTGAGCGCCTTGGCTACCCCCGTCCTCAGCACGCGATCTGCATGGTGCGACCGCTCTTTACTCGGGCAGGAGGGCCAGAACATTGACTCTACATCCACAGACCCCCAACATTCCTAGGCCGAAGTCCCGTGGTCGCCTGTACCTCACCTCCAAGGACCCATCGGTTCACCCGGCGCTCGACTTCCGCTACTTTGTACGCCACGCCGGTGGCGGAAACAATCAAGTCGCGCCTGACCTTTGCTAAATCGCTTTTGCTAGACCGACGTTGAGGATTACGATGCCAAGACTATCGTTGACGGCCTCAAGCTGGCGCGCAAGGTGGCGGCGACGGCGCCGTTCTCGCAGTGGCTCAAGCACGAAGTCGCGCCTGGGCTTCACATTCAGTCGGACGAGGAGTTGAGCGAGTACGGACGCAAGGTAGCGCACACCGTCTACCACCCAGTACGTCTTACTGGACCCGCCTCCGTTCCAGTGTTCTGAGCTGATCAGCCGCGGCTTGCCCAGGCGGGAACGTGCAAGATGGGAGCGGTTTCTGACGAGCTTGCCGTCGTCGATCCTGAACTGCGCCTTATCGGCGTCAGCAATGCTCGGGTTGTCGACGCCAGTGTCTTCCCCTTGATGGTTAGCGCGAACCCCATGTTGACCGGTACGAGCTCCTCCCCTTCGTGACTGCCTGCCTTTAAAGAACGGTGCTAATATTCCGGCAACTCAGTCCTTATCATTGCCGAGCGGGCCTCGGACTTGATCCTGGCTGAGTACTACAAGCAGGAGAAGTCGGCCGCGAAGCTCTAGACGGCGTCAGATCCGGCTCCCACTGCTGCACCATGCGCTGGTCAATCATACAGCCTGTTTATAATCATCGGTGGCTCAGGGTTCCGGCTTTCATAAAGGATCGCAAGTGACAACGCATGTAATGATCCCCCCCACCCGCGCCTCCTGGCCCTCACGCCACAGTCCGAGAGGATATGCTGTCGACCCGGGCTCGTCATTCCGTTCGGCACCCTCAAATGTTCCGGCCGACTCGCTGCAGCGACCCCCTTGCTTTTAATCAGGCGGGCGTCGGGATTGCCAGCCGGTGCTGCACTTGGCATATCCTCACCCTGCCTTTCGACGCTAGCACTAGTGGCGTCCTGCTTTCCAGTCGCGGTGTCGCTCGCTACCTTCTTCCTTTGCTCACACCAACGCCTGAGATCCAACACCCAGAGCTCACCTGCTCTCCACTCGACGTCCTCCCCGCCCCACGCTTGTCACGACTTGACTGTCGCGGCTCGCGCTCTCAGGCGTCGCCCAACGCTACAGTCCGCCGCCGTTCCCCTGCGAGCTTTTATTTCACGGCTCTCCTCGCATCAGATCGTCCTGCCCATTCGCTCCACCGGATCCTCCTTGCTCTCTGTCCGTCCCTCCGCCACCGTTCGCCTTCAGTGGTGCGTTCTCCAGCAAGCCTGCGGGCAACGCTCATCATGCAACATCAGCTAACACCTGTCATATTGCATCTAGGTCGCAACACTAATCGGTCACCTCATATGCTCCCACTCTCCGCTCGCCAAACCATGCCCGCCAGCGCGCTCGACGACCTCCAGGAGCTCACGGCCAACGACGGCTGCGTCGGAATGAGCATCGAATTGCACCCGTTCGATGGAGGGATCGAGCTCGGGGATCTCGATGAGCCTTTGTTCTCAGACACCGAAGAATCGTTGCAAGAGCGCGACTTCGCGTCCGACGACTCGGACAGCAACAGCGACTCGGAGGACGGTGACTCGGACTTCACCCCTCCCGGCTCCCCTCCTTGCGCCCAGATGGACTTCGAATACATCTCGCCTACCTTATACCTCAAAGACAATGCTGCTGCCGACCAGCGCCAGTGGTTGCGTTCAATCTTCGCCGCAGGCGAGATCTTCCTGCGAGAACCGCCGCCGCCGACGATTGCTCCCGTCGAGTCAGCGAGGACGTCGGGGATCGGCTCAAAATACGCGGACGTCAGCCCATCACCCGCTAACCTTCCGATTCACTCGGCCCTCGCCGACGAGCAGGTCCTGGAGACCTGCGACGTCGCCGACACGCGCTTCGTCTGCATCGCGCACCTCCGACGCCCGCCATTGCCTCCTCCGACTTGGAACCGACGGCGGTTCGCAGACCTCGAGGACAGCCTCCGACGACAGGTGTTGGAGAAAGCAGCCAGTCGAGTGGGTCAGCCGACTGCGGACGCCGACTGGTGGTTCAACGAGGACGAAGGGGCGACAATGGCGAGTGTCTGAAGGGGGGACACGACGACGACGAGCTTGCATATACGGGGTGAGAGAGACACAAACATAGTACATAGCACATAGCATGGGACTGTCAGTAGATAGTAGATCGTAAATAGTCGCACATATGAACACATCATCTTCGCATCCCTCCGAGTCAGCTTCTATATCGTCCCCGCACTTTGCTGGACGCCGCCGACGTAGGTGGCGCAGATCGTCTTCTGCGGATTCCCAGGCGCGGCCTTCTGCTTCTACTAGGCGTGGGACCAGTGGGAAGTGGGCGAGTCTTCCATTGCATCAGCCCGGAGGAAGAGCGCGACGCGACGCGGCGTTCGGGCCGACGAGCGCCGCTTACTTTGCCTTTGCAGATTCCCAAGGGTTCCGAGTAGTAGCGAGCTCAAAGCTGAGTCGGCAAGCTGAGAGGTCAAAACAATAAAAGTGAGTGAACCCAGATTATCCCCAGATTATCGTTCACAACGGAAATACGTGCATAAGAGCGCACTTGGTGACTTCTTTTATCACTCTCTGCCCGTGTCACATGGTGTCCAGCAATCACGTGAAGCTGAAGCAAGGAACACAAATGTGTCTGAACTCCGTGCAATACCAAGCATATCAGCCCAGCGCAAGCCCCATGCGACGTCGCAGCTCGCGCCCGACGGCCCTCCTCTCCGTTGGCGCCCCGCCTCGCCCCGAGCCTGGATCCCCTCCCTGGAGAATCGAGTGGTTTTCATTGGCCCTCCGTATGAGGTAAGGAATCGCTTGTTCAAACGCTGCGTAGGGTACGGCCTTGACCACCAGTGGGTCGAGCGGCGTTGATGAGCGCGGACGGTTGGAGAGTGGTCGCCAGGGTCGATGTGAGGCCGTCGCTCATTCCTTCACAAGTCATCATCATGAGTTTATCCTGCAACTGAAGCGAGGGCCACGCACCGAAAAGCTGAGCGAATGTGATCCGACCCCTGACCTTCTCATCCACCTCCAAAACCTCGTCCCGCTGCCTCAGCAGACCATGACCTTCCATACTGTGCAAAATCTCCAGTACACTCCTACTGTTGTGGGTCGCAAAGATGGCTGCGGTTTCGGGTGCCCCGGGGTGGGGGTCCGCGACTTCGCGCGCAATTCGGCGCTCAAGCGCCAGCGCGCACGCATTGTACGAGGCGTCCGTTTCAGCCTTCGTGGACCAGACAGAAGACTTCGTTGATCCTGTAGAGGTGCCGACCGCGCTCCGCTCAGAGTCGAGATAGGCTCCGCGGACGAGCTTCGCGCCGACGGCGTAGCCACGAGCGTCGGCGCGTGCGATTGCGAGCGCCAGGTTCGATGGGGTAACGCGAAGGTACGCTTGATCTAGCGTATTGCAAGCTTTTATTGGTGAGCAACTTTGCTGTGGAAATTGTCAGGCTCTGAAAGGGCTCACAGGTGTTGTAGACGATGGGGAGTGACTGGACGCTGTTGGGGTCCGGCTTGTTGAACTCCTCAGACAGGACCTCAACGATCCAATCAATCCTAGTGACACTTTGGCTCAAGAAGGTGATCTGTTCGGAGAGGGCAAGATGGCAAACTTACGCAGGCTGGAAAGATGACTGCTCTGCGTCGAAAAGCAAGCGCACTCCACCCGCTTTCGCCTCGGCACACAGGCCACGAAGTCTTCCTACAAGGCTTTCAAGGACTAGATAGTCCTCATCCGAGATATTCTGCAAGCGGGGGATGACGGGGTCGCGGGGGAGGGACGCTGAGCCCCGCTGGTGCGCGGAGGAGCTCATGATCAGCAGCGCGACCGTCGCGCGCGCGAGGACTTGCGGGTCCAAAAGGACACCGGTCAACTTCATCGAGAGCATTATTGGAGAGAGTGAAGCTCTGGAGAGGTGGGAGAGGTCTTGAGAGTTGTATGTCGTGGCGGCATGGATGGCGGTGCTCGCTTCTGCGAAGTGGCCTGCAAGAACGCCTCGAGTCGACGTTTCAAGGCCGTCAGGGGAAGCTTCGGCGCTGTAGTTGAGCATGCAGCCAATCTAGGGCTACTTTTCAGTCGGTTTCTTCCTGCTGATCCTCTGCGATGTGCTCACTCCTTGATCCGCGAGCGACGCGATCACGGCGGCGCACTCGGAGACGGATGCGCCTCCAACAAAGACACGGTAGAAGGTGCTACTCATCCCCTGATACAAAATATCAGCGTCATCTGTTTCCTGCGCACTATTGAAGAGACGGACAGACCTGCTCAAAGGTAGCCCACACCAGCGCCCCGACGAGCGGCACCTCGCGAGTCCACTGGAGGCCCCGCAGAATCGCAGGTCCATGTCTGACGAGGATATCTTGCGAAGATGCGAAGTAAACGACGTAGAGTCTAAGGAGGTCCGCGATGCCGAGTGAGCGGAGGTGCTCGGTGTTGGTGGAGCCATGTGGGGTGAGCGCTGATAAGGGAGCGCTGCTGGGTGCCGCGACGCGCGACGGCGGGGTGGACGGGTAAAGGTACACCGTTGTACCGAGAAGTCCTACGAGTCCGAGTCCAATTCCGGACGAGAGAAGGAAGTTCTGGCGTCTGACGGGACCGCGAGGCCGAGGGTGGGGCAGCGTCGAGAGGGAGCGTGATCGCAGAGGGTGGAGACACGCCGCTTTGAGCGCAGGTGATAGTCTGAGCTCGGAGTTTCTCAGCATTGTGGATGGTTGCTGAGCAACAGAAGCCGAGACAAGTGTGGGCGATTGCAGGCGTGCGGCTGCGAACGCCACCGAGCGGTCGCGAGAATTCGGAGCCCCGACGCATCTCTGGGCCGCTATCAGCTCAATTTGGTCCTCGCTGCCGTATGCAGGAAGAACATGAAGGAGGCCGCGAAGGTGCGCCCGCCGCTGCGTCGACTCCGCGCGACTGCCCGTGCTGGACCGATGGGACAGTACTACCGCATGGCGGTAAAGCAAGGAGGCGAGGCATTCGGTCTGTCGTGGATGTAAAAGGTTCGCCCGCGCGTCACTGTGCATATACGACCTACTGACGACTCGCTGCGTTCAGCCGAATTACATGGACGACTCATGATCACGGAGGGCGGGCGAGGGGCTAGATGTCTTTGGAACATCCCGATTCACCTGGACCGGCTCGTGCGTGTGTGTGTGCTCGAAGGTTGAATGAGTGGGCCGGTGGGGTCAGTCGCGTCGGCAACGATGATGGCATGGCCACGGGCGCGCGCGTTGCGTTGCTGCGGCCGCCGCGTAGTGTTTGAGGATCCGCCCTCCTTTGCGCTCCTAGTGTGGTCCTCCTTTCTCTCTCGGGTGTTTCTTTTCCGTCGTTCGCTTCCTTTCTCCTTCGTCCGACCCCCTTCCCCGTCCAGCATGCTCGCGTTCGCCACTCTCAGCGCTGCGTCCTTGGTCTCCGTAGCCCTGGGTGCGGTGGAGCACTCGGCGTCGACACTCACCCACCCGGCCCTTGCTGCCGCCGCGTCCGCCTCGTCAGCTGCAGCCGGCGCCGTGACGTCTCCGCTGCCGCTCACCGCGTACACCTACTCTTACGACGCCATCGTGAGTGCGGCCTCGCGAGCCAACTGGCGGCGCTTCTAGCTCGCCGAACTAGTCCCGCTGATGCCCGCCTATTCGCTTGTGCTGCAGCCGTATCAGGTCAACCCGTACCCTGTTCTTCGTGGACCTCAGGTGAGTGAGGGGATCGGCGCGCGCGCAGGACGGGGGTCGCTGGATGCTCGCCCGGGCAGGCGGGAGACTGCTGATGCTAATTTGGTCTATTCTCCAGTCTGGATTCAACCAGTGCAACTCAACGACAGGAGGAGACACGTCCTTGTGTCAGACCCTGGTCATGAACAACGTCTCGGTGCGTCCTGCTCGGTGCTGCGAAGGGGGAGGCGATCGAAAGATGCTGATTTTGTGGGCAATGAAGGACTTCTGTATCTGGGGAGCACCTGGAACTACTCCAAACGGTACCATCGGCGATATTGAGGTCCGGCGAGGCCCTCCTCGGCGCAAATGAGGAGTCGCGAGAACAGGGGACGCTGACCAGTGCGCGACCTCCTCTAGGCTGCCACCGTCGCTTATTGCACCAAGGACACGCACGGTGCACGTACGATTCGTCCTGGGGCGATCACCGGTGTTCAGGTGCGTTGTGGTGTCCTCCGCGCGCCGGCGTTGTGGAGAACGTCGGGGCGCCGGGCTGCGAAGCGTGGGGAGCTCACGAGTTCCCCTCTGCAGTTCATGAAGACGAGCGCGTACATCCAGATCACGGGTCATATCAATCAGACGGCCCTCATGCTGACCGAGGATGACACTGGAGCACGTCGCCCTGCCTTTGCATATCATCGCCGCACCGTGCTGACTGGAGGCGCGCTTCGCAGGGAGAGCTCGACCCGCACGGCGTGAGTTCCGCGTTCCGGCGCCACCACTTCACTTCACTGATACTTTGGCTCTCCAGGCAGATTTGCTGGGTACGCTACGACCCCGCTTGCATTGCTCTTCAATTACTGACGTCGAGTCGCAGGCAATCCGCTCGGTGGTACGCAGCATCCACTAGTTTCCACCATCACACACGCTCATCACATTCATCGATAGGCTTGGTATACTCGACAGGACTGCCGAGTGGAAACAACAACACGATGATGCAGGCGGTCGAGTGGAACAACTTTGTAGGAGGTTCGTCACGCGCCACTTTCTGAGCCTGCAGAGGTACTAACGTCCTGCTCAGGCGGAACCTGTACTTTAAATTTCGATGAGCTGTGAGAGACGCATCGGACTGACTCAATACACACAGTCTGCCTCAAGCTTTGTGACCCGACCGTGACCTCGAAGAACTACTGCCAAAACGCGCGCCCACTCGTCGCCGATGCACAAGGCGAATGCCATGCTGACTACAGCTTGCCAAAGTAGATCTTCGACCTGCTTGGCTGTGCCTACAACATGCCCGGCTCGTACGTTGACAAAGAGTTCACGTCCTGCGAGGGAGAGCTTCAGGACGAGGTCGCGACGTACACGGGGACGGACGGCAAGACCACCACTTGGAGTCAGCCTAGTGTTCTTCCCGCCACGAGCACGCTCCCGTGGACTCCCCGCATCCCTGCCTCGTCCAACTGTGTCACTTACCAGTCCAACGACCTCTTCTCCGTTCGTCGCGCCCACCGGCGCCACCCGCTTCGATTGCTCACGCACCGCTCTCGCAGTCCTCCTCGTCGAGCGCTTCCGCGTCAGCTACAACCGGAACCGACGGCAAATCCACCCCCGTCTCGACGGGCACCAAGACGGGTGCAAACGGCGCCGCGTCCACCGGGTCCGGCTCCTCGGGCGCGAGCTCGTTGTTCGAGTCCAGCGCACTCGTCCTCGCCGGCGTCGGAAGCCTGCTCGCGTTCCTTGCTTAAACGCATCCTACCATCATCATTAAACAACCGGAACATCGCATGGAATTCTTGCAGTAGACACTGGAGTCCGGATACACCCCTCTCTCTCTCGCATCAGCAACCAATATCCCCCCCCCCCCTCGTTCGTACCACAGTCACTCTTTCGAACACGAACTTTCCTGGTTGCCTGTGCAGCTTGCAGACTTGCAGTAACAGTAAGTAATGTTCTTGATTCTAATCAAGATCGAGGCAGACTGGCGTAGCTTCGCAGGGCTGCCCGCGGCCCGCATCGTCGTGGCGTCGCAACTTCGCAAGCCTAACAGCGCGTCGTACACTCCTGCGGCAAAGTCTCAACTACTAGTGGGTGGGGTGTATACATGTTTTCGTACTCTTCACGATGCCAGGGATCTGTCCGTGCCAACGCCCAAGCGCGGTCCTCACCCCTGTCAACCCCGTTGGCCCAGAGCTCCGGGCGCCCGGTGCACACGCTTCTTTGTTGGCGCTGCCGCAGCTTGGTTCTCTTCTCTCTCGTCTCTACCTCTCGTCTTCCTGCGCGCCTCGCCTTCCTTCTCTCTCTCCTCGGCGCGGTCATGGCCATCATCCTCGCCCTTGCTGCCATCGCAGCGTCCACGCTCGTTTCCGGCGCCAGTCACTCGGGAACAATCACTCACGCCGCCCTGGCTGCTTCCGCAACAAAATCCGCCGCTGGTTCTACTCCTCTGCCTCTTACTCAGTACAGCTACGCGTACGACCAGGTGGTCAGTCAGTCCTGCCCGTGCTCCGAGCCCCGAGCGCGTCACGACACTTCCGCAAGTCCGACTAACCCCCATCCGACTTCTCGTTCAATTCCAGCCATATCAAGTCAACCCGTACCAGTACCTTCGTGGACCCCAGGTATGTTTGACGAATCAAGGGTAAAAGGAATGGTTGCCCGTGCACGAGGCGGCTTGAGGCGGCGGGGGCGTGGCGAGGGGTCCTCCGCAGCGGATGCGTTTCAATGGCATTTACTGATCGAGGTTCTGTCCACAGACTGGATACAACCAGTGCAACTCGACTACCGGAGGAGACGCTTCCGAGTGCCAGACTTTGATCCTGAATTCGATAGAAGATAAATTTCCCCAAACCCATCTGACGCTATCAGTACCGACACTGACCCGGGTTCCCTAGTTACATTTCTGCCTTTGGGGAAATGCGGGTTCCACCGTGAGCACTATCGGGGACATTGAGGTGAGCCATATCGGCTCGACACTCTCAAGATCTCTCGCTGAGCCACTTACCCCACAGGCGTCCACCGTCGCTTGTATGGACTTGGCCCAGCAGCTTGATCACATTCAGCACGCTGATAAAAGACTGCATGCTGCACAGACTGCACCAAGGACACGCACGGCGCACGCACAATCCGTCCCGGAGCAATCACTGGACTTCAGGTGAGGCCTTCTTCCCAGGTGTGATGTACATCTGTGCTCACAAACACACGTCTCTACCACCAGTTCATGAAGACATCGGCGTACATTCAGCTCATCGGGTTAGTCTCGCTCTCCCCAGGCATCCGATCTTGGCCTGACCGGGTCCTGGTCCAGCTTCATCGACCAAACCGCTTTAATGCTTCAGGTTTGTGTCGATTCTCAGCCAGGGTGTAATCGTGTTAAATCCTTTCTGCTTTGCAGGCTGACGACACTGGCGGAGAGCTCGACCCTCATGGCGTTCGTTCGACCGCTGGTCAACCAGGCCGGCCGTGCGGATGTCTGACCTTCTTGCTCCGCAGGCCGACTTGCTTGGAAACCCTCTCGGAGGTTCGTTTCATGAAAGCAGACTTTTACTCCCGTTTCTGCTACTGAATCATCTCATCTCTAGGACTGGTTTACTCCTCGGCGCTTCCGAGTGCGAAAGACAACAGCACAATGATGCAGGTCGTCGAGTGAGCCTGCGGTGTCTTCACAAAATCTGAACGCTACTGATCATTTGATTTAGGTGGAACAAGTCAGTTGTGCTCTCAGACGATCCACGGACTTCAAGCCAACGGCATTCACACCCCCAGCTTCATCGGTGGCGGACAGTTCTGCATCAAGCTCTGCGACCCAACCGTGACCTCAAAGAACTACTGCCAGAACATCTTCGATATCCTGGGATGCGCCTACAACATGCCTGCGAGCTGTGCGGCGGTCATGTCCTCCCTCGAAGACCCCTAGCTGACTCGACGGCGCAATAATTCGCAGACGTCGACAAGGAGTTCACTTCCTGCGAGGGTGACCTTCAGGACGAAGTTGCTACGTATACGTAAGCTCCTCGGCTCTGTCCCGGTAACCAGCTACCAACGCTCCCATCCACAGGGACTCGACCGGAAAGACGGTCACCTGGTCGCAGCCCAGCATCCTCCCGGCGACCAGCACGCTCCCCTGGACGCCTCGCATCCCCGCCTCGTCCAACTGCGTGACATACAAGTCGACCGACATTCTGGGTGTGCGTACTGCACCGGGAAAGCGTCCAGCGTACGCCTGACCCCTGATTGCTTCGCAGGTTGCCACGAGTTCGTCGACGGCGAGCGCGTCCACGGGGGGAGCCGCCTCGTCCGGAGCGAGTGGAAAGTCGGCCTCCTCGTCTGCGTCGACCTCCACAAAGTCGGGAGCATCTAGCGCCGCGGCTTCTGGGTCCGTCAACGCGTCCTCGTCCGCCAGCAAGCTCTCGGCGGGAGCCTTCCTTGCGCTCGCGGCCAGCATTCTTGCCGTTCTCGTTTGAGGAACGGGAATCGAAATTCAGTTGGAACGGTGGGGATTCACAGACACTACACCCTTTGACGGGCATTTGCAATAGACTGGAGGGTGCTCGCATTTCTAGAACGAAAGCACACCTCGCGACGGATGCGACCACTGACCTCGGTTCGTTCCGGCTCACATCCGGTGGTTGTTGGAGGTTGTCGTCCCGCAGGCTCGGACGATTGAGGTTCATCTCAAAATCTCAAACGCCACCATGTCGACCTTAGACCCAGCTGCCAGCGTACCAGAGACGGAGGTGGCGTCGACCGAGGAGCAGCCTGCTGTCCCGCCCAAGACGCCATCGCCGACGCCGCCTGCTGAGCCGCCCGCATCGGCCGCGGCGCTGCAGCTGCAAGCGATGTTCCCCTCCACGCCTTTGGACATTATCGAGACGGTGTTGATTCACGAAGGCACGATCGAGGCCGCCTCCGAGACGCTTCTCGCTATGGGCGACCCGTCCTGGAAGGAGCCCCCACCCGTCGTGCGTCACCAAGCTCGTGCCCTCAGCCGCCGCGGACGCTGACCGCCACTCGTTGCGCGCTTAGTCCCAGATCGATGCGGACGCTCAGATGGCGCGGATGCTTGAGGAGGAAGACCGCGCGGCCGCCCGGCGGAATACTAGCGACCAGAGTCCTGCCCGAGGGCTCGCGTACACACCCTACGTGCCTCGGCGGGGTCGTGCGACCTCGGGTGCGGCGCCAGCATCGCCTCCAGCGACCACGTCGGCGGCAAAGGACGAATTGGACCAGCTTGCGGAGGGCTTGTGAGTGGTGTGGGTCGCTGGGCTCGGACCACAGCTGACTGCGTCGTTGAAACGGCAGCTCGAAGCTTGCAGAGCAGGGCAAGAAGACCCTCGGGTCCTTCTTTAACAAGGTCAAGGACCAGATCAACGCGCTCGACGGACCCGGAACCTCCGCGAGCTCGTGCGTTTTGAAACGCCACCCTCGCGCGCCGTACTAACCTTTCCCCGCACCTCTTTCAGATCACAACCACTTTCGCCGGCTCAGTCTGAGGGTTGGACTCCCCCGTCAGCTCTACCTCGTCCGCAACCGCAAGCACCACGGGGCCACCCGATCGCCACTTCAGAACTCCTTCCTCGCCCCGCTCCGGTCCCAGCTCGTAGGATTATAGCTTCGATAGGCTGAATGGTCACTGACAATGTCGATGTGTACAGCGGCCGCGATACCATCCTCTGAGCCAACTTCGACCGGCACCAGTTCCCCATCTTCCGCCGCGGCGTCGGCGTCCACTGACAAGGACGCCACACCCGAGGTCACTCCGCCCCTCGACCCCAAGAAGGACTTCTGTGAGTCCTCTATTCACGAGCACTCGAGGCTGGCCGCTCATCGCACCCTGGCGTCGCAGCGAAAATCGGACTTCTCCCACGCCAGACAATCTCGCTCCTCGACGCCAACAAGGGCAAGGGCTCAGCTCACGACGACAGTGATGACGACGACGACGATCTCGAATGTTCGTTCTTCGCTTTCGATCAGCTGGGTGCTCTCCACTAACCTTGAAGCACTTTTCAGACGTTCGCTCCCCGTTCGACGACGATTGAAGGGACCGGGAACACTTTCAGCGCTTCAGACTCTGGTACCCACGCTGTACCTTCCCCCCGCTCAGCCTACTTGCCGTCAATCGATTGCCTCGGTCCTCATTGATTCGCGTCGCGGCGCGACCAGCCTGCTCGCCACCGGCCGATTGCCTGGCAACGCTTGACATGGCGAGTCGCCGAGACGCATGTAGATTACAACATTATGCGGATGTGATTAAGCGGGCGCAGCGGCCTCCGAGTCATCCTAAGCCCAACCCTGCTACTCGGGCGACGGCGGCTTCCGGCTCGGGAAGACCTGGTTCTGGCTCGCGACCATGGACCTGTCCCGAGCAGCCGCGTCTGCTCCACCTTCGTAGCTGCTCCCTCTCTCCGATAACGCCGAGTGGTAGGCGGAGGGGTTGTCGCCCGTGCGACTGCCGGACGTCGTCGAGCCAGAACTGCACGAGCGGGAGCCAATTAGCTGGGACTTGAAGATCGGTGGAAGAGAAGTTAGAACTAACGTTGTTGGTGCCTCCAGTCCGAGCTCCCCCGTGACGCACACCAGAGGGAAGACGCCGGACCGAAGCTCGCCGCTGACGTCCTCGATTTGCCCCTCCGCCCAGTTGTCATCGTACAACTGAATTGTGAGAGCAAACAGTTAGCCATAATTGAGTGATGAGCAGTAGGTTTGAGTCCTGACCCTGAAGATGTAAACTTGCTCGCCCGGGAGCAGGCGCAACTCATCCGGCAAGGCGGGATCGTCTGGTCAACACGGCGCAGTCAGAAAGCGAGCACACTCAAGTCTGTTCATACTCACATGAGTACAAAGCCTCGACTGTGCTATCCCTGTTATGTCAACCATGTCAGAGCAGCGTAAGCGGGGTGCAGAGGAACGTCGCGAACCCTCTGATGATGTGAGAGCTGTAGAGGTCCTGGAAGCTCTCGACAACCACACGGCCAGACGATTCAGGATCAACCTCGTCGTACACTGACTCTCCCCCCGAGTGGCGGTTCACCACGTCGCCAAGTGCCGCTCCGGCGGTCAACGTTGGCGTCCCGCTGCGCAAAAAGAGTCAGTCAGTCATGCTGTAAGCTCGAAAATCTGCTCAAATTGTAACACATACCTGAATACAGGACTCAAGAATGGTCGGGGAGTGGTCCCATCGTTCAAAGAACCAGTTCCGGAGACGCCTCCCTTCTCGTACAGCGTGTGGGTCGAGCCGACCGTGCCGACGGTGCCCGATTCACGGCGTGCGTAGCGCTGATTCTTTCTTCGCCTTCTAAGTACGAACCAGATCCTGAAGAGGACGAGAACGAGGAGGAGCGTCCCCACTATCGACCCGACGATCGCGCCGGCGACGGCCCCATTCGAGAGGCGGTGCAGTGGCGCTGCGGTCGCGGTCGCAGACGCCACAGAGGAGGAAGTAGGGAAAGCGGAGGCAGTGGAAAAGGTGACGTTGTGCCCGATAATGTTGGCCGCGGTGAGGGTGTAGCCGCACGCGGCGAGGGCGGTATTGTCGGAAACGCAGCATGGTGCGACGAGGGTGTCGTTCGCGGGATTGCAATAATCACACAGCTGTGATTGCGAGGCAGCGAACCCTGTAGTGCAGGTGCAGCATAAGGAGCAGGAACCAAGCTGAAGGGAGAAGATAGCCAAACTGACCGCAGTTGGGCTCGTTGCGAGAGCCGAGAACACAGGTCTCGCTTGAATTGGATGCGAGCGACTTCCAGTCCTTGTACGAGCTCGTGAGATCATGGATACCCACGAGAGTGATAATGACTTACAGTGCATCGCGTAAGGTCATTCGTGATGTTACCTGCACGGCTCGCGGCCGTCTGGGGGCAGATGTCGGTGCGCTCAACGAGGGATCTCTCCGAGTCCGCGAACTCCCAGCAGGTTTGCTGGCAAGTCATGACATCGGTGTTGTTGTTGTTGCAGGTGACGCTGTATGAGATTGTCGTGAACTCGCCGCACTGCCAGCCGGGTCAGCTGTGGTACCGTCCGCTGCGTCTTCATGGGCAGCTCACAAGGAACGTCCGTTGCCACTGCAGCACCGCATCCGTTCCGTAGTTGGCGCACCCAAGCTCCACCTTCTGCTTCTGCTTGGCGAATGCGCCGCCAGGAGCAAGGTAGCTCGACAGCTCCGCATCAAAGGTGGCGACGTTGTAAACGCTGGCGAAGAACGGCCAAGCGCTGCTCAGGTTCGCGGGGTTGATGGAGAGCGACTGGAAGGCGGGGCAGAGTGCACTGCCGGACAAGGACATGCACTGGAGGGGTAGGAATGTTGAGTCAGTGTTGGAGCCGGCCGAGAGCACGGATGTACATACCGGAGAGACCTGGCCGGACGCGGTCGTCGCCAGCACCGCAAGGGCGGCTGCGAGCAGCATCCTGCTGGAGTAGCGGGATAGCGGGGGCCGAGTTGAGTGGAAGAAAGAGAATGGGAGTGCGGGAGCCAACCTATGGACACCCGAAGGACCCCGAAGGATCCGCAAAGTGAAAGCTTCGATGGATCGCCCTGGCGGGACCTCTCGAAGTCTCGAGTGACGTCCGGTGACAACCCCTGATCAAGGATGTCTTGTCGCTGGTTTAGCTCTACGACATTATCGAGGCTTGAGCGCCGATTCCACCGCCGGTCAGGGTAAGCAGCAGACCGGGCGACTTTGAACTTTGGGCGCCGCGTCGCGACATTGCGTGGGATCAGCGCCCTCGAGCTCCATGTGGAAGCGCTCACAAGCGCCGATCAGTAATGAGACGTGCATTTACTGTGGCTCGTTGGCGACAGCTGGTTGTTTTCTCTCGCCATCTAGTGATCATACAAGTTGGGCAGTATGAAGTACTTAACAGACTCGTGCACGGGCGTGATCGACCAGCTGGCTCTTGGAGCTCAGGTGTCCGGCCTGATTCGCATGGGCTCCGACTCAGGAGCTTGAAGGTGCTGGGCGCTCCCGCAATGCTGACCTGTGCGCAATTGTTCATTTGATGGTGCGTGTGGTTTGGTTCGACGTTGCGACGCCACGCCACCTGAGTGGAGCGGACTCAAGCGCACCCGGCTAGCGCGGCAAGAGCTCTACTGCAGCGTACAGTTGGAGTAAATCATGATCCTTTACGTGGCTGCTAGGCCAACAATCGGACCCTTTGGCGCCTCTGCGATGCCTACACGGGTGTTGCGCGTTCTTAGCTTTGGAGCGCCGGCAAAGCGCCTCAGGGAGCGCTCCAGCTGGGGCGCTTTCGCGGCGCTCACCAAAGCGCGCAGAGTGCGCGGGTGACATACCGCGCGGGAGAGCGCTCTGCGCCAGGCGCTCATAAAGCGCATGGTGTCGCGCCTGGAAATCGCTTTCTCGGCGGGTTTGCCGGCACGCATTAGGGCCGCTCGGGGGCGTTAAAAGCTTTTCTTCTCGTCCAGAAACTCTCAAATGCAACAAGTGTGTCTTGAACGATGCTCATGTTACAAGGCAAGCACCCTGCTGCCGCACATTGGCCGCGCTGCACGGGGCGCACCACCCGTCCGAACGTCCAACGATCCTCCACTGACCAGGCCAAGTCTGCCGAATGCGAATGACCTGCGTACTGCGAGTGATGGGATCAGTTCTGGATTCAAACTTCTCGAGTAATCAGGGCTCACCTGAAGTGCTCACGGGAGTGGGAGTTCGGCGCCGCAGTGCACCGAGTTGAAGATCGGAAGCTGTTGTGGAGTAGATGAGGTGTGTGTTCATTCATGGTTGCAGCAAGAGGTTTGACGCACGACTGTTTCAAACATCCTCCTTCTTGCCGACGAGCGTCACTTTCGGGCGATTCAGGGCGATTTGAATGGGTGTGGGGGCAGTTGCCCTCAAAGCATGTGCCGAAGGCAACATCCAGATCAAGAGTAGTTCGTCGAATTGCTCGACTATAGGAAGGCCCACTTGATCTCGCAGTCGATCCGGTCCGTCAAGTGTCGATCCGGGTTCCGTCGAGTGTTAAAACAGCAACGCAGGTTGGTCTACTTCAGCGAAGCTGAGTACAGGTCATGACACACAAGAATCCCATGGGCTCGAGGAAGTTGAACGAGCAGCTGCTGTGCACATACATCCGTAGCCTGATGCCGACGCAGGAACAGGGCCGTCCAGGAGTCGATAAGCTCGTTGTCGGGGAGGTACAGGTGGGTATAGCAGGGGGCCACAAGCCAGTCGTATCTCCCGCATTGACATTCGAAGATTCTCCTGGGCATGTCGGAGAGCGGAGAGGAGAGGATGGCGACGAGATTGACGACCGATTTCTGTGCGGGTCAGCTCCCCGGGTGCGCAGACCCACAGCCCATTTTCGCAAGATGCTCATAGTCTCGCCAAAGATCGTGCTAACCAGTCGGCTCGACAGAAAGGTGGGACTCCAGGTGCGCTGGAGCAGCGCCGTGGGTGGAGATGATACGAGCTCGCAGGCGAGGCTCGAGCAAAGGACACTGTTCAGCAGGTACGAGTCAGCTACAGATGAGCTTCTCAATCCGCGGCTACGCACTGCTGAAGGGCATGACGATGGGCGCGCGAGCTCGCTGGACGAAAACTTGGCACCGAGTGTACGCCGGGCGCTGGAAGGACGCAGGTGATCGGAGGCGGAGCGGCCCCCGTCCAGGTTGCACGAGCTGGGGGCGGAGGATGGAGTACGAAGGGGTGTGTGCTGTGCTGGGGGCTGAGCAGGTTGGCGATGGCCAGCCAGGCCGCCAGACGGGCAAAACCCGAGCGCGCTTTCGCACCCACTGGGCACATTCCGCCGCTTCGTCCGGTGCGCAGCCGGGCCAAACGGGCGCGGCCATTTCGTGCGAGATTTGGCTGGGAGCGCCCTCCAAACCTCATCTATTTGGATTCAAAATTGTTTCCGGGGGTTAGTATAATGTAAAGAAGCTCACATGCGAAAAGAGAGCGCTCCTCGTGAGGTGGGGGACCGCTCGAATCAAGAACGCCGCGGCGGAGGAGCGCTCGCGACATCAGCGCGCGACCTATCAAGGATTGG
>ERZ1463038.235-NODE-235-length-17480-cov-16.392138_pt1 | contig 17480 bp, 24 predicted proteins | sample MGYA00564479_ERZ1463038 | MGnify/ENA primary metagenome ERZ1463038 (study PRJEB39244, sample SAMEA3635134) | Helicobacter pylori | study: EMG produced TPA metagenomics assembly of PRJEB11511 data set (Assembly of a 5300-year-old Helicobacter pylori...
GTAATCAACCTTGAGGACGTGCGGGACCAGCTCGACCTCCTTGAGTGCGAGCAGGTCCAAGAGCTCAGTCGGAAGTTGCGCTGGCAAGGAGCAAGTCAGCCTTCACGGTGGCAGCAGAGACCTCGATACTGCTCACATTTCTCAGCCACGCAGAGCAACAGCCGTCGGTGCTCCGGCGAGTTGTCCATCTGGACAGACTGGATGCGTGGGAGGCGAAGCGCAGCACTGTTGTGGGTCCGTCAGCAACCCTCCCGCATCACCGCGGCTCTCCGACATACTTCTTAAGCTCCGTCTGACGGTATTGAGTCGTCTGAGCGATCGGAACGCGCGCCGCGACCAAGGGCACGTCGAGGGAGAAGAGACTTCGGTCGAGCACGGCGAGGCCGCGGTGGACGGGCGGGCTGAGGATCGGCTGCAGTAGCTTCCCGGAGGCGACGGTGGACATTCTGGCGATGAAGTTGAGCTGCTGCGAGTAGAGGCGATGGAGCATACAGCAAGAAGAGCTCGCCCGGCCAACGCAGTCCGTGGCCGGCGCCCGGATCTGGACCGGCTCACGCCGAGCGCAAAAGCTGCAGGCCCACGCCGGCGCTCTTGATCCCACACCTCATCGTCTCGTCTCAACTTCAAGCACTGGAGCGTACGGGGCGCATCGTGAGGGGAGGCCTGGAGGTTCGGGACGCGGTGGTGGCTTCGGGCCGCCGCCGGCGCTCGTCAACTGGTGAGCAAATTTCTCCGAGCCCGCGCCACTCCCCTTCCCCTCTCGATATGATGAGCGACGCGTTGGTCCTCGAGGCCAACGTCTTGTTATCCCTGTCTTAATACATGGTGTCGAAAAAACAACAGCACAACTTTTCTAATATCGCAACTCTGATCCATCGAACCCTCCGCCCCCCTTCTTTTCAACTGTCCCGTGCCTGCTTGGACTGGAGTGCTAATCCCACCCTCTCCTTGCTTCTAGGGTAGCTCTTTCTTAATGGCTTCGCGAGGACGGAAATCCCGGGACGGCGAGAGGAGGCGGTGGGGGTGGTCTGCGAGCAGAGGCTGGCGACTGGGGCAGGCGCTCACTCTTGCTGTGGCCACATCTCGGGCTGCAATGCCTTCTCGATCACAAATACTCTATAAAGCTGTGCGTGTGCGTGGGGGTCGCCGGTGCTGGCGGCCGCTTGGCTATCGCTCGGTATCGAGACTGGAGGTTCTCGGACGCAATCGGCGAGTGATAAGTGCTGTTCACATGATCTCAAAGGCACGCCTCCCGAAAACAACACGAGCGTCAGCTGATCGCTGATCCGCCGCCGCCACAGCTCTCAACGAGTACGAGTCGGACCATGGCCTCACAGACGGCAGCGCACTTGTTGCTATCGTTTCATCCACCACCAACGGGCGAAAAGCCAAGGCTCAACAAGGACTCTTCGCGAGCACATCCCCGCAGATCCAGAGACCTCCGTATGTACCGTCGCGGGGGCCGTTCGCTGTCCCACGCACGCAGACGAGACGAGCTCACGGGCTCCAACACTCCCATGAAGCTTCAGGAACAGGCTGTGAGCTGACTCGGACTCACAGTACAGTACCCCGTCGATCCAAGCGTACCAGGAGTTCGATCGTCTGGCAGCGGATCCTCGTGTATCACGAGGTCCGGCCGCCCGCACGCCCAAGTCTTTTTCTACACCCGCTTCCACTCCTGCTTTCTTCTTCCCCACTCACACACACAGCTCGTCGCTCACGCAAACAAAAACAAAAACAGTCCCGCCCATCACACCACCTTGGCAACCATGACCGACACTTTCCACGAGCCTCCCGTCCAGTCGCAGCCGGCCGCCCAGCCGTCCATGAACACCCTCTTCATCCCTCCTCCCTCGAAGGGTCCTCAAGGACCTGGCCAATTCTCTACTGGCTTGTTCGACTGCAGCGCTGGACCTTTCTGCCTGTCGTACTGCTGGTGAGCGCTTGGATCCTCGCCCACCGCCTTTCACCCAGCTTTGCGGGACTCGTGGTGGAGAGGGCGCTAACACCTCGATCGCGTATTTCCACAGCCCTTGTATTGTCTTTGGCCAGAACCGCCAGCGCTACGATGCGCTCGCCTCGGGCACTCCGATCAAGCCGGAGCAAGTCGGTGCGTCGTACTCAGCTCAGCTCGCTGTGTCCGCCAGTCTCTGACTTTTCAAGTACTACAGAGCCACTCAGCACCAACACGCTCGTCTTCCTCGGCGTGCACTGCCTGACGGGCCTCAGCGTCGTCCTGGAGTTCTTCCAGCGCGGAGCCATCCGCAACGTGAGCATCGTCGCCGCGGGCAGGCTGGAGCCCTGGCTAACACGATCCATCCGCTCAGCGTTACGGTATTGCGGGAAGCGAGGGAGAGGATGCACTCATTTCTTGCTGCTGTATGCCCTGCTCTCAGCAACAGCAGTCTCGCGAGCTCGCTCACGAGGAGTCCGGCGCTTTCCCTAACGGCGGCCCGTCGCACGTCTCCGGGGTACGTTCCGCAAAAGATGATCCGTGAGAGCTGGAACCTGATATTCTACACATTACAGGACCACAAGTCCCAGATTTGAGGCCCCTTCGTTCTTTCCCCCCGTCGTCCAACCATCGCGCGATCAGCGGCCTCGCCGGCTTTAATTCACTCACTACCGTACTAGACCCAGCTCAGCTTTTTGAAATCATCCACACTCATTTTTAGTAGCACGCTGCCCTGGGACTCTCGCACGGCCCACCCAGCCCGGGGTGACTCGGAGACGGAGACCTCGGCCAAGAGTGTGCGCTTCTTCCCCCTTCGCCGCGCACATCACGTTCATCTCCTGGTCTTTCCACTCGTGCTCTGCATCGCCTCCTCGCCCACCCACCGCGCGTATCGCCACTCTAGTCTCGCCAGCGACCACTCGGACGCACCTCCCAAACTCCGGCCGCGGAAACCGCATCGCCCGACGCGCGGAGAACAATGAGCAGCACCCCGCCCCCGATCTATACGCAGCCAGTGGCGCAGGCGCCAATGCTCAGCATCTTCCCTGAGTCCTCTCGAGGTCCCCAAGGCAACGGGGAGTGGAGCACGGGCCTGTTCGAGTGCGATGCCGGATCATTTTGCTTCAGCTGCTGGTGGCGAGTCATCTCTTGAATCTTGCGTTGGGGTGCGGACCTGACCCATCCGAGTAGCCCCTGCGTCGTCCACGGCCAGAACCGCCAGCGCTACGACGCGCTCGCGGCTGGAACCGTCATCAAGCCCGAGCAGCTCAGTCAGTACTTCCGTCCGAGGATCTAGACGTTCTAGCATACTCACCAGTGCTGTCCTAGAAATCATGGGGAATAGCAGCGTGGCGCACCTTGCCGTCAGCTGCGTCGACGGGCTGGGCTTTGTGCTGGACTGTTTCCTGCGCACGTGAGTCGTCCTCTTCAACCTACTTCTGTCAGAAAACTGATGAGAGAATCAACTCGAAGGGCAGTTCGCGAGGTAGGAGAATGATTTCACCAAGTGCATGCCCGAGACTGATCCGTTTGTGAGCAGCGGTACGAAATCAAGGGGAGCACGGGAACAGACCTACTTCTCGCTTGCTGCTGCTACCCATGCGCTCAAACGCAAATAACACGCGAGCTCGTGAAGGAGGAGAACATGGTCAGCGAGCCCCGCGCGACCCACCCGCCGGCGACCATCGCGCTCGTCTCGCAGGTGAGCATTTCCCCTGGTTGTGAGCGCCTACCAGGACTCCACTCCATCTAAAAGACCATAGGGTAATTTCAAGTGCTGATAGATTTGGTTTGAATCCATCCCTGCGTGCTTCCCGCCCGCCTTGGTGATCCCACCTTGAAGAAGCTCCGAAGATTTACCGCTCAGAGCCAGAACTTCCAACCAGACGCGCACCTGAGCGAACGGGTGCGAGGTGCAGAACGTATTTGTTTGTATCCCTATCAAAAGCATCACAAGCTCGCTGGAGGTAAGGCCGGTGCTGTTCGCAGGCCGTCCCAGCAGGCCTTCGCACGGTCGCTCCTCGCCCGTCGTACAGGTGCCGTACAGGCGTCGCACAAGGTTATTCTTGACATGAAAAAGCGGCAACGGCGCTTGCACGTCCGTGATGACGCTTCTTCGTCTTGGCGTTCATAACTAGAGCCAGGGAGATCGACGGACAAAGCCACGGAGGCGACCCCTCGGTCGCCACCCTGGTCTCTCTCTCTCTCCTTCATCCACCAGCAATACAGCCTCGGCTCATTCTAGGAAATTTATCCTCCGACCTCAGCGACAGCTCACCCGGCCCTTGCCTCGCTTTCCCCACCGTCGCACCACTCGACGCAACCCAAGACCCCTCCCGCCGACCCGCATCGACCTTCGCCATGAGCACCCAGCCTCCCCCGATCTACACCCAGCCGGCACCTCAGGCGCCCATGTTCAGCTTCGTGCCCGCGCCGTCGCAAGGGCCCCAGGGAACCGGCGAGTGGAGCACGGGCCTGTTCAAGTGCGGCTTTGGTCCTTTCTGCCTCAGCTGCTGGTGGTGAGTGATTTGTAATCTTACGTTGTCGGATTGGTGCCGACCTGACCCATCCGAGTAGCCCCTGCATCGTCCACGGTCAGAACCGCCAGCGCTACGACGCGCTCGCGGCTGGAACCGTCATCAAGCCCGACCAGCTCGGTCGGTACTTTGATGGGACGAGACTCATACCATATTAATTGACTCTTATCAGAGTCCTTTGGAAACAGCAGTGTGACATACCTCGCAGTCAACTGTGTCGCGGGCGCCGGCTTCCTGCTCGACTTCTTCCAGCGCGCGTCAGTCGTCCTTTCCGTGCGGTTTTTTTAAACTGTGCTCATATTCTGATATCATTGTCAGGACCGTTCGTGAGGTACGATCTTCGCTTTTAGATTGGTTGCGTTGCGACTGATCCCGACCTCTCGCAGCGGTACGGCATCTTTGGCTCGGCAGGAAAGGACATGCTCCTCGTGTGCTGTTGCTCGCCGTGCGCTCAGATCCAGATCACCCGCGAGCTCATGAACGAGGAGCACATGCTCGAGCAGTCCGGCGCGACGCAGCCGACGACGGGCGCCGGCACTTCGGCAGTCGTCTCAAACTCAAGCTTCATCCTTTCTTCTCTGTCTGGACCACGGACTTATCCTTTACCCTTTGAATTGCAGGAGCAGAAATCGTAAAACGAAGCACCCCGCACTTACGCTTGGCCGACCCCGGCTCCCCCACACCAATCCACACCACCCTTCCCGCCGCCCAAGAATCGCGTTCCAGCCGGTTCTCTTCATACCCCGTTTCCCTATCCAGACTTCCGTTCATGAAACGCTTGCTCCTGATCACAAGCGCGTTAGATCAAAGAGCTGGCTGCCTTGACAGGGCTTGACCGACACCGCAAAGTCCGCGCCCTCCGCCGCGCGGAGAGCCCCTCTCGTCCCCCGCCGGAGGTTCAACTTTGCACCAAGGTATACCATTTATGTCTCGAGTCTCTTCGCGACGGGGGCTGTCTGGTCGTTACCAAAACGGTCAAGCTTCCCCGACGATGGTGGGTCACTCGAACGCCTGTGAGCCCGTGGGACCCGGCTGATGAGCAAGTCTTGTGCAAAGACTTCGCTCCATATCGGTGGAGATGGGCTTCATTCCGACTCAGATTCCGACTCGGCCTAGGACGCTGGTGAGAAGGAGCCACTCGTCGGAGCAGACCACCCACCCGGGCCTTCAGGCGCTCCCGAAGGAGATGCGATGGATCGCTTTCACGAGGAGGTTAATAGCGCCGATTGGTCTGTGGGAGCTTACTCAAGCTGATCAGGTTCTCTAATCTCAAGTTTCGGCAACCAAGACCGACCTCGCAAGCCTCAAGAATCAGTTCGACGCTATCCGCGGCCTGTCGACTCGCCTCAGATTCCTCCCGACCAACGACTTCGCCGTCCCGGTACAAGCAGAAGATCTGAGATTCGCACTTAGAAGCGCCTCAAAAAGTATCTTGGACCTCGACGGCGAGATCCAGCTCCACTGGGACGACGAGAACGAGGTGCGAGACGCCATCGCGGCTGGGAGTATCACCCTGACGCCGGAAGAGGTCTGGACGCGTCGCCACGAGTATGATCTCGTTGCTGCCAAGTTCATACAACGATGTAAGGACATCAAGCGGGAAGCGAAGGGAGAGGAGCGAGATCGGATCCACGGCGGCGACGTCCAACCGGAGGCACTCGACGGCTACTTAGCGTCTGGCAAGAATGATCCGATGGTTCGCGATCTCGGTAATAGTCAAAAAAAAAACTTGCTAAGTACTGCATGGTCCAGGGTCTTTCCAAGCGGGACCGAAACCCGCCGTCCCGCTTCGTCGTCTTGAATCCATTTTCTGTGCTGGTCCACTTGACGGAGGGGATGAAGTCGCTGGTGGTGCGGAACATGCTACCTCCAGGATCTGAGGAGCCTGAATCGTCTTTTGTGAGTGTTAGTTCTCTGAGATTGTCGTCGCCAACTTGACTGAACTGGCTTCGACTCAGACCTCAGCCGCCGCCGACTCCATGACCGAGCGGAACGCGATGGATCGCTTCTACAACGAAGTAAGAGTCTCACAGACAAGCTTAATGTTTCCAAATCTCAGTCTTTCATCTTCAGATTCTGCAGATCCATCACAATCTTGATGAGTTGAGTGGGAGCTTACGCGACGTTCGCACCGCCAGCACGACGCTCGCCACCCTTCCCTCAAAGGGCCCGGCGGTCACGAAGCTGGAGCGGCGTTTCAAAAGACGCATCACACGAGTGTCGGAGCTGGTCATCCACGTCAACGCCGAGATTCAAAGCGCTTGGGAGGAAGAGCGCCGGGTCGCGACTGCCGGTTTATCCGGCACCGTGGCACTCACTGCGGATGATGTCTACGAGCGTCGGCACGAGTACGATGCGGTAGCTTCTCGCCTTCAGAAAAGGATCCGAATCATCCAAAGGATGGCGAGAGAAGAGGGAGTGGCCCGACGAGGGTCAGCACGCGATTTACCGGACGGACTGGCGCACTACGTCGCCGGCGAAGGCTCGTCTTTGAGGTTTTACCCTTCCAGCAATACACGGAGTCTTACCAATCCTAATCATCAGACTGCCCTCCGAAGTTTCATGGTCAAGAACCCGTTCACTTGCGTCGCGGTGGCGATCAACGCGTCCCGGCCTCTGATCAGTCTCAAGCCGGACCTCGAAGCTGTTCTCATATCGAAATCGGTCAGTTTCATACTTATCACTGCACTCACTTCTTTTTCTCAAACTGTAACCCACAGGACCCGGCGACTTCTGCACGTCCGTCACACCCACGACGCCGGGACCTGGGACCGATCCCGGACAACCCAACCCCACTCGGCCTCCATCCAGATCATCGACCATTTTCGTGGAAGCTGCTCCCCCATCAGAAGCGAAAGTCGAAAACCGACGTTGAAGCGGGACTCGACGACGACGAAATCGACCGCCGGCGCACGAAGGCCGTTTCGCGGTTTGGGTCGCGCGAGCGATGGATCGTCTTCCTCACCCTCGCGCTCGTCCCCGCTCTCCTCGCGTACTTCTTCGTGGAGCAGTCCCTACAGACGTTTGATCCTGCGGCGATGGTCACTGTTCAAGCGACGATGGTCGCGGAGGCGAGTGCTGGCGCAGCAGCTCTGTCCACCGCGCCCGTCGAACGGTGGGGATGATAGATACTCTGATGAAAAAAGATTTGAAAGCATCTTGGCTGAACTGATCGAGATCAGGAATATGGGTGAGGCTCGGCGAGCACCGCGACGCCGTGGCTGATCTGAACGTGTAGGTGAAGTGGGACGGGGAACAGCATTGCTAGCGTACGCATGCTATGTAGGCTCAAAGGCTTGATGCACCTGTGTTATACAATGCTCGAAAGCAGACCAGCAGGATTTCTCAGCGACAGCTACGTAGAGACGAACGTAGACAAGAGCAGGCGGGATCAGCATCTATGCAGCGCGCAGACGAGCAGGGAGGGTGCTCAGCGCTCAGGTATTGCTTGATCGTGTGCCGCTTGAGGTTGTTGAGACTGGTCGAGTGGTACCGAAAGCAAGAGCAGCGAGATCGACGTCGGGCTCGGGCAGTGCCGCCGCGCTGCGGCCGAGACTTCCGAGGTGTCAACGGACAGGTGTCTTGGCGGCGGCGGCCTTGGTGCGACCGTCCCCACATCACCTCAGAGCACAACTCGATGGAGCACGATCCAACAGAAACCAGCGGGCTCCGGCATCGCACGACCGCGCACCAGCCCACGCCCGAGTCAGACGCCGCCGAGCCCACCGCGCGCCCGGCAACCAGCTCCAGCCCCGGCGGGTGGGATTCGCAGCTCGCGGCCGCCCGTCGAGCGCTGGTCGACCGTCTAGGTCCTGATGAGGACCCAGACTTCGCGCTGGCGGAGATGGCGAGCGCAGGGGAGGTGTGCGTGGACCGACGTGGCAGCGACGCGAGCGACGGCGACGCAGAAGTCGTGCGAGAACTGCTCGGCACGAACCGCGAGCGACCGCCCGTGCTCGATGAGGCAGTCGAAAACGACGGCGAGCGGCGCGACACCCCTGCCGAGCCCGAGCCCGAGCCGGCGCCAGACGCCAACCCGGCGGACGAGCGCATGTGCCGCATCTGCTTTGATGGCGAGGACGAGGAGCTTGGACGGCTATTCTCGCCGTGCCAGTGCAGGGGAACTGTGAGCCGCGCGCGCGTGGGCGGGAGCACGCCGAGTGTGGGGCACCGAGCTGATCGCCACTCGACGACGCAGAGCCGGTTTGTGCACGTCGCGTGCTTGGATCGTTGGCGGACGGCGAGTGCTGGGGCTAGTGAGTGTCTTCTCTTTGCTCTTGCGTGAGGGGTGGCGTGCTGAACCTGTTCTCGCAGCATCGTTCTTCAAATGCGACCAGTGCGGCTGTGAGCCCCAGCAATGCTCCAATCACCTACCCGTCTACCTTACTCACGTTCTACTTCGCAGACGAATACAAGCTCGCGCGCACCAAGATCGCGGGCCTCGCGCAGAACAAACGTGCGTCTCGCGGTCGCGATGACCCGTTCGCGTCTCGCCAGCATTCGCGCACCGCTCTGAACGTTCACTTCGCAGTCACGATCCTGTTCTCGACGAGCATCCTGTTCATCCTCCTCATCTACCTTGCCGGCTTCGTCGCCAATGGTCTCCTCTACGCCGTCGAGAAGCGCACGCAAAGCCTGACCGGCTCGCCGTTCGAAGGTGCGTCGCCCACTCCCCTTGCCTCGCGCTCGCTCACCCGCACCTTGGTAATCCAGACATCTTCGTATCGGACTACGTGATTGTTGGCGAGGGCATGCGCGAGGCGGTTGAGTTCTTCGGCAAGACGGTCGACAAGTCGGGCTGGAAGGCGATCGCGCCCGCTGCGGACGAGCCGGAGCCGGACGAGCGTGAGAACTCGTGGTTCAGGAGCATGGCTCAGGGGAGGAAGCGGAAGGAGCAGGCAAAGGACCGCAAGCCGCACAGGGTGCGCCGGATCGTCGAGCACTTTATTAAGGGGTTCTCGCTCGTCGGAATCTCGGCTTTCTTCCAGACGTTCGTGGGTAAGCAGCTCCTGTTCTGGGTAATGAGGTGAGAAAATCAAGCTGACGGGTTACTTGCAGCAACGGCACTCTTCGGGCCCTTTGGCCTGCGCGGCTCGCTCTTCCGCGCCGTGCGTCCAAATCGCCGCAACGGCGACAACGAGACCAACTTCAGCCAGATCGTCATCGTCCTGGTCCGTTCTTCCGGTTTTCCCGACCTCGGTCCAAGCTGATCATGACTCGTACAGTTTGTGCTCGTCGGCGTCGTCAAGGCCGTTCAGAGCACGTATCATGTGGTGCAGTGGGGCACGAAGAAGGCGCTGAGGAGGGTTGAGGGCATGGTGCTCGATGTTTGAGCCTGGCTCGTGTACTCCTACTCCGCGGTACTGTTGTGCTTCTCCGCCTATGTGCGATTGAGTCCGGATCTGCGCGACGCCCCTCCCAGTCGGGACGCCGGTTGCCCTCCAACTTGGCCATGACTCACGCCACCACGAACTCTGCTGCACACCACTCGACGGTCGCTTTCACTTTCTTTTCAAGGACACCCAACGATGGCCGATTCGACTCCTCGCCGCGTCCTCGTCGCGTTCATCGGCGCAGGGCTCATCGGGAAGGAAGTGCTGCACCTCTTCTCGACTGCACTCTCGCAAGCGACCTTCACCGTCATCTCGATCAGCAACTCGGCCCACACGGTCACCCAGGTGCCCGGCGCCACCCCACTCTCCGCCGACGAGCTCCTCGCGCTGCTACCGGGCTCTTCCTCGCCCGCGCCAACCTCGCACCCACTCGTGTCCTACTCTCCCGCCAACTCACACGCACTCTTGAACGACCTCATCACCCTACGCGAGTCCACCGCGTTACCGATCCTTCTAATCGACTGCACCGCCTCGCTTCCGCTCTGCACCCTCTACCCGGCCTTCCTGACGTCCGGCATCTCCATCGTCACGCCAAACAAGAAGGCCTTCTCGTCTAGCCAGGCTCTGTGGGAGCAGATCGAGCAGGCGAGGCGGGGAGACCGGGCGGGCTGGCTGTACCATGAGGGCACGGTTGGAGCCGGTCTGCCGGTCGTGCAGACGCTCAGGGATCTGGTCTTGACGGGAGATGAGGTGAATAAAGTGGAGGGGATCACGAGCGGGACGTTGAGCGCTGTGTTCAACGTCTTTTCGAGGCCTGGCGGGCGAGGCGTGGGGTTCGTCGCGTTCAGCGAGGCGGTCCGGATGGCGAGGGACGCCGGACTTACCGCGAGTCTTCGCTCGCTTCTTGAACTAAATATCAACACAGTCTGACACCAAGATTCGCAGGAACCGAATCTAGCGGAGGACCTCGCGGGCATGGACGTCGCGCGCAAGCTCACCATCCTCGCCCGCCTCGCCGCCCAAGGTCCCACTTCCACACCACTTCCAACTCTCCCGGATGGTTTCGCATCTATTGAAACCGAGTCTCTCATCCCTCCACCCCTCGATTCAATTACGGACGGCGACGAGTTCCTCGCCCGACTCGCGGAGCACGACGCCGACTTCGCACGACTGCGCGACGAGGCCGAAGCCGCCGACGAGGTAATTCGTTACGTCGGTCGTATCGACCGGCTTGCGGGAGTGATCAAGTGCGGGCTGCAGAGGTGTTTTTCTTCTCGTTTGCGGCTCTCGTTTGCGGATGCTGACATGCCGCCCGTCAGGTATCCCTCCACGCACCCGGTTGCGGCGCTCGCTGGGAGCGACAACATCGTCTCGTTCCACACCAGACGGTATTGCCAGCGGCCGCTGATCGTGCAAGGACCTGCGGACCACACGGCGGCGGGTGTGCTCGCGGACGCGTTTCGGGTGGCGGAGCTTACGGAACGGCAGTTTGACGCGACTGGCCTGGAGTAAACCAGTTTCTTACGACCCATGTCCCTATTAGCGTTGTCCGAAAAGATCAACGCCTCGCCACTCTGAGCCGTGGACCGTGCGAGATCGTGCGCAGCTCGACCGGGCGGGTGGCGGAGTCCGACCTGCCCTCTTCGATCCTTTCCTTCACGCCCTCGCCATCGAAAGCCCTGCGCTCACCAAAGCCTCGACTCTTCGACTTCGGTCAGTGATGCGCTTGGTCATCGCTCCGCAAGCTGCCGCTGAGCACGCCCCCGCAGCAGGCCCACAGCCAATCGGCAGGAGCTGAGCGTCTCGTCAACTCCACTCACGGCAACGGGCACTCGGCCACCTGATCAGCTCTTGAGCCGCATCTTCCGTCAGTGATCTCCGCGAGCGAAGGAAAGGCTGGATCTCGCTGATTGTTCGCGGCTTTAGTAGAGAGCCGAACAACATGTTCAGCATCACATCCGCCTCGCGTGCCCCATCCAGAACGCCAAGCAGCACTGGTGCCACTCCTCCAACCCGTACCTCCCGAAAATTTACACACACCAACCCTCTCGACCTCGTTACGCCAGCTCGCGCGGTACCCTTCCTGCCCACCGAACTTCTCCACCACATCGTCGCCAGCATTCCCTACGCCCCCGCATTCACGATTCCAAGGTCGTACTACTCGCCAATGTCGGCCCAAAAAGATGCCGCCTTGGAGCTGCGCACCGCCTTGCGCATGTGCTGTCTCGCCGCGCGAGTCCTCCTCGAGCCGGCACGCGCGGGCCTGTACGGCACGCTGGATCCTTCGGCTTTCCTCGACGGGATCCACCCAGCGTCGGTGGAAAAGTCGGACATTCGAAACTTCAAGCTCCTGACGACGGTCGCCTCGTCCACTGCGATCAGACGAGCTGTCCGCGACCTCCGCCTCACATTCACCTCGATCCCGGAAGTCCCCGTCGATCCGAGGCGCATCGCGCACTTTAAGGAACTGCTAGCCAGCTTTTACTTGGTCAAGGAGGTCGAGATACGCATCCCGCACGACGAAGCCCGGGCCACCATCGTTGCGGACGCAATGGCCCTGCGCGTCCCACTCTGTGCCCCACTCGACACCCTCCGCCTCCTCATCTCCGCAACGGAAACAACCTCCACCCCACTCGCAAGAGTTCTCGTCGCCAATCCTTCTGTAACCGAGCTCGCCATCTACGTCGACGACGGATCGCATCGCATGGCACCGCTCGCCTGGGCGCTCCACCCCTCTCCTCCGCCGACGTTCCACCTTCAGGACCTCGACATTGAGACGAGTCACCTTCGACAGGCGGACTTGGATTTCCTCACGTCATCCTCACCCAGCTCACTACACCGCCTCTCAATCTACTCCGACGCCGCGCACATGAGCAGCTCACTCTCCTTCGCCCGCCTGACGGGGCTGCAGGCCCTCAGACTCAACGTCAAGAATATCATTGATCTCGACATGGCAACATTTGACCTGGTACGTATGCCCAACCTTCAAGAGTTCCACCTCAGTGCTTCCCAGATCTCCTCGGCCGACACCATCCGTCTCATCCACGCCCTCCCCCCTTCCATCACCACCATCTCCGTCCCACAACCAACCTACGCCGACACCCTTCACGTCATAAACTCCCATCGACTACCGAATCTCCAACGTCTGGCGCTTTGCACCCGGCGCTCGCACACTTGGTCTCCCTGGCAGCAAATTGTGGTCGCGGCCGCGTGTCGTGCGAGCGGGTTCCACCTCAGAACACCCGAACCAGCAGACTTGGGGCGCCTAGAGAAGAGTCGAGCGGAAAGGGCGGAGGAACGTCGCACGAGATGGGGCAGAGCTCCACGGACGCTGGGAAGCATGGGGTGGCAAGTCGTCGAGCTGTGCGCCACGTAATTGATCGCTAACGCTAACGAGTACGCTTCTTCACGTCAGCAGGTTTCTCAAGTCTACCTAGAACCTTTCTAGTAGCTCACTCGATAGTAGCGCGGTTAGAAGAAGTACATGGCATGATCGTCCCGCCACGGCCGGCTGGGCAGGACCGTGATTGTGACCGCAACACTCAAAAGCAACACTCTCATATTGAGGAGCTCGACCTCCTCGTCGAAAACCATGTGGTTGTCTCCGCACTCCCGTCTTTAGTCACGACCCTCCGGATCTTTCGGCCTGAGTGCACCGACCTACTGCCCTTCCTTGCCTCCGAACTTTTGCGCAACTCATTCAACCTGATTCAACCTGAGCCTCAACAATGTTCACTCACACTGGACAACCGCAGAGCAGATTTTGGTCGCCTCGTGCGTGCTGTGCCGTGCGCGACACCTCTAACTTCACGCATCCGAGCCCCATGGCGAACGGGGGATGAAGATGCTTAGGTTGTTTACTCTGCTTGAAGGTTCTGCCCGACCATCCTCCCGTCCCTCAGTACGGCGCCCTCAATCCCGAGGCCTCGTCTTCGTCCAGAAACGCGTCAAGCGACATCTTCGGCGCGGCCTGGTACGCGGCACCGCCAGTATTAGGGACGAGGAGGTTGTTTTGTGGGATCGAGTAGTACAAAGACTTTCGTGAGATGGAGGGCCAATTAGGGTTGTCGGGGCTGGTAGGGCCGAGTGGCGGAGGGGGAAGGATCCGTTGTCGCTCACTGGTTTTTGTTTTCCGCTCGAAGCTGCGCCTTTCCCAGTAGCGAGTAGTGAGTATGGCTGGACACGAGCAGCATTCGCAGCAGCCAATTTCGAAGAGGAACCAGATCGGGCATACGACGAAGAAGTAGACGACTCCAACGAGCAGCAGCCATCCGATCGCTTTTTCGAAGACGTTCCACTTGTAGCTACGAGCATGCCTTGTTAAAATTTGGTTCAGATCCAAGGTGGGTCCGGCTCACAAGCACTGGGACTCGGAGCTCTGGGGATCCTGCAGGCTGACCATGTGCGAGTTCGCCGTCTGGTTCGCCGAGTCGGCGACTTTTAGGTACGCCCAGGAGCCGATCGGCCAAGGAAGCCCCTCGATGTGGAAGACCGTGTCCCAGGAGTTGGTTGCGAGAGTGATCGAGCTTCCAACTGCTTGCGAGGTCGAGTGCGCCGGGACCGAGCCTGGACCGGCGCGCCAGAACACGATGGCGGACAGGTCTCGCGGGGGAACGCCACCGCCGACTTCGATCTTTGCGGTACAGTTCCAGTTGGTCGAAAGGGCTGCGATCGGGGAGGTGAGAACGTAGAGCGCGGCGCCCTGCGCCGAGGGTGGCGTCACGAGTTGGCAGGGCGGCATCGGGGAACGAGATTCCAGCGGCTCGGTGCTCAGGTGTGTCTGTACAAGTCACAAGGAAGCTCAGTCACTGAAGCCGAGCGCGTTGCTCGGCGTACGAAAAGTTAGGCTCAGGCTCGAGCGAGGGTGGCGCGGCTCAGCGTGTTGCCCGTGCGTCCAGATGCGCCGATCCAGAGTTCGATTCGACACGAGGATAGAGGTGCGTGGAAAGCGAGAGGTCGAAGCGAAGCCAACTTGTGCAGTCTCCACACGACCTGTTGCTGCGGGAAGCCCCTTTCCCTTCTTTCTCCCTCGACGACGCGGTTCTCCACACCTGCTGCACCGCTCAGAATTGAAATCTTACAGTTGAGTCCGTAAGAGGCTCAGTCGGCGATATCAAAGAGACACGCTCGTAGGCTTCAAACGATGTCGCTGGACGCCGAGTTCTGGCAATTCTTGGAAGCAGAAAGGCAAGGGTTTTCAGATTTCATCAGAAGTCAATCCTGGCAAGCACTATTCTGAATGCCCATCCCCTCATTGACAGCACGTTGCGACGGTCCCGATCCGCCACTGCGGCTCGCCGCTCGTCTTTTCCTCCTGCGCAATACCACCGAGAGGGAGGAAGTTCGAGAGCTCCTTTGAGTGAACTTAAAGCTTGTAGAGGTTGATGAGCGAGTGGAAGCGACGGTTGTCGATCTTGGGCTGGAGCAACGCCGGCGAGACGTTCGCGACGACCGACACTTCTCCACCGGTGTCCTCAAAGCGCCCGGCCGAGATCCATCTATTCCTCGAGGGCTGCGCTTCCTCAGATTCTTCTGCTTCATCTGAGGAGGTGGAGATGTTGATTGTAAGGGACACGGCCCAGGCGCGCTCCGAGTCGTAAAACCTCGCGTCGCTGCTATCGGTGGTTCCGTGGAAAAAGCCGAGGGGAAGGACGAGGCCAAAGTGCTTGAGGAGACTTTTCACGAGATCTTGTGCCGTTTGATTAGCCCTGGATCACCAATGCTGACCCCGTCAATAGAATGACTAACCTCCGCGCCGAGATCGTGTCGCATCAAGGTGTCCGTGTGCTGTTCAGAGCATAAATCACAGGATGACGCCCAGCCACTCTCCCAGCAGAAGCGAGGCGAGTCAGAAAGGTTTTCTTTGCCGCTGTAGTCTCCTCCGTCGCGACAGTGGCTGCACTTCATCGTCTCGATCCACTCCGCGCACGCGAGGTTGAGCGCGATCGGGTCAGAGCTCGCGCCTGATGATGTTCTAGATCTCAACCGGGACGCCTTTGGCTCCTTTTCCCGAGCGGGTCTCGAGGGTGCCAAGCTCGGCACGGCGGGTGATGAGTTCGAGCGCGTTGAGCGGCTTGAGGAGGCGACGGTGTGCCTTGGCCGCGACGACGAGCGACCTGGCTTGACGAGGACTCCGTAGAAGAGGGATGACCTGGCGTAGCACATCCTCGGGGTGGAGTGGGGTTGGGTGGGTGAGTTCAGTCCAAAGGAGTACACGCCACAATCTCGAGTCCTATAACTCCCATCGCCAGTGCGAACATCCGGTGAACTGACAGGGGCTTCAGCTAAGAGGTGAGTCCGCTGTTGTTACAACAGTACGAGCGCAATGTCTACAGTGAATCTACAGTAAAGAGTGGTGAAAAGCGTCCCCCAACCCGAGCTCACTCCGCCGGGCGAGCCACCTCTTCCTCCAGCGCCGGCTCCTTCGATTGAAGGCATCTGAGCGGGCCCCCCAAGTAAAGTACGAGGAAAGGAAGGATCGCGATCGCGAGTCCCGAGGACAAGCAGCACATAACGATCCACCCCTTGCGGATCTCGAGCGCCTGGATGAGTTGGCCAGCCATGATCGGACCTGCGCAGGCGGAGAGTCAGCTCTCATGTCAGAACAAGGAGACAAGTACAGCAGTACTGACCAATAAAGGCACCGACCGAGTAGCACATGTTGAAGCAGCCGTACGCCGCTGTTGATGGGAGCCCGGGTGTCATCGCCAACACCTGGCTCAGGTCTTGCATCGTTGGAGTCAAGAAAAATGATGGGAGAATCCGAGAATGACGAGGAAGAAGATGAAGAGGGGGAGAGGCCCTGTTGATTAAAGATGTCAGCCGCTTAGACGTCAATCTGGGGTCGTCGCGCGCACCGGCAATGGCCAAGAGTGAGTAGGCCGGAACTGAAAGGGCAAGGCCGATGACGGCGATCCACTTGGCCCCGTATTTGTCGGCAGCCTCGTGGATCGTTCCTGATCAGCAATCTGCTCGGGTGTCGCAGACGCGATAACGCTCACCCAGCCTGCGAAAGGTGACGCGAAGAACGACGGGATGACGACGGCGATGAATACCAGGCCGGCTCCCAATGATGATAATCCGTATTGGTGCTGAAGCCATAGAGTCATTCCTGTGTCTGCAGATCGTAGCCAGATCGTAGCCTGGTCAGCAAAGGAGTCCCAGCGCCGGGGCTTGAGCAGGCGTACCCAACATGCCTCCAAGAATGATGCCATTCAACACGGTAAGTGCGAAGTTGGTGACGGGACGTGCGCTCGTCACCATGGTCAGGAGAGCAGACCAAGCACTGGGGAGTGTTGTGAAAGTGTCTGGCTCTTCCTGTTCGGCGGCGGTGGCGGCAGTCTTGAGTGGGATGGGGGAAGGCGAGGAGAGAGAGTCATCGGACTTCGGATCCGAGGATGTTGGAGTGTAGCCCGGGGCCTCGAATCCTGGGATCTCGACACCCGCCCGGATCCACTTGAGCGCGACATGCTTTTCGATCACGAGCAGCCGCAGGACGAAGTCGCAGAAAACTGAGGATTGGCCCGCAGGTGAGGAGTAGCCCTTCTTTTCTTGCTGTAAGAGACTCACGGAGACACAGCGCGAATATGAAGGGTGCCCGGTACCCCAAGCGAGAGTAAAGCACTCCACCTGGCGATCGATATTGGGCTCAGCAAG
>ERZ1463038.236-NODE-236-length-17443-cov-14.298309_pt1 | contig 17443 bp, 22 predicted proteins | sample MGYA00564479_ERZ1463038 | MGnify/ENA primary metagenome ERZ1463038 (study PRJEB39244, sample SAMEA3635134) | Helicobacter pylori | study: EMG produced TPA metagenomics assembly of PRJEB11511 data set (Assembly of a 5300-year-old Helicobacter pylori...
GCCTTGTTGGAGGTGGACTTCTTCGCGGCGGGCTTCGCGACCGCCTTCTTCGAGGTCGCCTTCTTGGCCGACGACTTGACGGCCTTGGAGGAGACCGTCCTGCGAAGCGGGGAAAAGTCAGCGCTCGGCCGGTCGTTCAACATTTCGTGCTGAGCGTACTTCTTGTCGAGCGCGGCGGCGGCAGCGATCCTGGCGAGTCCCTGCTTGCGCTTGAGCGCAGTCCGGGCCCTCAGGCGCTTGATCTCCTTCTGGATCGCCTTCTGCGAGAACCCCCTGCTGCGAATGCGCTCGCTGCCCCGCGCGAACAAGCCGGACGCATCCTGGCGCTCGAACTGGTCGACGGGCACGCTGCCCATCGTCCACGCCTCGTCGTCGTCGCCGGCCACGGTCGGGAAGTTGAGTGCAGGGGGCGAGGAAGCGAGGTTCCGACGTGCGAGCTCTTGGCTCGAAAAGTGTCGGCCTTGCGCTGGCGCACCCGCGGACGCGAGTGCGACGAACGCTGAGACAAAGGGAAGGACGAGCGAGGTGCGCATCGCGGCTTGGGGTCGGTAGGACGGAGTGGAAGCGCAGGGGGAGTGTGCGGACGTCGGCCTTCGGTCGGGTGCGGGCTGCTCGTTGTCTGAGTCGGGGCTCCGGGTCGGTGAAGGGGCGCGCGACTCGCGGTGGGGGTCGTTCAAGGAAGGTCGGGGCGCGTTAAGGAGCGTGGGGTGAGATCCAGCTCGGTCGGTATGTGTAAGGATGAAGCTTGAAGATGAAGCGTGCTGAGAGAGGGCAGGGGGAAAGACAAGCACTAGTGCTCAAAGATCGCCCGGTCGCTTCGCTTCCATCGAGTCGGAGCGCACCTTGGCGCGTCGCTCGTCACGCGTCAGTTTCTCCTCTCTCTATTGACCTGACCTGTGGGGCTTGGTAAACTCAAATTGTGTACCCACCACCTGTTTGCACAACTTTGTCAAGGAAGAGATGTGGTGGACGCGCCAACGCGACGAGAAAAACACGGCGTCGGCCGGCGACTCCGGGCCGCGAAGCTGGTGACGCGCCGCGATTTCTCACCTCCAGGCTGTCCTCTGCTCTCCGTAAAAGGCCACGCCACCCCGGATTTTGGCTGAACGACTTCACCTCCCCCCTGAAGAGGAGGGCGTCCCCTATCCCTGCTGCCGCGCGCGACGCCAGCACGTCGGCGACGGAGGCTTGGCCCTCGCGAGGCCTGAGGAATGCACATGCCGACCGATGTTCGACGCCGTCCGGACTCTGGGTTGTTTAGATCGAAGCTCACGGGTACTTTATGATCATGCATGACTGCTCGGCACACCTGTCCAGGTAACTCTGGATTGTGGAGGTGTCGACGTCGCGACAGGCTGGGGGACTCGTGCTCCGCTTTGATCCCAGCGTGCAGGTGAGCCAGTCTTCCAAAAAAGCGTCCGAATCCTCTCGTTTTGGAGGTGGGCGATCCGCCGCAGGTGGGCCAAGCTTGCTTTCACCACAAGTATCTCCCTCGCCGCTCTTGTGGCTTGAGATCCGAGGAAGCCAGCGACAGGCGCGATCCCTCCCTCCGCCCCCGTCCCAGCTTTCGTGGCTTGGCAGATCTGACCTGAGATCTGACCTCGTCTGCCTGTCTGTGCGGTCTGGCGCCGAGCACTTGGCGATGTGAGCTAAATTCCTGCGAAGGCACGCGACAAGGACGGAGCTGGAGCTGGGGTCTGCACACCGCCCCTCACTCCTCGTCAGTATGCACACAGTACGTACGAATAATCGAATAGTCATAGAAACAGTGATTTCCTCTCGTCTGAGTCCCTCGTTCGATTGGCGGAGTGGGACCCGCCCTGCGACTCTGACCAACACGCTGGGGGAGCATGGCTTCGCACGGGTACACAGATTACCTCGATTCGCGCGCGAGAGAGAGACACTCGTGCTGTTTAAACTTGCCTGCCTACTAGGCTCACAGACTGCACCAGCAGTGCCCGAGGAGTGTGACCTGTCTTTGGCTGCCATCGCCCAGGACCGTTCTGGACGGCATAACGGAAAGAGCCTGGGAATTGAGATATCTGCGCGGGGTAGACCGAGAGGTAGTGATACATACTACATCCTGTAAATGGGCTTACTAGGGTGTTACCGCAGACTTCACGACGTCGGGACGCGGCAACTTCTAGCCTCAGCAACCTCATGGCGACCAGACTCATCCACCGTGCGTACTCAATCTTACACGAGGAGACTGCACGTTGGACTATCTCGAACTCAAATTGGTTGTAGCCCCAGCGTGCTGCACGCCTGCCAACTGCGTGCAAACACCCACCGCTCGGTCGACGTTTTATCCCCATCATCAACATTACTATCGCCGGCGGATCGCTTGAATCCTGGCTTCAAGAAGGCTGGGTCTGCTATCGGGCCCGCTGAGCTGCGGACACCTTCACATTGACGAGGGCTCCAACTTCCTGCGAAGACAGCGTCGAAGTCGCAATAATCCGTGGGTCACGCATTGCTCCCCTTCTCACAGGACTCTCTACCTCTTTGTTGTGCGGATTGATTGCTTACACACACCTGCATGTAGACTTCGCGCGTGGACAGCTCGGTGCCCGAGAGCGGGCTTTGCTCCGGCGAGGGCGCGCGAGGTTTCGTCGCGTCGCGGGTAGCCTTCCTCCTCCACTCCCCGCGGAGGACGACGATTCGCCGTCCCGGAAGGAAGACACTCTGGAGCCGTGCAAGAACTAGCTGTGAGTTCGACTCTACTCCTATCAACGTGGTGAGCTGCCGAAGCCTTGGCGCACCCGGGAGATCGAGAGAGAATAGCGAGGCGCGGGTGCTTGCGTGGGAATCGCTGCAGGAGAACGGCCCGCTCGAAGATGAGAGCGGGTTTATCTTTCGGGTAGGACGTAAGGGCGGACCGAATCTGGCCACGAAAGCGAGGAAACAAGACGGAGCGTAGCCGGCAGAGCCGCGCAGCGCACACGACTTGGCCGTCTTCGCTGTCGCTCCGACACAAGCAGACCAGGTTCGGATGGATCGTCGCACAGCCCGGTCCCATCACAGAAGGTGGATGGAAGGTTTCGATCGGCAAGGGCGGCTTCCCGCCATGCGCGAAGGCCAGCACGCGGGCCGCATGTGGATCTTTTGTCGGTCGCCGGGGTTGGTGATTCTGACAGGCTCGCAGACGGCACACAAGGTAGATCGGATATCAAGGGCGTTGCAAGCCAAAACGGGTATACAGTGACAAGAATGTAGGACCAACCTGACAGCTCTCCCTTCACAGCGCGGACGCTATTGAACAGCTTCTAATGTGGGCGACAAAGATGCTCTTGCTTGTCCTAATCTCCGAGTGTCCTGAAGTTGGAGACACGCGAGACTGTCTAAAGTAAGGACAGCGGTAGGTGGATTGTGGATGGGCGGATGGGGGACGGTAAGGGGAGGCAGCGAGGAGCGCCAGGGGATGAGAAACTTCGTCGAGCCACGCGCCAAGCAGGATGTAGTAGGAAAACACATGCCCAATGCTACCAACAGTGGTACACGAAGGCTGCGTCGCGGTGTACAGCAGGCGCATCGCTGACAGGGTCCGCGGAAAACTTTCGCGAACCTCGATGGGTGAAGACGGACGATGCTGGACGGCCCCGACTGCGATAGGACCCAAAAAGCTGGGGTGGATCGCTGCCGGAAGTGAGAGGGAGGTGTGGGTCGGCAAGCTAGTCGAGGGGTCGACGAGGGGAGGGCCCTCGATGATCAGTGCTCCGGTCCGCGGCGTGTGTACGTGGGAACGGCGAGGCGGACGGCATGACGGCTACGTGGACGAGGGTTTGATGAGGTGTGCGGTTGAGGGAAGGACCCGCGCGACGAAGAGAGGCAACGAAAACCCAGCGCCAGCTTAGGTAAGCGCCCGGCCACCTCGACCGGGGAGACGCAGTTCCAGCCACCGTTTCTCGCCGTCCACCAGTTACCGCCGTCGCCCGCACCTCGCCAGCCGTCTGAAGCAGCCCTCTCGAGCCCCCACCCGCTCGGTACAGAGCGAGCGAGCGAGCGCGCCGACGCACGCGAGTCCGAGGCAGAAGCCGGCCATAGGTAGCAGCAGCGGACGATTCGAAGGTCCGACAGACGCAAACTGCGACGATCTCACAAGCCCTTCCCTTCCCCACCACAAGCAATCTTGACGCCTGAGAGGTTCGTGCACACCTGGTGAGTCTCATTGGGACACCTTTTTGGGCGTCTGAGCCTCGGCGCCAGCCCGCCCGCCCCAGGTCCGCGCGATGCAACCTGGCCGATGCTGAACGCCTTGCCGCAGGACCTTGCCCCGCTACCTGTGCCACGACCCACTTCCCTTCCCTCCGCCGACTCGACTCTTGCCGTTCGCCGGCGCCCGTTCGACCCGACCTCGCCGCGCTGGTGTCTCCGTCGTTCGCCCTGCCCGCCGGCGTGCACCCGTCCCCGCTCACGCCGCCGCTGTCTCCAGCGCTCACGCTTGAGCAGGCGCATCGCCTCGGTCACTATCAGCCAAACCCGTTCGAGTCCGCCCAGGCCGCGTGGATGGAAAGCCCCGTCGGCGAGGACGCAGCGGCGCACCTGCGCGCGGAGCATGGCGCGGCGTCCGCGGGGGGCGAGGCGCTGTTCAGCCAGTTCCAGCCCCAACACCAGGCGCCTAACGGCGGTCAGTACCAGCACGCTCCGTCACCGCAGAGTCAGGGCGTGCCGTCGACCCTCGCCAGCCCAACGCACGGCGGCCCACTCTCGCCGTCGCAGGCGAGCGTCCTTGGGCTTTCGTCTCTACACACGACCACTCCAGCCTTCAGCCCGCCTGACTCGTCTTCGGCCGCATCGCCAATCTACGCCCAGTCGGGCGTCGACGCGAGCCTGAGCAGCGTCATTGGCAGCATGCATGCGTTTTCGCAGCCCCCGTCGGCGGGCCCAAACCCACTCTCGAGCAGCGCGGGCGCGAACGGATCGCACCAGGGGATGCCGCCGAGCCTCGCCCGACAGCTCTCGATGGACGTCGACCACCCGCACTCGGCGACGCCGTCGACGTCTGCCGCGGGTGCGAACCCGACCGCGCGGCCATACTACTACCCGCCCCCGGTCGCGCCCCCGCCGCACCCGGCCGTGCAGAGGCATCACCCGTACGCGCACCCAACGCATCAGCGTGCGATGCCGCCGCTCGCGCACTCGCAGAGCACTTCAGCGGTGCCGATGTACTTTTCCGCGCCGACGTCCGTCCCACTCACGCCGACCGACTCGCCCCCGCTCTCGACGCCGCTCACCTCGCCCACAACGCTCGCCCCGCCACACACGCTCCCGTTCCCGACCGCGCCGCCAGGCCCACACCGCGTGCACTCGGCGCCAGGGAACCTGCACTCGCACGCGCCGATCCCGCTGCGTCAGGACACGAGCAAGCTCTCGCTCGGCGACATCTCGGCCATGGACGAGATCATGGACGACGGTGGGTACGGCGCACCGCAGCCCGAGTGGGAGCCGCCGCGGCCGACAATGCAGCGCCGCATGACGGGCCAGTCGATGAACGGCGGCCCAATACCGCCACAAGGCGTGCCTCGCGACTGGGACGGCGACCGTGGCATGTCGGACGGCCAGCTCTCGAACGGGCACCACCCGGGCACGCCGGCGGACGAGGCCGGACCTGCTGTCGGCTACTTTGACAACACCCCGCCGCCGGGCTTCGCGTACAACTACCCACCGCCACCACAGTCGCAGCACTCGAACCTTACCTCGCCAGTGTCGCAAGTCCCCCCGCACCAGGCGATGATCCAGCTCGACTCGCCCGTGCAGGCGATCGCGCTCCTCCGGAACCGGCTCCCGATCCTCGAGGCTGCCCTGTCTGCGTCCGCGAGCGACCTGGGGAACGACGAGGAGGAGATCTGGAAGGGCGTCGAGGGTGCGTACGAGGAGCTCAAGCGCATCATGCTCGGTCGGCGAGAAGCACGTCGCCTTGCCGCCGGGAAGCCACCCAAAGTGGGTTTTCTTCGCCACCCGGTGCGACAACAGGAACTGACCCATCTAAATCTCCAGCGCTCGTTCGCCTCGATGGACATGGAGCAGCAGCCGCCTTCAACGAGCGCCGGCCCGTCGCCGCAACAGTTCCAGCATGCGCCCGTCTCGCAATCGACCCTCGACGCTTCCATGTCCCTCGCTCGCGCGCAGGCTCAGCTCGACGCTTCGCACGCCCAGCTTCAGCAAGCCCAGCTCCATCAGGCGCAGGCCCAGGCCGACGCGCAAGCCCAGGCCGACGCGCGCGGACGAGCGGAAGCGGAAGCGCGGGCGCGAGCCGAGGCCGACCTCCGTGCACGCGCGGAGCAGGACGCCCGCCTGCAGCAAGAGGCGATCGCTCGAGCTGACGCCGAGGCCGAGGACAGCCGGCAGCGTGCCGAGACGGCCCAGCGCGAGCACGAGGCGCAGTACCGCGAGGCGCAGGCGAACCACTCGTTCCAGCTACAGCAGCAAGAGCAGCAGTTCCGGCTCGCCCAGCAGCAAGTTCACCAGCAGCAACTCGCCCAACAGGCGCAGGCGCAGGCCCAGATCCAGTACTCGACCGCGCCGTACTCGCTGGCGCCCGCGCCCGCGTACCCGACCTCGCCCGCGACGAGCCTCCCGCCTGGCCACTCGGCGCACATCCCGCACACGCCCTCGCCGCTGTCGTCCATCATCCCGGCGCACTCGGCGCTCACGCCCACGCTTTCGCCGACCCAGCTCCCGCCGACCTCGCGCGCCCAGCCATCGGGCCTCACCTCGAGTGTCGGCCAGACGTTCGCAGGCGCGTACGAGCCCGCGTACGACGTCGGAGCGAGTCAGATGGAGCTGAGCATGTCGATGGGCGCGGTCATGCAGCTGCACATGGGCCAGGGCGGCTACCCCGCGATGGACCAGATGGAGCTCAGCGGCGGACCCGGACCTGAGTCGATGGACGGCACCCGCCAGCAGTGGGCGAACGCCAACTACGCCGCGCTCGCCGCCGCCGCGTCCGGCATCGTCGACCCCGCCGCGACGACGTCGACCTCGCAGGCGCCCGTCGCCTCGCCGCCGAGCTCGATCGTCTCGGGCCTCCAAAGCCGCCCGAGTCGCTCGCGGGCCGCGTCCGGCTCCGGGTACATCTCTGCCTCGGGGTCGCGCTCCCGCGCCGCGTCGGGGTCCGGGTACCAGTCGCTCCTCGAGTCGCGGTCCCGCGCCGCGTCGTCCGCAAGCTCCGTCTTCGGCACGTTCGAGCGCGACGACGAGGATGAACTCGACGACGATCACGACCAAGAGGATGGCGCGCCGCACAAGACGTCGAGCCAGATGGGCGCTGCGTCCGCTGGCGTCGACCCCGCCCTCCGTGCCGCCATCGACCCCATCTTCATCGAGTTCCTCGCAGAACTTTGCTCCAATCGTTTGTTTCTTACAGCCTCCGTGTACTGAGGAATGCTAGCTTACCCGTCTCTCTGCAAAGTCGACGCCACCGACTCCAAGGGCGAGCCGATCCACCAGACGCTCATGGCTAAGAAAATGGAGCGTCTCGACCAGTCGCACGATTTCCGCCCGTTCAAGTTCCGCATCCAGGCCTTCACGTCCGCCTTCTCCGAAAAGCTCGCGATGCGCGGCTTCCCCGAGGCCGAAGTCCCGTTCAAGAAGATCCGCCAGTACCTGTGGGCCCAGCCGTGCATCTCGCGCTTCAACGACGACGGCAAGAAGGCCAAGGTGCGTTCTGTGTCTCAGTCGTCGAGAGCCTGAAGGACCAGGCGCTGACCTGATGAGAGCGTGCAGTCCAAGGGCAATCACATCTGGTCGATCGAGGCCAAGAAGGTCCCTGACAAGAAGTGGATCTTCCGCGAGTTCACGCGCTGCATCAAGGGCAGCCCGCCAAACGTCGCCTTCGCGGGCCTCCCGTGGTCGTGGGCCCCGCGTGTGTGGGACCCGCAGTGCTCCGTCGCAGCGATCGGCGCCTCGTTCTCGTCGCCCGCGCTGCCGAGCTGGCTCCGCTGGGACGACAACGTCCTCTCCGGCGAGGCGCCCGATTCGCTTACTGGCACCTCGCTCGAGATCAAGGCCGTCGCGACGTTCCAGGCCGCCGGCAAGGTCCAGCAACTCGAGGCGACCTGCACGATTCTCATCGCGTCCGTGGGAGACCACCCTCGTGAGCCCCTATAATGATTTCTAGTCTGAACACGTTTATCTGACTCTACTTCTGACAGCCGAAGACCGTTCGCTGGACGAGAAGCCGGACCTCTCGGAGGAGAACTCGACCGCGGCGAGCCCATCGCCCTCGGGCCACCACACTCCGTACCAGTCGCCGTCACTCGGCAGCGCACCGCTCTTCCCCGAGGCGTCCGCGTCGACGGTCACGCTCCTGCCGAGCCTCATGGACGAGTCGTCGAACGCGTCCAAGCACAATGCAGCCGCTGTCCAGGCGAAGCAGGAGGAGATGGACGACGACGTTCAGCTCCGTCAGCACCACATGCAGATGCAGGCCCAGGCCGACGCGCAGGCCCAGCAGTTCGCCATGTTCCAGCAACCCGAGTACTCGGCCGAGTCGCAGGCCCAGCTTCACCACCACTACGCGAGCCTCGCCGCCCAGCCGTCGTTCCCGCATTCGGCCGCCCAACTTTCGTACACGCCAGCCCCGGAACTCGTCGCGGACGCGCTCCAGCGCGCTGCCTACGAGCGCAGCGTGAACCCGTCGTGTGCGTCCCCCGCGCCCTCGCCTTCCCGCAGGAAGCCGCTGACATATTTCGCACCGCTTGTAGTCAACCCGATGGCGATGGACCATTCTCTTCAGCACCTCGTCCCATTGCAAGGCGACACAGGTACGCCCAGCGGGCTCGCTATGTCGGACGTCCACGGCCGCCTCGCTTCCTTCGCCCTCTCGTCCCAACCGATGACCCTCGATCCCAGCAACATGATGTAGCTTCCGCAAGCTGTTCTCCCGCACCCCCCGTTCCTATTCCCCACCACCTCAGTTGCTGTGCCGCCACCCTCGTTTTTTCAAACCCTACCCGACCTCCGAAAAGTCGCCTCCCTCGCCCAGCGCGATCGCTTGCCTACCTCCTTCGCCGCCGCCGCCGTCTGGGACGACATGATACCCCCCAGCAGTAAACCTCGCGCTGTATCTTTAGCGTACCCCTACCTACCCGTGTTTTATCACTAGAAATTGTGCTTCCCCCGCCGCTTCTGACGATCTGTACCCGGGCCTGATCAGCCTTCCCTTGGTTAGACCTCCCTGGAACGCAAAAGACGTTGCAAAACAAAATCGAGCGCCGCGAACTTGGTCGCTCCGTCTGGAGCATTCGCACGTGCAAGTCAGCAGGACGGTCCGCTGCCCGCCCAACTCATTCCCGAGTAGTGCGAGCAATTGAGGAAATCGTCTATGGCCTTTTCGAATATCACACTGCTGACCGAGACGGAGAAAACATAGGATGACGGGGCGGCTCGCAGGCCTCGCAGGGGTGGGAAGGAGCTGCGGTGGGAGTAATACGCATCCCACGACACGCCGAAGTAGCGCCTAGCCAGCAGAACAGTATCAAGGACATAGGTAGGTCGAGCCTCAGGTGCTCTCCGTCTCCGTCTTGACGACGCTGCGAGACGGCAGGAGCGTGCGGCGCGCCTCGTCTCCGAACGTCTGCGGAAGATAACGCATCAGCTTTATCCCCAGGTGATCTCCTGGGTGCAGTCATATACGAAATCGTACCTTCAGGCCTTCGGGGAGCGTGGGAGCCTTCAGGAGGATGGAGACAAGGCGGAAGCCGGTCCACGCGAGGACGGCCCAGAACGCTACGAAGCCCGTGAAGCACGCGGCGCCGACGAGGGTCGCGATGAGGATGAGGCCTGTGGAGTGCATGAGCACGGGGGTGGTTAGCGTTTGCAACTCTTGCTCGTGAAAAAGCCCCGGCGCGACCCCTTGACGTACCCGCGAAGCTGATGATGATTGACGAGACGAAGAGCGAGATGGCGATCGACGTGGTGATGGTGCTGACGGCAAAGAGCAGGAAGCCGACGACGGGGAACAGCGCGCAGGCGAAGAACAAGCCGAGGGCCGCCTGAGGATGCAGACGCATCAGCCCTGTCGTGACGCGCGATACGGCCGCGAGCGCGCACCGTCGTTATTGGGCGCGTCTCGACCTGCTCCGAGATGTAAGCCTTGGCTGGCTCGACGTAGTTCTGCGACACCCTGCGATGCGAGACCTTCAGCCGAGGTCTACAGGCGCGCTCCTACGCGATCCGCCGCCGGCCCACTCACTGCTGCCGCGTCTTGTCAAAGTCGCCCACGTTGAAGTTGAGCTGCTTCATCGCTGCGTCCTTGTACTGGTCGAGCTTCGGGGAGGCGAAGCGGTAAGCAGGCTGGGGAGCCGTCATGTGGTCCGAGGTCAAGAGGTCTCTGCCGCAGCACTTTGTCACTGGCCCGGTCAGAGTCCGAGCTCGACGTGCGCCCCTTGACCCCGCTCGCCTATGATGCGACCTTTTTCGAATCACGCGACTTTAAGATTTCAGACTGCCTGGTTGGCTTCACTTGCAGTTATCACACCCCAACGCACATAACCGGGGAGCGCCGGACGGCGAACATGCGAATGCGGAGTACGAGCGCGCGCACGGCGTTGGTGACGAGTGAGCTCGCAATAACGCTCGGCTCTCTTTGCATGGGGATCGGGTGAATCTGCAACGCTACCGGAATCGCGTAGTGCGCTCCCGGCCCACGAACTCGACCCTACCATGAGGCGCTCCCGCGACGCCACCAGATCCATATACACTGGCGCACCGTGCATCCATCCACTTCGACTCCCGCCTCGCCATTCAGCTCTTCTGATTAACATACGAAGATGGCTCGCTCCGCTGCTCTGACTCTGCTGCTCTACGCCTCTTTAACGGTCGCCTCCCCGATCGCGACGGTCACCTACCCCTCGTTCGGCAACCCCGCCGCCGCTGCCTACCGGGTTACGACCAACCAGCTTCCGCTCTTCAACGGAATCGCTGTCCAGGATTCGTGGGCCGGGAGGGTGCCCTCTTCCAGCTCCGGCGGGCTGTTTTTCTGGGTGCGCGCGGCAACTTCGCATGCCTCCCGGCAGTTCTGACACTCTTGGCTTGCAGTACTTTCCCAGTTCAAAGGCTGGTGGATCCAAGACGTTGACCATTTGGCTGAAGTGAGTCTCTCTCCCCTCGTCCTTAGGTTCCGGGCGCTGAAGCTCTCCTCCGCAGTGGCGGACCCGGATGCTCGTCCCTCGGAGGGGCATCTCAGGAAAATGGACCTTTCGTGATACCACCTGGATCATAAAGTGCGATCGTAAACGCAAATGGGTGGACTGCGGTCCGTACCGCCGCTCTCCTCTGGCCGATCCCAGGCTGACCGAACCCTGTTCCGGGCAGATGTCGGACATGCTGTACATCGTGTGCACAGACCTGACGAGATATTGCAGGTAGTAGCTGACAAATTCTTCATCATGTAGGATCAGCCCTCTGGAGTCGGCTTTTCGACGGGCTCGAGTGCAAAGCTCACGGGTGAACTTCCGCTGGCAGAGTGTTCGTCACAGCGTCCTGTGGCAAAGCTATCACTTCTCACCTGAACAAATATACACATTATCAGTATTGTTCACCGCCGGCCACTACATCACAATCCAGAACGTACGCTGGTAGTGACTCTGTGAGCACGAGTAGCTGCAGCAAAAGGGTCCTCTGACATACCCCTACTCTCCTGCAGATGACCTGGAATGGAGCTCAGGGGTTCATGTCTGCTCCTACCGCAAATTTGACTTTGAACGGTGTGAAGGCCGGCACCTATCACTATGAACGAAACCTCACCTATGTTGCCGTCGACAGTGGGTACCTCTCAGTCTCAGGTGCCTGCGCCCGCTGAATTACTCATACCTCCAGATGCGGGGCACAGTAATCTCTACCATATTTACCTCTCAAATCAGCACTGACATCAGTTCATCCCTCAGTGCTGCCAACCCAGCAGCCTGCCGTTGCACTCGCTGTATTCACTTCGTTCATCACGAGTGGTGGTGTAGGGAACGGCTTGCTGTCTATTTCGAGTGGGGAGTTCGTTCCTTGAATCATCCGTGACCTCGGACGACGATGTGACTCTGGCGCCGAAGGATGGAGCCCAAGCGGTGAATCACGGCTCCTGGTGAACAACATTAATTCGAGCTCAAATTTGGGTATCGGTCTCCTCGGGTCCAAACCACGCTGCTTGCATCACGGCCTGCGAGGGTCCGACCGCCGCGGGTTGGCCGCGACGCCACTGGCGCCGATCGCGATCCTTTGTTGCCCTTCTGCTCTAAGGCGTCCGGCATTTGGCGCCTCCCAGACCATCCACCGCGCATGAACTACGCCGGGTGGTACGAGCTACTCCTCTGGGTCTGCTTCGCCTCACCACCCTGGCTGCCGCCTCCGACCCCCCTTCGCCTTCAGGATGTCCGCAGCTTCACGTACCCTGCTTTCGCTCATCCCGCTGCCGGTGACTACCGGGTGAGGACGAGCCAGCTTCCACTGTTCAACGATATCGCGGTGCAAGACTCGTGGGCTGGGCGGGTTCCCTTCGAGAGCAATCCCGGCGGCCTGTTCTTCTGGGTGTGTATCATTCTCAACCTCTTCTCCGGTTCCTAACCCAGCTCAAAATTGCAGTACTTTCCTAGCTCAAAGGCTGGTGGCTCCAATACATTGACCGTCTGGCTCAAGTGCTCCGAGATCACTCTTCCCGGAAGGGATGTCATGCTGATGCAGCCCCCACTGGTTAGCGGTGGACCGGGATGCTCGTCCCTCGTGGGAGCAACTCAGGAAAACGGAGCGTTCTTTATCGCAGCTGGTGCTACAAACCTCACAGTGAATCAGAATGGATGAACGACGGTTAGCGCTGCCACTTCACATTCATCACAGTTGACGCTGACACGTTATATCAGGTCTCGGACATGCTATACATTGTGAGAGAGAACCATCACGGAAGATTCATGCTTCCCCATCTCACTGAAAGCTTTCCAGGACCAACCTGCCGGTGTAGGGTTCTCCGCCGGCTCAAAAACAAAACTCATCGGTGAAGTCCAGCTCGCAGAGGGTCCGCTGAGGCGCACATCTTGAGAGGTGCACATGTGCTTATACAAAGTTTCGAAGAATTTTACATGTACCTCCACGCCTTCTACAAGGTATTTCCAGAGCTGGTCTCCAAATCGTTGTACCTTGCGGGAGAGGTGAGTGCGCAAATCGAATGCACTGCTCTTCTGCCTTAAACAATGTGTACTAGAGCTATGCATGAGTATATATACCGGTAACTATCATGTCCAGCGCACCTATCGACATCACTTACTTCTCACCCTGAGGAAGTACATCGCGCAACGAATTCTTTCCGCCTCTGACAATGAGAAGAGGGTGTTGCCTACCTTTTTTTAAGAGGATTCCTGTGGGTCACTTGATCTCTTTCATTAAACTAGTGGCATTGCTCACCCCACTGGGTCTCGCAGTCTGAACGACGGCGTGTACTCGTGTGTCGCTGAGCTCGCATGGAGCCTGCTCCACCTGACCCAGACTTCTACGCAGGAATTATGTCGTCCGAACAAGGGCACCAATTGCCCGCTTTGCAGCAGCAAATGCCGCAATACTCAATTTGAACGCATCCTTGGTCAACCAGCTCATGCAGGCCTCAAAAGCCTGTGGGTATGAAGCCCTCTTGGACGCAGTCAAATATCCAATGCTGGGAGGCCAAATAAAGCCTCGTGGAAGTCCCGGGTCCAAGCAAAACTGCAAAGTGGATGCCCTGTTCTGGCAAGCCGCGGCGGATGCAAACCCATGCTTTAATGCCTGTACAGGTTCTCTGGTCGCGCCCAGTGATTGTTAACACTGACATATCTTTTCAGATCATATCACAGATGTGTGCTCAAACTCCTCAGATTTGATACAAAGCGGCGAGTACTTCTCGCGGGTTGACGTGCAAGGAGCGCTTTATGTCAATCTCTCGACCGATTGGCGCGAGTGCGGCAAGGTACAGCTTAGGTTCGGCAGGCATTCACAAAGTGTCCGCTCAAAATTCTGCGCAGAACCCGTTCCTCAAAGGAATCGATCACACTGCGTTCACCGAGACACTCTTGCCTGGCATTCTGAACCAGATCCCAGTACTCCTCTGGCATGGGCAGAGTGATGCCCGTGAGCCCCAGCTTACAGTCTATCCTCCATCTGCTAATGAGATTATCCTCTCACATCTAGTGCTGTTTACTGATGGCGATGCTGTAACGATCCAGAATGTACAGGGACCAGCTCGGACACCGTCACGTTGATAGGATCCTCTGACACCCTCTCACACACCCGCAGATGACCTGGGGTGGAACTCAAGGATTCAGTTTAAAGCCAGACGCACCTTTAACCTTGAACGGGATCTCGGCGGGCACGCATCATACGGAGCGCGGCTTGACGTTCATCGCGGTCGACAGTACGTTATTTCGCTGTGAGACAGCACCCACTGATCACACTGACTGCTAGATGCTGGACACAGTAAACAAATTCGAAACCTCTCCCTTTCCAGTACCTGTGCTGACAGAACGATGCTCGCAGTGATCCCCGCGGACCAGCCTGCCGTCGCGCTCGCAGTCTTCGCTTCCTTCATCGCGAGCGGAGGCGTTGGAAGTGGGCATCTGGCGAGCTCGAGCGGGGATTTCATTCCTCCACCACGTCAATGAATGTACCTCCCCACAAACTGCCTTTGTTGAGGGCCCTCGAACGTCATCTGACTGCCGATCTCGTCTTGGGGGCACACCAGAGGCAGTGGCGTTTTGCGGCGGGCTCTCACACCTTCTCTCTCTTCTTCTTCTCTTTCTCACTCTGCGACCAATCTTACATCCTCACCCCATGGACACGCACTTGACCTCTAAGACGATGTCTGTAACGCACAACGCCGCCGCATTTGCAGCCCCACCCGACACAAGCACAGCGTCGTCCTCTGCGCCCAGCGTAGACCCTTCCAAGCCCGCATACTCCGGTGACTCGAGCACGGACACACGCCCCCGGAATCACATGCGAAGCGAGGTCTTGCTCGACGCCAGTCCGACGAGCGTCTGGGTGGGCGTGGCGGGCAACGGGATCGAACGCAAATCTGAGCCCGTGTGGAATTCGGCTGATCAAGAGGGTGCTGTTGTGCGAGGTCAGTTCCTGAGGTGCTACATACCTTCAGTTCCCAGTGTTCAGCGTCGATCGCCAGCGGGAGGACATCGAGCGGGCAGTGTGCGTGCGCAGGGAACCTGTGCTGACCCGTCGCGTTCAGAAATACCGCAGGACTTGGATGACTTACGGGTCGTATTTCCCGACGCTGTTCACTCCTCGCCTCTCGAAAACTTGTCTGGTACCGGCCTTCGCAAGCGCGCCGGCTCAGTGGCATGAGACCCGGACTTCAACCCGGCTCAGTGTACGGAGGCGATAAAGATAGTTTGGTGGAATACTGACTGTGTTGTTTCCATAGGACGGTGTCACGCACAGGTGGATGGAAGCACGGGGCCCGGAGGCAACCTTGTAGGGCGCCCTCGCTTGCTAAAAGTCACTGTATCTTCTTCAAACGGGGGAGTAACGCGTTGGAACAGTGACCGAGTGATTTGCGGCCTCGAGCCCCTGGTCGGGCCGGCGAAAGCGCCCAACAGCCATCTCGGCCATCTCTCTCCCACCAACACTCAACCTCACTTGCGCACCTGCGATGCGAACGACAAGATATCACTATAAGCTCACGTTTAATGACCTTTCTAGTGGACTGCTCAATCAGCGACCACCGCTGCTCCCGATGGTTCTCCCGACGCGTCTACGCCACCACTCCCTTACACCTGCTCTCCACTTGCGCCCGGCACCATGCCTCCGGACCGACAACAGTACCTGATGCAGACGCCTCCGCCGTCCAGTCGAGGACGCAGCCGCTCGGTCGGAAGCCTCGTGCCGAAGCGCAGCGCGACCTCCATCGGTTTCCTCAGCAACGCGGTTCGTGCTCCCCTATCTGACGATGTCTCGCTCGACTTCGCACACCCAACACCAGTGCAATCACAGAAGTAGCTGCTTGCCATTCGTGGAGATCAAGTGAGCTGTGTTCCGCCGCAAGGACGCCGCGGCGCTGGCTCGCAGCTGACCTCCGGGGGGCACTGCAGTACCAGTACCCGACGACGAAAAGTCGCAACCGATCATACGCGAGCATCTACGATCCCATCACCTCGTCGTTCCTCGACGGCTTCTTCGACGGCACCTCCGCCGACGTGCACGGCAGCCTCGCCACTCCGAAGGCATTGGAGGGGTCTAAGGTGGCTACCCATTTTCCTTGGGCGTGGGACACACGGCAGGGCACTGGACTCTACGGAGGGGGTGGGCGAGGAGCAAACGATCGCGAGACCGGCTGGGTCGTGGAGCACTCGCCGCCGCGCCACCGCACGCCGAAGCTGCCCGGCTGGGCGGAAGACCTCGATCACAACGACAGCACGCCCGAAAAACCACGAGAATCTTTTCGCCGCGAGGACCACCCCGGAAGATCCGAGGAGCGAAGGTCGTCCTCGTTGCGAAGTCACTCGTCGGCGTCGCTCCGGCCCGTCAACATCCCACACGACCCGTTCAACCCAGTACCTCTCCCACTTCGACCTCATTCCAACAATTCTAAACCACCGCTGCTCAACAAGCAGAGGTCCAGCAGCGTGTCGTTGAAGATCCCTCGCCCACGCCCACCGCCACCCTCGCGCGGACGCCCCTGCGCCCCTCCGAAACTTCCCCTCCCCGCGCTCCCACTGCCCGCTGTCATTCGCGCCAAAAGTCCTTTCGCTTTGGATCGCGTACCCCCTCCGATCGTCAGCCGGCCCTCGAGCCGCGCATCGCTCGGTCGCGACGAGCCAGCGAAGCCCAAGCCTCCGCGACCCTTCTTGCGCGCGATCACTTCGAGCTTGGTCGAGCCGCCACCTCTTAAGTCACTCTCAGTCCAGAGGACCTCGAGCCTGGAGCGCCTGAAGCTCCGCTTCTTACCTCGTTCGCCGTTCAAGGGCAGCGACGCCGCCGCGAAGAGCGCTTCGAGAGGAATCTCGAACCCGATCCTGCCCGGAGGCTTCGTCGACTCGCTCGGGATGGCTACGGTTGATATTCGGCGTCCGGCATCACCCGGAGCTACTCCGACGCGACCGCCGCCCGCCGCGAACGGCGATTCGGCGGGCAGGCCGCGGACTTCCAGCATCGGCGGCCTGGCGAACCCGACCCGACCCTCGGCGCCATATCGTCCACCTCTTCCTGCTGGTGCGGCGATCCGCGTCGCGACCGTCGTCTCAATCTTCCGGCGTGAGGCGGCGACGGCCGCCGACTTGGCGAACGCGCGGCGCCAGAACCGCCGCCACAGTCCCGACGGGCTGGACGAGGTCCGCAAGATTCTTGTCAGTCGTACGCTTCGTCTCCCGAGCGCCAGAATTCTGAGCCTCCTCACTCGCACCCACAGAAGATATCCCTCTCGAAGGCCGCGACGACGCCACCGTTGGAGACGGCGCGGCGCCAGATTGTCGAGGAGAAC
>ERZ1463038.238-NODE-238-length-17419-cov-12.945232_pt1 | contig 17419 bp, 22 predicted proteins | sample MGYA00564479_ERZ1463038 | MGnify/ENA primary metagenome ERZ1463038 (study PRJEB39244, sample SAMEA3635134) | Helicobacter pylori | study: EMG produced TPA metagenomics assembly of PRJEB11511 data set (Assembly of a 5300-year-old Helicobacter pylori...
CGCTCGTCGTTCGCGAACCCGAACGGCGCGTACTCGCCCGCGGGCGCCGAGTGCGGCCGAAAGTCCTGGGGCGGCGGCTGCTGCTGCTGGTGGTGCGCGTACGAGTCGCCGAGGAACTGGGACGGCTGTGCGAGCGAGTGGATCGGGTACTCGTCCGACGCCTGCCGCCGCCTCGAGCTCGCGGTCGACGGCCGCGTGCGCTTCCGCTTCGGGCTCGCCTCGAGCGGCGCGGTCGAGAGCGCAGCGGCGAGCGGTTTGACCTGATCGATCGTCCAGACGCTCGGGGGCGGATTCGTGACCCTCGATTGATTCAAGTGGAACTCCTCGTCGCGCCAATCCCGCTCGGCGGATGATCCGCCGCCGCCGCTCGACTCGGCGCTCTCGCTCGCGTCGCGCGCCGCGTGCGCGACCGCGGCCTGGTTCGTCTGGTCGGCGAGGTGCTCCGGAGCGCACATGAGCGCCCTCGCGACCTCCTCGCAGCCCCGCTTCTCGGTCTCCATCTCGTCCGCGAACGCCTTCTTGCGCCGGCGGATGTCGTCCTTGTTGCGGAAGACGGGCTTGTACTTGTACCCGGGGTGCTGCAGCAGGTGCTCCTCCTTGCGCTCCTTCGCCCGTCGCTCCCAGTACCCCTTGTCGGGCGGACTGAGCGCCTTCCAGAGAATGCTCGCGATGCGCGAGATGTGGCGGTGGTCCGTGATCCCAAGGCCGGCGAGTTGGACCGCCGAGGGCGTGCCGGGCGCGTCGAGCGCTTCGCCCGACTCGGCGGGGTTGCAGCAGTGCGAGCGGAACATGATGAACGCGTTCGGGGGCCGCTTGATGTGGTCTGGCGACGTCTTGCGCGCGTGCGAGGCTTTCACTTTGGGCTTGGCGGGCGCTCGGCCGCGCGGGGCGGGGTCGGGGGCGGGCGAGGCGGAGAGCGAGAAGGAAGGGAGATCGTCCGGTCGGCCGTCGTCGAGGTCCATCGCCGCCACTTCGGGCAGCGAGTCGCCCTCGCCCGCCGACTCCGAGTCCTCGGTTCCGCTCCGAGAGCTGCCCGACGCGCTCGTCGGTCGCAAGGTCGAGTACGGGTGATGGCGGAACGACGACGAGATGGATGAAGTCGTCGACGAGGACCGGCTCATCGTCGTCGCGCCGCTGAGCGGGAGCGTGTGCGAGCCCGTCGCGAACGCGTCGCGCGGGGCCGTGTTGACGGCAATGTCCATTCCCAGCGGCGGTGTGGGACCGAAATCAAGCTCCATAAACCCTGACAGGAGGAGAGGAGCGAGCAAAGCGTCAGCTGGCGTTGCCTCGACCCGCCCCGATGCGTCGCTGTCGCCCCGCCTCGTCCGGCGTCCAGACCCCCTATTCTCCGCCGTATCGGAGCCGCCCCATCTGCCTTGGTCGATAAATGAACCGCACGGTAGCTGCGCGGACTCACGAGGTCGTCGAGCGTGCGTCGCTGGTGGTCCGAGGGTTGCTGGTGACGGGGCCGCGGTGGACGACGAGGGCGAACAAGGGTGCGGCTGGTAGGTCAACAAAGGCGGGGTGTGGGTGCTCGGAGCTACGAAGCGGGGGCGGATGGGGCGGAAGAAAGGGCCGTGGTCGAGGATGTCGCTGGGAGGAAGGCTATCGGTGGGAAGGCGGCACTGGCGCCGGCGGTGCGTGCCAGGTTCGTGTTGTTCCTTTGCACTTGTGAGGACGGGGGGAAGGCAAGCAGCGATCGGGCCCGCTCCCCTTGTCCTGGAGGCAGTGAGAACAAGGTCGCGCTCGCGGGATCCCTTTGTGCGTCGAGGCGCCGGTGCTCCCGACGCTTATTGATGTCCAAACCTTCGGTGGCCACTGCGGTTCGATCTCCCGCAGAACGCTGTCCGCATCGTCGATCCACCCCTTGCCGGGTGCTGCCGAACAAAAGACGACGAGCGCTGAGACACGCGCACGCTGCCAGGCTGGGTGCGCCGGCGGTTTTGCCTCGCGAGTTCGCTCTGTGGGTCGGTCCGCATCTCCATCGTGGTTGTTGTCGTGCGACGTGACCCATCGGCTCATCACCTTGGCACCATCTTGCAAGCAACAACGGCCTGATCTCCCCGCCAATGCCCCTCGGCAGTCGTACAGCCCGTCCGAGCCTAGAGAAGCAACGCAGGACGTACGACAGCCGCACCAAGCGATCGCGTGGTGGCCAGGAAAGCTCGAGCGACTGGAGCAGAGAGCGAAGGCCGGGGAGGTGTCACGGACTCGTGCAGGATGCCCGCGGGGCAAGGCTGCGAGTCACGAGAGCGACTAGGGGGCGTGTGGTGATGAGCGGTAGGTCATCGTCCGTCGGTGTGCGTGCTGAGCGAACAGGAGCGCTGTCACGACCCCACCAGCACCGGGGCGGCATGGGCCCAAGCGCTCGCGGATGTCCATAGGGGGCCCCGAGCGCGACCTTGTATTCGTTCCCTCAGTTGAATCCCATTGTCTCGAGCAGCACATCTCATTCTGCGCCAATACGCTGGACTGAGGAGGAGGACCTGGAGTGAGATCAACGCTCAGCGGGGCTCACGCGCATACCTGCAGACGGCCCGGCCCGCCCGGTCGCGGTCCTCCATCGCCACTCACCCACACAACTGCCATGCTCCAATCTCGAGTTCTTCCACTCGCACCGGCGAAGGCAATTGCGACCGTCGTACGCGGCACCGTGGAGGCAGCCTGGCCACCGCCACCGCCGGGGTCGCGCGACGCTGACGACGGTCAGAGGCCCAGACCCGGGTTTTTGGAGCTGCTTGGGAATAGGGAGGCTTCAACGAAAAGCTGATGCTATAGTCATAGCTACTACTTGACGGAGAGATTGTCCGAACCTCGTGCCTCCGGTAGTCTCAGCGCGCTCGACCGGGTGAGCGAGGTGCGAGACGTGCGGCGACGTTCAATCGCGCCCGAGTCGCAAGCGTCACACCAGTGGGCCATCTCTGAACGGGCTGTCTAACTATGAGCGTCGCTTTCAACAACCTGCGGTGGCCACGACCTCGCCCAGCGTGCCGAGCTCGTGAGCTGTTGCGACACCCGTCCGGAAGTCCGGGTGGTGACGCACCAGCTACTTCATCTGCCGCTCGACGGCGCCCCAATCGTTCGTTGCCCACTTTCTTATCACCTCCCGTGCTGACCAGGATTGAGCGAAGACGTGATCCAGCGAATGCCCAGCGTCGTCGGCACCACGGACCTATCGCTCCGGTCGGCACCAATCTCGACTTCGGTCACTTTTTGCCTCGCGACCTATCTCCAACTAAATTGCAAGATGGCCCCGATTCTGGATCAAGCGGTAGGGTATGGCGTGGTGATTGGCATCGGTACGTTCGGGCTCAAGCTGGAGTCGCGTGGCGCGGCTGACGCAAAGGCGCGACGCAGGCTTCTTCTTCTCGGGGCTGATGGTGCTCCTCACCAAGATCCAGGTGAGCTGATGGTGATCGCGTTCGATCGGTTCAGCCGCTGAAAAGCTCTTCTCAGCGTCGCTACACGGTCCACCCGACCACGAACGCGACCGAGTTCATGAGCGCGTCGCACAGTGTGGGCCCAGGACTGATCGGTTCGTGGTCTTCAATTTTATATTGTGTCAAGATCTTTATTGCTCACTAGGTGGTCTTGAAGGTTCGGGAATTGTATCAGCGTGGACGTGGGCGGCCACTCTTTTACAGTGCGTCTCCAGCCTGGAACCTTCGCTCTGCATCTTCAACGCGATGCTGATGCTAAATCCAGATCGAGCTCCGTGGCATACAAGTTCGGGGTCGCGGGCCCATGGTGGTACGGGGCGGGCGCGACGGTCCAGGCGAGCTTTGCCGTCGCCGGTGCGCGCTCCCGCAGATCGCTGACCTTTTCTCGGACTTGCTCCCCAGATCATTTTGTTCGCTCAGAATGCGGCGAAGCTCAAGATGAATGCCCCGCACGCCCATGTACGTTGGGGACGCGGCCGTGTCCTGGGTCGGGTCGCAGTCGACTCACGCCGCGTCGCAGACCTTCCTCGAGGTGATCAGGGTCAGGTGGGGAAAGGTCGCGCATTTCACCTTCATGGTATTTGTGAGCTTTACTTCCTTTAACAGAAAAGAGCTGCAGCTGACACGCGTTGTCTCGACAGGGACTCGGCGCCAACATCCTCGTTTCGGCGATGCTGGTAACCGGCGGCAGCTCGACAGTCTACGAGCTGACCGGGATGCCGATTCGTACGTGCATATGTAATTTTTACAAGGGCTCCATTGACGGATACCTTGCTTTCCAGAGGCGGCGTGCATGCTCAGTAGGCCCACCGGTGACACACCCCCGAACCCAGCTAACAGTAGCGTCGCAGATCCGGTCGGAGTTATTCTCTACGTGGTCGTTGGAGGACTCCGAGCGTGAGGTTTCAGCTGAAACCCCTAATCTGAGCTTGTTACTGACATCACTTCGCCTCAAAGCACTCTGGTTGCCGACTACATTCACAGTGAGCAGCTCGAACCCGTGCCAGATGGGAGACTCTTCGCTGAAAATTAATCTGCACAGCCACCTTCTTGTTCTCCGTCATTCTGACCTTGATGTTCATGGTCTTCACCGTGTCGGACAAGATCGGCTCCCCGGGCAAGGTGTGTCCTTCCCCTGCTTCGACCTCGCTCACGTTCTGACCTCCGCGCTCGTAGATGTACGATCTGCTCGTGCTTGCCGCTGAGCGAGCGCCTGTGGCTGGGAATGCGGGTGGCTCCTACTTGACCCTGCGGAGCAAGAGCGGGCTCATCTTCGGAATCCTGGTTCGTCTTGCAGAGCCGAAAGAAGTGTCTTGGGTCGCTGACGCGTTTGACCCGCAGAACCTCTGTACCTGCTTTTCAACCGTTTATCTGTGAGATACAAATAAAGCGATTTGGATTAATTCTGCATTGCTGACCGGCACCGGGCTTGAAGGGACCAAGCATACTGGATGCGTGTCGTCGCATCCGAGTCCAAGACTTGCGTCAAAGGTCAGCTCTAGCGATCTACCTTGACCCACCCTTAAAATCTCACTTGATCACTCGCATAGCCTTCATCCTCGGTGGAACGGCGTGGTTCAGCATACCCCTCGGATTCGCGACGACGATGGGTCTTGCCGCGGTGGCGTTAAGTAAGCGGTTCCCAACTCACACAATTGGGCACAACTCTGATCTCTGTTCTTCTTAAGCAACTGATCCTTCGTTCCCTGGATACCCTGTCCCCCTCACAGTGGCGCAGGTCGCCGCCGGATTGCCAGCTCCAGCGGCAGCGTCCGCGATTCTCGGCAAGACGGGGGCCATCCTCATGCTCGTTGTATTGTTCCTCGCCGTAGTTTCTTCAGCTTCGGCCGAGCTCGTAGCAGTTTCGTCGATCATCACATGTTTGTGCACTCACCTTCGCACACCTTGAGCCTTTGGCTGACTCGATCCCGCCAGTCGACATCTATCAACCCTACATCAACCCACACGCCACCGAGAAGCAGATTCTTTGTGAGAACTACTGTCTATTATCCTTCGGACTCGTTCTGACGTCCTCGTTTCCAGTCGTTGACTCGCTTGCCATCGGCGGCTACGGGGTCTTCCTCGGCGTACTCGGCGTCATATTTTTCTACCTGAACATCTCACTCGGCTGGTTATACAGCTTTACGGGTATGTCATTTTCCTCGGTCAGATGAATTATCCTTCTGACTAGATGCATTCGTTAAATGTGACCCTCGGTGGAGCCGTTGTGCTGGTCGCGCTGGGTGCGTTCAATTACTTCGCCGCTGCGAAGACTGCCGCTGACTCGCGAAGATTTAGCAATCATGACAGCGCGAGCGAACAAGTGGGGCTGCATCATCGGCGCATGGTTCGGAATGGCGGCGGGTCTGATTTCCTGGTTGAGCGTTGCGGGTGCGCTCAACGACGGCCTCATCACTGTCGATACAACGTACCAAGATCGTAAGAGCACGAGATTTTACCATCTCGCAAATTTGACTGACATTCAAGCAGACGCCATGCTCGCCGGAAGCTTGTCGTCCATCTGCAGCGGCGCTTTGATTGCGACGATCTCGTCCTGCATTTGGCCTGAGAACTACGACTTCGCCGACACACGAGCGATGCACGCTCCAGTATCCTCCAGTGTCATTGAGTCAGAATCTGATGGCGGTGACGGCGCTGAGAAGAAGACGGCGAGCCCGGGATGCGACTTGGAGGCGGCGGAGCCCACCGAGAGCGCAACGGCGTCTGTCAACCTCGGTCGGTCTCTCATTACAGATAGTGCAGCACCACTTCGAGTCACTGACTCTAAGGTTTTGACTCCAGCGGAGCCAATCGATTTCGAGGGGCTCACGAGGGACTTCAACTTTGCCCGAAAGTTCTCACTCAGCATGGTCCTACTCCTCTGCATCTTGGTGAGCTCGCACCCCGCACCCCTAAAGTGCACCCGTATGTTGATACACTTCCGTCAATCCAGATCCCTTTGCCTCTGTTCTTCTCCTCACACATCTACACTCGGCAAGGGTTCATCGCCTGGATTGCGGTCGCGTTCTGCACTGTCTTCTGTCAGCCACTTATGGAATTCCCCCCTCCTTCGAGTCAAGCGGAAGCTCATTCCCCTGATCCTGCAGATGGCGCATTTACGACGGTCGTGTACCCGATCTGGGAGTCTCGCGGCCCGCTCAAGGCGATTGGAGTCGCCATTGCGCGGGATGTGGGGCGAGTCCGCCATGTACAATAGACACGGTCCAGCTACAAAGAATCTTGTCGACGCAGGTGAGGTTCGGTGGGGCGCCGAGCTTGTCGCTCAGCGCGACCTTAGGAATGGCGATGGAAAGTGCAATTGGTACGTACCGATTGGAACAGAGCGTCTCGGTTGCGTCGGTCAGGTCGGTGTACAGTTTAAGTATTCGTCAGTCCTCGTCGAGTGACGCGGCGGAAAGCAAGACTCGGCCAAGACGCAGAGGTCGACCTCGAACCGCCAACTCGACTGAACCGGTTCAGCGACCGAGCACGTTGCGTAAACCATCAAGCCCGCAACAGACGACCTCTTGAGGACCGAGCGGCACCGCCTCGCGTCTCCCTCCGCCCAACCCCCCGGCCTCAACCTCTGCACAGCGAGCGTCGAGAACTACTGGCGGTCGGGTGCGGTTGCGGGTCAGGCGAGCCAGAGTGTCAAAACACAAACCACCCCGCGAAAGCACTCGTCTTGGTTCGTCGTCGTCGCCAACCTCCGGGCGGGCCCGCGAGCGCGGGCGCCGCGCGCACTTGCGCGAACGCCACCGCATCATCGCGCGGGTCATTGGTCAGGCCCAATCAAATGTTGGCCACGGGCAGAAGAACGACACATCTCTTAGCTTTATCTTGTGCTAGCACCATCGGCCTGCGGATTGACGGTGCGGTCCGCGAACTGGGCACTTGGGGCGCGAGCGCTCGCTGTATGCTTGCAGCTACAGCGATTTGGGGCGGAAGATACATTCTTTTTTGGCCCACATTGTACGCTATTTAATCACCTCTTGCGTGTCAGAAGTCAAGGACTCAAAAGCTGGCAACTTCCTTCGAGCGTGCGCAAGCGCGATCGCGGCTCCGCGGACTGCGACGGTGGACCTCGCCGGGCAATTGTCTGGGCTGGGCGTTGCAAGCGCCCTCAGAGCAGTCCGCATCTACTCCGCGATACGTAGCCAGGCTAACTAGTGCTTGCATGACGCGCCGTCTTGTTACGCACGCCGATTGCGAGATCCTGGCCGACTACAAGAACCAGCGAGCGGTTCGTCTCTTGCTTCCTCACACCCCACTTCATTCCACACCTCCTATCACACATCATGCACCTCTCAACCGCCCTCCTCACAGCAACTCTCATCGCCAGCGCCGCCGCCGCTCCGCGTCCCGTCGTCGACCTCGGTCCCGGCACAGTTTCGTCGCCATCCGACTTTCCCGCACTACCCGCAAACCCAGCACTGCCAGCGCTTCCTGCGCTCCCAGCAAACCCAGCGAACCCGACTGCACCGAACGCCGCACGCGAACGCCGCGAGATGCTCGCCATGATCAACGCCGTCGATCGCCGCGACGTCTTCGCACGGGCGTCGATCGACCTCGGAACAACGCAGCCCGCTACACCGGCTACTCCGGAAGAGCCTGCCGAGCCTGCTACGCCGGCGAAGCCTGCCGGACTCCCCGTCAGGATCCGCGCGGACGCGGGCCACGACGACGCCGACGCCTTCGTTCGACGTGACGACATCCTGTCCTGGTCCACGCCCGCTACCCCGGGCACGCCAGCAACGCCTGCTACGCCAGCAACACCAAAAAACAACCTCGGACTGTGATCGGAGCGAGGTAAGTCTTGATTTCGCCGCGGCCTCGAGCGGCCTGCTGACTCGACGCTGCACATCTCCTAGCAAAAGTTGCACATACCATCTTGAATGTAGAAATACTGCCTTATGCTACCAATGCAGGTCTGAAACACGTACACACCGCGCGACACAACTGGATCACGAGAGCTTTCGTTGCGCGCGTTTGCCACAGGCCTGGCTCGCTCAGCGCGCGACACGGCGCGAGCGAGCCGTGAGCGAGCCACAAGGCCCGCACATCTTTGAGCGCCGTGACCCGATATTAACTCCACACCCCTAATGCGAAGAGTCGTAACAGGTGGCGGTCGCGCGTTGGATGCCAACCGCTTCAGATCCGCCGCTTCATCCACGCCGCTGGCTCTGCAACAGAATGGAAGAGCAGGATACAAGACAAAATGAGAACACAATAAGTTCAGGGCTGATGTTGTCATTCAGCCGTCCATTTGATACACCCAAAAGAGACAGAATCGACAGTTGGAGCTGAACCTAGAGCATACGCCTGACGCGGCTCCTCAAACACTTGCCCCCATTCAGGCGGTATCCAGGGATACTGAATCATGAAGATGAGTTAGCGTCTACCTGGGGAGCGAAGCTTATCGGACGCACCAGGTAGCTGCAACGTTGCCCGGGCAGGTGTTCGCACCAGTGTCGGTGCATGACGTGCAAATCGAGACTTCGGAGTCGGGTCAGCCAAAATGATCCTGACATCAGAGCGGATGGTATAGCTTACAGTTGTTCTGTGCCAGCGCGTAGTACTTGCTGGGGCACACCGAAGCGCACGCAGATTGGTACACAACGGGTTTGCTAGCCGGGCACGAGGTCCGCGTGCAGACTGTTGACTTTCCGGAAGTCTTGTTGACGCTAGAGTGGGCGAGCATCAGCGGTGAGGTCGCAGCCAGGTGCGAAGTGCCGGGACCCACCAGGTGGACGGCTTCAGAGTGTTGTCACACGCCGGCGCCAACGAGAATCCCGAAGCGCTGGCATTCCTAAGTCAGAGCAATCGATTCATAAAGTGTGCGAATTGTGCTTACCACGTAGTGGGAACGTTGTTCGGGCAAGCGGTCGCGCTGACGTCCGAGCACGCCGTGCACACATTGACTGGGAAGACCGTCCATGGTCAGACAACGGACGGTCGAGGGATGCGCGAATCACGTTTGTTGACAGAAAGGAGTTAGGACGGCTGGATAGGGCACACTTTGACGCAGACTCCGTTTGTGAGGGTAGTGAGGTACGGAGTGGCAGACGGGCATGACGTGCGAACACAGACCCCACCGGTCTTTGTGGAACCCACGGCACTAAAGAGTCTTCCATGAGTACCGGTACGACTTGCAGACTGCAAGGGCCGTCTCACCAAGTAGAGTCCTTGCCGCTTGAATCACAGGTAGCAGCGAGGGTGTTCTGGCACGGAACGCAACCTCCCGTTGCTGTGAGGGAAAAGTCAGTCTGGTGGAGGTCAGAGTCCAATTCAATACGATACCAGTGTTCAAGTAGGTTCCGGATTGGCTGGTGGGGCGGTCAGTACTAGTCCCCAGTCTTCGAGACAGGTGATGAGGAAGCACTCACCACATAGCGCAGGAACCGGAGGAGTTTGAAGCCCCAGCAGCACTGGATATATGAAATATTAGATCACTGGGCACGTATTTGACGGAAACGACGTACCAGGTCAAGTCTTTGCCGGCGGAGTCACAGGACATTGCGAGCGGGTTCGGGCACACGGCGCAGAGGCCATTCTCTGCGGGAGCGTAATGTCAGAACACCATTAGGGGCAGCCAAATATGAACATACTGAGGTAAGTTCCCGATTTGCTAGAAGAACGGTGTTCAGTAAAGCGCTGGAAACTCTAGTGGAGGACTCTCACCATGTTGCACAGGTTCCCGTGGCCTTCGACGCTCCCGCAACACTGTGATCCAATTTTCAGTAGAGCTTCTCTCTATTATTGATACTTAAGCCTACCACGTAGAATCTTTCCCTGAGGTGTCGCAGCTCGCAGCCAAGGCATTGGGACACGCAACGCAGCTCTTGGACACTGCAAGGAGAGAGATCAGCATTGCCACAAGGTCAGAGAAAGTCCTGATACGTACAAACTTTAAAGAATGTCCCAGTTCTGCTAAACGTAACGGTCAATAAAGGGATTCCAGCGCAGGCGCCCATGCGCGATGAAAACCAACCCGGCTGCGCAAGTCCCAGCCGTCTTTGCGACGCCAGCAACACTTTGATACCTCCTTGTAAGTATGTAGTCCTCACTAAAGGCTGACAAAGTGCGCACCCGGTGGAGTCTGCGCCCGTTGCGTCACAAGTTGCGGCAAACTTGCCAGGACATGCGTCGCACCGCAAGTTTGCTTCGAGAGTCTACCGTAAGCCGCGTGCACGGTCGCGGTCGATCCAGACGCGCTCACCTTGGTTGAAATAGGTTCCAGCAATACTAGGGGAAAGGAGTCAGCCCGCACAATCACTTAGAGTCCTAGTTGGCGTCAACTCACCAGGCCGACCAAGTGCCAGTTGCAATTGAAGCGCCGGATACGCTGCGATTGCACTGGATCAGGTCTCCGGATAAAAATACAGAGTATTCGGATTCGTACCAGGTCAAGTCCTTGTTCGAGCTGTCACAAGTCGCGGCCAACGGGTTGGTGCAGGGAACACATTTGCCCGATGCTGTATTTAAGAAGTCAGCAAGGTCTGCAGACAATAGCGCAAGACCAGAAGTTACAGGTTATTAGGAAGGTCCCCGGGGCACTGCAGAAAGTTGGCCGCTGGTGAGCATGGCAGCGCGGCACGTTTGGAGACGAGTGTGAAACTGACCACGCCGCGCAGGTGCCGGTGGACTTGGAAGCTCCAGCGAGACTACGGGTGTAGAGAGAGTAAGTCTCAAGCTTTAAAGTAAGGGCAAGCAAGCGTACCAGGTTAAGTCTTTACCCGAATTGTCGCACGTGGCTGCCAAGGTGTTGATACAGCGGCGGCAAATTCCACTCGCTGCGGGACAACTGGTGAGTCTCCTTGATCAGATTCGAACGATTAGAAAATGTGCGTACCAGTGTTCAAGTAGCTTCCAGGAAGGCTGTTGAATGTGTTTCAGTCTCCAGCTACTCGACTTAGGCTTGAGCACTCACCACATGGTGCATTGTCCTGAAGTCTTTGAGGCGCCAGAAACACTGAGAGCAACATGATTAGTGATACTTGAGCGATTGGCGCTACAAAAGCTTACCAAGTGACGTCCCTTCCTGAAAGGTCGCAGGTGGCAGCCAACGAGTTTGAACAGCCCACACATTTCCCTGGATCAATTCGTCGAGGTCAGCTCGGAGTGACAGACTGTTTAAACTGATGCACGAACCTCCACTGAAATATGTCCCAGTTTTGCTGCGACAACGGATCAGGTGAGAGCTCGCCTTGAACGGGAGCGGGGGTGGACTAACCACAGCACACAAGTCCCAGACACGTAGTTGACTCCCGTCGTACTGATGAAAGTCAGTTGAAAGTAGATCAAAGCGAGTGAAGCTCCTCACCAAGTCAAGTCCTTGCCCTGAGAGTCACAAGTTGCTGCCAGCTTGTTGCACGGAACGCATGCACCGGTCTCTGATGACAAATGCGTAAGGGAGGGTAGATAGGATCGTTCCGGACTATTTACGGACCAGTGTTTCGATACGTTCCCGGTTTGCTAGAGAGCGAAGGAGTCAGCAATATATTGACAGCCAAGCCTAACAAACTGACCACATCGCACAAATGCCGTCGGACAGCGATGCACCATCAACACTAGTAGCACAGTTCGTCAACAATTGTTGTCACTTTTCTTTTGCATCCGCGAGGCTCACCAGGAAGCGTCGTTGCCTGTGCTGTCGCATGTTTTTGCCAGCGAGTTTGGGCATGCAGCGCACTGGTCGCCGGTAGCTGTCACTTATAGTCAGTTATAGTTGAATAACCTCTTCAAGCCAAATCTACTTACGATAGGTACCCGGATTGCTGCGGGAAGTAGTCCAGTGAGCGAGAGGCTCACCGAGATGGGCTAGGACATACCACATGACACAAGTCCCAGTTGCCCTGTATCCTCCATCCGCACTAACGACAGAAGTAGTGAGCAATTAGCTGTTGAGGGGGGAGCCAGGGGTGTCGCACCAAGTAAGGTCGAGGCCGTCACTATCGCAGGTGGTCGCCAGCGAGTTCAAGCACGGCTCGCAGTTGCCCGAGTCTGCAAGACCCTGTCAAAGGTGAACCGGATCCAAGTTTTGGACTACACACCTGCGTTTATCTATGCTCCTGGGACGCTGTGGGGGAAGTCAGTGGAGCACATCCCCCGACGTCGCCCAATCCACTCACCAGGTGGCGTCGCCGTCGTCGACGCAAGTAGCAGCCAGCGAGCTCATACACGGCTCACAGGTACCATCGTCTGCGCGGTACGGTTTAGTGAGCTCTCAAGCACAATTCAAGGGTGTGGCCTACCAGGGTTGAGGTATGCCTCGGGTGCGCTGAACGAGGGCTCGGGTCAGTGGGTTCGCCAGGACACGGGCCCGGGGCTTACCAAGTGGCATCGTTTCCCTCTGTGTCGCACGTCTGTGCCAACTTGTTCTCGCACGCAGCGCAATTTCCCGTGTCTGTGAGTAGTGGACTCAGCGAAAAGCACACATAGGGTGCGAGAAGCGACGAACTTGGGTCGGGGTAGCCACCAGGACCGCTGTTTGAAACTTGAGAGTGAGATAGACTCAGAATGAACGACATGGTCCTACTTACCATGAGAGATCCTCTTCGCCGCTGTCGCACGTTGCCGCCAAGGGATTGAGGCACGGGTCGCAAGTCCCGCTGGAGTTGAGGTAGGTGCCGTCGTCACTGGAGGGACCCTGCAATTAGAACTCGCCTTGTATATGCCGAGAAGGGATTCCCTACCAGTTTATGTCCGCTCCGTTGCTGTCGCACGAAGCCGCCAAAGGGTTGGTGCAATCGACGCAATTGCCGCTCGCTGCAGCGAAAAGTCAGTCGTTCGCTGGCCAAAGCTGAACAAAAGAAAACATACCAGAATTCAAGTAGGTGCCAGGTGTGCTGGAACACGAAGCGTCAGTCGCGCTTCCCAGGTGCGGAAGGGGGCCAAATAGGCGAGGACTTACCACATTGTGCAGGTCCCGGTCGAGATCGAGGCTCCAGCAACACTGAACGATTTTAAACCGCGGTATGAAAGCATGAGGCTCACCAGGATGTGTCCGCGCCGCTGGCATCGCACGACGCCGCCAGAACGTTCGAGCACGGAGCGTAGTTGTCTGTGCGCACTTCCTCAGATTCAGACCAAGACTCATGTCACAACAGACTTACTGCCACTGAGGTAGGTACCAGATGCGCTGAAAATTGCGGGTCAGGGAGGCTACGTCGGCAGGTGTCGGTAAGCAGCTTACCACGTCATAGTGATAGGGTTGGTAGTACAGGAATAGCCACTTGCCATAGACGCACCCGCGACACTGTCAAGAGCAGTGAGACGGCGCTCCGGCCCATGTGCTGGGAGAGTAAGTATGTACCAACTGGTATCCCTGCCGTAGGCACCGCAAGTCGTAGCGAGCGGATTCCAGCAAGGCCGACATTGGCTTCTGCCAATCACTGAACAAAGTGCTTAGAAGCGCTGTGATTGAGAAGCTCTTGAGGGCTCACTGTCATCATGATAGCTTCCGGCGGGGCTGCAAAAATTCTGTGAGCGGTGCCCGAGTCGAAGTGCAGCGCAAAGGCGAGCGCGCCAGGGTGTGAAACAGTTGCCCCTGGGAGTGCGAGAGGCACCAGCAACACTAGAGATCCAGAAGACGTTAGAGTTTGTTTGGTTCTCACAAGTGTAAAGGCATCTTGCCAAGTTGTGTCCCCTCCCCAGTGATTGCAGGTCGCGGCGAGCGGGGCACAAGCCACGCAATGTCCAGTAGCTTACGCTGTATGTCAGTCTGGATCGATGTATACTGATGCGAGACTCACCCGCGTCGTTGTGAAAACCCGGGTCGCTGGCGACGTCAAGTCAGCTCGACGGAAAGGCCCACGTTGACATACGTCACGGACCAAATAATCCCGGCACTGTTCGGCGATGCTTCAAAACAGTCGGTGAAGGTGCCATCCGTGTCCTGAGATAGCACTCGTGAGCTTTCTACTCAGACTCGGTGCAGACTGGCACTTACACCGCGTGCGCTTCCACCTTGCCATGCACCAGTTCCCTGTGCAAACGGTCAGCCGGGATCGGCGGGCAGTCACTCCGTTAGTACTTACAATATCATAAACACAGTTGATCCCGGGGTCGCCGCAATTGAACCCGTACTCGCACTGGAGGGAGCTGTCGCCGTAGGAGATCGATCGAGGGCCGCCTCTGCGGAGGGGTTGAGTTCATCCTCGCACCACAGAGATGTTGGCAAGTAATTACACGATGTATGGGCACAGCGGTACGGAGTTGGCAATTGACTTTACAGCACTTCAGGTCAGCGGGTCGTGCAAGCTGTGGGAACGCGCCGGCTCACCGCGGGGCATTCGTAGTTGGCTAACGCCGGGGTGACTGAAAGGCCGATAGCAAGGACCGCAAGGCCAAGGTTGAAGGAACGCATCCGGTCGAGCTGGCGAGCGTGAACGAGTCGTGCGCGAAGGGGGGGTGAGGGGAGAAATTCTGCGAGGGAAAGCGCGGAGGCTCTGGATGCTTGCTCCACTTGGTAATGCCAAGACTCTGTGGCGTAAGAGATAATCAGCTCCAGTACAGGAACACAAAATTTGCCGCGTGGTGAGGCCTGAGGGCCGGCCCAACGCAGGGGGGTTTGGCCTGCCATTTCAGTTCGGAAACGCTCCTTTGTGCACTGGGAGATACTCACTACAGCCACAACTCGGTCGCATACCCCAACTTGGACTTTCTGATCCTGTGAGAACGATCGAGCCGCCATCTTGCGCGATTCAGGGGCGACATGTTCAGGCCAATGAACCATCCCTCAGTCGTGTACTTGAGCGGATGAGCCGGAGTTAGAAAGTGGTGAGATGCCGTTCTCTCAGCCGAAATGCGCGTGGGACGGGGACCCGCCGCGGACAACGATGTCAAGCTCCCTGCAAAGTCGGGCACAGAGGCCACGAGTGAGGCCAGCGAGAACCAGATTCAGTACATGTTTTCATACACCAGCTTGCTCGAGCCCAGTCTTCGCGACGCCCTTGTTGAGGCTCTCGAGCAGGACACATGCCTGGCACAGCGCCTGGGACGTGAGCGAGCCGCACCGCTCGCACGTCTCTGTTCGTCCAAAGTTCACATCAGAAATCACTCTTACGGTTGGAGAAGGAATGAACCCACTCTGCGAAGGCCGCGCCTTGGGCGTCAACCGCTTCAAGTCGGCCGCCTCGTCGACCCCACCGGCCTTGCGCCCGAGGAGCTGAAGGCTCTCCGCCATCGCTTCGCCCGAGTAGATCTGCGCCGAGATCTCGGTGAGTGGTACTGTGGGATCGAGTGGGGAGGAGGGAGGCGCACGATGTCGACGATCGCACTTGGGCGCACGCTCTCGAGGTCCTTGACGAGCGCGCGGGCATGGCCGCGGTACGCGGTTGGGGAGTAGATGCACTCAGTCGAGTGGTAGTCCAGTTTCTGTGTTTCTCAAACATCAGCCCCCTCCCTAGAACACCGGAAGGAAGGAAGGATAGAGCGCACCTTGAAGTAGGCGTACATGACGATCTCCTTCTCGTACGTGTACTTGAACGGCTTGCTCCGCTTGATCGTTCGTGGAAGTGCTTCTAATCCGTCGGCGTCTAGGGGTGGGAGGTCCGAGCCGGTCGTGATGGCCGTGCAGCGCTCGAGGCGTGCGATGTCGCCGCGGAGGACTGGTGATTCCCAATCAGGATCAGCGGTTGCAGGAGAGAGTACTGGGACGACCGCACCGTTCATGAGGACCGTCTCGGCAACATCGTCGGCGTTGTGACCGGTGACGACGTGGTCGACGGTGAGCAGGTGCGCGCCGCGGTCGAGCGCCTGTCGTCGAAAGACGCCGCAGTAAGTGCCTGTCCGCCCTCATCAGCTCCAGAACGAAAAAAAAAGAAGAGAATAAAGCACGCACAGTTGCCCTTCTTGCCGATCTCGCCAACGACGCGGTCCATGGTCCATCCGCCGTAGAGCTCGTGGTAGGAGAGGATCTTGAGCGGGAGGTCGTACTGCTCCGCGTTGCGCTTGACCGTCTATGAGTAGCAGTGGGTTAGCACAAGCTTACAAAATGAACAGGAAAGGTCGCGCACATCGAGCGAGGCGTCGCGGTAGCCCGAGATGCCCTCGTCGATCGAGAGCAGGCAGAGGTCGAGCCCGTAGTCGTACCGCTCGTTGAGGAGCGTCATGATATGTGCCAGTACGGTCGAGTCTGCGGGCGAAGAATGTAACCGGTCAGCTGCTCGTCCGTCGAGGGCATCGCGATGCGCCGCTCCCAGCTCAACGGCCCCGCCTCCAGCACCGCGCCGTTGCACGGCTCGAGCCATCCGATTTAAAGAACTATCCACCGTCCCAAAGCTCGTACGCCGCGGATCAGCCCCACCCGCGCCGTCCTCGCGCCCCACGCAAAGACGCAAAGACCCGAAGACGTACCCTTGCCACCACTGGCCCCGATCGCGACTCTCTCCCCCCGCCTGAACAAGCCCGTCCGGGCAGTCCCCTTGCCCTTCCCCTCGGCCTGCCCACCGCCCATGATGGCGTGGTGGATCTCGGTCTCGAAGACGAGGAAGAAGCACGCCTTGCAGACCGGCTGCAGCGTCTTCGGCCGCCGTAGGATCGCTCTGGCTGGTGATGAGGGCGGACAGAGTGCACAGGGCGCCATCGTGGGCTCGAGGTTGGGGCGCAAGGGTGTAGGGGTGGCTTAAGGACAAAGTACGCGCAAGGGTTGGTTCTCAACAACACCTTGCCCTTTTGGACGCGGGACGACAACACGACTGAGATTGACGCGGAGCACCACCTCTACGAGTACTTGAAAGCTAGCTGGCGACCGTGGACAGGCTGGACTGGCGCTGGGACGGACAATCTGGAGCGGCCGAGGGAGCGCCGGCCGAGCGACGAATTGAGAGCGTGGGACTGGCTCAGCAGCGCTGAGCTGGTACTCACCGGCTGCCTGGGTTCGCGCTTTCGGTCAGGGGGACCTTCTGGAAGGCGGGAATGGGACTGTGAGTGCGCCGAGATCGGAAGAGCACACGTCTGAACTCCAGTCACCCGTT
>ERZ1463038.239-NODE-239-length-17352-cov-18.657050_pt1 | contig 17352 bp, 18 predicted proteins | sample MGYA00564479_ERZ1463038 | MGnify/ENA primary metagenome ERZ1463038 (study PRJEB39244, sample SAMEA3635134) | Helicobacter pylori | study: EMG produced TPA metagenomics assembly of PRJEB11511 data set (Assembly of a 5300-year-old Helicobacter pylori...
TGCCTTCCCCTGCCCGCCCGACCCGACCCGACCGAGCAGAAACGCCCAGCTCGACTTTGTCGCCTCGCCCGCGCTCGCCCCGCCCGAGGTCCAGGTCGACGCCGCGCTCATGCAGCAGTACCAAGAGGAGCTCGAGCGCGCCCAGGCCGCGCCCCTTCCCGACGAGGAGGACGCCGACCTCTAGAATCTGTTCCCACCCCCGGTCCCACCTGCCACCCTTCCCGCGCATGACCCCCCCTACCCCATTTTTCGACGCGTCGTAGACGAGCCTTTGACCTGAAGTGACCACCATTTCACCTCCACTCCCCGAAGGTTCCGATCGAGCTCGCGGTGCCGGGGGTTGGGATGGGTCCGACTGCTGCCGAGCCCTTCGCGTGGTCGCACTCAACGGGCCCCGCCAACCATTTCAACTCGAGGCCGTTCGATGAAGCAATCACCTGCAGCTCACATTCATTCTGGGCAGTGTCCAGATGGCCCGAGCGACCGTCCGGTCCCGGGTCCCCACCGCACCGAGTCCGTCAAACGGCGCGCGACCAGCCGCGAGTCCCCGGACAAGGGTGTGCTTCATCCTCGCATTTCCAGCTTGTCTTCGTCAAGAGTCTTTTGTGAGCTCTGCGTGGAGGTGGGGTAAACCTGACGGAACGACCGGTGGGGGGCAAGGGCGGAGGGTCGGTACCGGTCAGGGTTGTCAACTCGAGACGGGAGCGGCTCACGAGTCGTTCGACAAAGGCAAGTACGTCTGCAGATGGCCCAATGTTGACGCTTCCAAAAATCCCGGGGGCAATCGTATCTTGTTTTTCCGTTGAACGTACGGCTCGAGCGGCGGCCATGAGCATGAGCGCTCGGCAGATGCGCGAGGCCCAAACTGCGCCGCGAAGGCGAAGCCGACGAGAGCGTTCGCGAGCGAGGAACGAAAAAGTTGTTGAGGATGACGCTCGCCGCTCCCACCTGCTCCACAGCTGAGGAGTCAGCGAGGGGCCTGTGGCGAGTTCGGACGACGCACAAGGCATGCAGCTGGGCAGTCTCGACTGCCTCGATGCCTCGCCAGATCTGTCGGACTAGATTTATGTAAGAGCTAGTATCTAATGAATTACGGGACCTACCCTCGTACTTGTTCAGCGCTCGTATGGAGAACACGCCTTGCCCAGCATGTGTGTTGAAAGCTCACGTATGTTGGGCGACTCGTGGTCCAGACTGAACGATACCGGGAGCTGAATTCACGTCGACCGTTTCCTCAACAAGGGCAACAAGTCAAGTAGAAGGCAGCTGACGGGCGCGGACGTTGGAAGGTCGTCTGCCCCCCACTTTCGGAAGGTCACGCCCCCCACCGAAGCTTTCGCTTCGCAGCATCGCAAACGCCCACGACAAGCTACCCCGCCGTATCGCACGTGAAGAAAGCACTTCGCCTAGACAGGCATCGCCGTTCCCGCATGTGCTGCTACGAGCCGACCTCCGATCCTCTCCACCCACGGTCTGAGCACACCCGCGAGGTCCAGATCACAGCAACAGGCCGGAGGCCGACAGCACGTCTTTCCTCGTGCGAGCTCTCTCTCTCTCTCTCTCTATTCTCACATCGAACTGGGACCCGAACGCAGTTGCTCCCTCCCGCCATGCTGTCGAACATCCGCTGCCTCGCCTTCGCACTCGTGATGGGCCTACTCGCCGTCGCATCAGGTGAGATCGGGCGGGTTCAAGCCAGCAGTTCGGCGGCTCATCTTGGAGAAATAATGTGTTCAGCTTCTGAATCGCCATCACCTGCGCCCAACGCCCATGGATTCGACTGTGCATCCCCCTCCTTGCCGAACCCGTCTGGCATCCGTCGCAGTGCGTCGTCAAGTCACTCGCAGAGACTCGGATTATGCGCTGATGACCTCAAACCTTGGCAACCCGAAGAGGTTGATTTCATTTCCACGCATGACACGCGCCAGGCCGAGTACGACGGAGGAATCGTCAGGCGAATCGCGAAGGACGCTGGGATGCCTCGGGATCCGCCACCCAGCAGCCACGGCTGGGGGAGCGTCTAGCCCATCGTAACATCGCGTTCCAGACTCTTCTTTGTTGTCTCTATATCGGTACGCGTGGGCTGTGATTAAAATGAGCAGGACTGCAGTACTGAGTTCCTTCGCAGCTCCCGCTCGTGTTCTTGCCCAATCGCGCGATACAAGACCCTGCACCTCTGTACAATCACTACAGGTCATGATGGATCCCATGAACATATCTTAATGTCACCCGTAGCCGTAGGCCCCCTTTCAACGCACCATTGGGATCTCCAACCTCCCGAAACGCCGCGCACCTCGACTCGAGTTCATCCCGCTGCTGAACGAGGGCTGAAGTCGATATTTGCCTCTTCAATTCTGCTTTGTCTGCGGCAGTTGGCTCCAAGTTTGGTCACTCGGGCGGGGTCCCCGCCTGCCCGCCTTCGGTGGCTGGCGCCGTCGGTGGCAAAAATGGGTCGGGGGCGCGCGCCGCCACCAAGGTAGCGCGAGAAAGTGATGAGCCTCCGTTACGTCAGGGAACTTCTATCGAAAATCACATACCAGCAGCTCGAGGTGCACATGTCTCGACCCATCAGGGTGTGAGCTCGCGGCGACGTCGCGCGAGCGCCAACACTGGACCCGCCCCGGTTGAGCGGAAGCGCTCGAGCAGGCTGAAGCCTGGGAAACACACGGAGCGGTTGACAATCACAGTGCGGGGGGGGGGGGGGGTTACTTATCCAGGCTGGCTCACACTAGCAGCTCGCGTGTTCGATCACAAATGGAGGCCTGCGGATTTCCGGCGGAGGGACAAGGACGAGTCCAGATTTTGCGGGTGCACAGGTGCGGGTATGCTGTCTGCACGACCTTTCAAAATTTACCGAAAGTCAACATTTTGTTTGTGACGCATGGGCTCAGTGTTGTCCGCGCAGAGGTCCTACAACAACCACCCGGGCTCACCAAGCTTAGTGCGGGAGCTCCTCGCTGGCCGTGGGTCCTGGCAACTCGAATCGCCTCAAGAGAATCACTGTTAATTGTACTCTTTGGTAATATGCTCGCTCCTGGGAAGATTCGCTACTAATAGCAGTTGCAGTGGCAGGCGCCGACCCTCAGGCCACCGAACCTGAGGCGACCACCACAACTCGCCGCGGCGAGCAGGCGCTGGAGGATGAAGGTTAATTAGACAGTAGCAGTCACCTCCTATAGGAAATCCGAATCAAGCAACCAAAAGAATTTGCCGCAGGCCGTGGACGTTCCTGGCTGCTTTTCACCTGAAGCTTGTGGATCTTCGAATCGTCATCTCGCTCGCCCCAGCCTGCGATTTCGAAGGATCTGCTCTTCGATTTCACAGGGTCTGGGATAAAGGGGGACAAGCGGCGACTCCAGCCACGGTGAGACCTACTAACGGGCGCACGCTTGCCGGTGTGGAGCGAGCACGCGCGCGGCGGCGGGCTCTGCACGAATTCGTGCGACGACCCTCGCCTTTTCGAGGGCCGAAGAGAAGCTGGGCTCTCTCTCTCCTACGCTTCGTCTTCGCTTCCCTCCTTCGTGCGGACCCACAGCAGCACAACCTACACGCTCGTTCCAGCACAGATCGCCCCGATGCTCTGCTTCACCCGTCTCGTCTCGACCGCGCTCGTCCTCGGACTTGGCCTGGCCGCACTTGCCTGTCGGTCCACCTTCCCCGGCCCAATCCGGCATCAACTCACATGTGTTCACCTCAGCTCCTCAAGCTGCGGCCTCAGCATCCGGCACCGCGTCTGTTTCTGGCGGCGCCGGCATCACCGCGAGTGGTCTCGCCCGCCGGGCGCACTTGGCGTTGAAGGGATACGAGCTCTCGCTGGCCGACTGGCACGCACAGAACAAGCGTGAGTGGAAATATGGATGACCCACGCGGAGTGCATGTATCCTGACGATGGCTCCGCTTTTTTCCAGACCGCCAGGTTAACTCGGGTGTCAAGGACGCCTCCCGCCTCGCTCGCTCCGTCCGCGCTTCATCTCGCAAGTCTCGGCAAGCAAAGGCTGCTGCTATACGTCGTAGTGAGCTGCAAACGATGATCGCATTCGCGCGCTTCCTGTTGACCACCGTCGTCGCAGACATCGCCGACGAGGCCCGGTCCGCGGAGATTGACGAGCGCCAGGCAGTCTACGACGGGATCGTGAAGCGGGAGAGGAAGACAGACGCCAAGAAGCGTGTCGACCACAAGAAGCGGAGTCACACCACTGACGTGTCGGAGGGAGCGAAGTCGGACTCGATGACCGACGCATTCGCGTGCGGTGAGGAGGGGCTCTCGTGCCCCGGGAGCTGTGAGTCGCGCCTATCTTGACACATTGGGAGACAAAGGCTGATTGTTTTCACTTCAGATTCCGGAGTTGGATTCCCCGCCTGCATCCAGGGGTTCTGCACTCTCCGTAAGTACCCAACGCCACCAGTTTGACGCGGCCGGAGACTCATGCCCTGTGTTCTCAGTGTGCCCGCCTGGCCTAAGCCTAGCAACAGTCTCGGAGGTTCCCTACTGCAGCTAGTCTACCGCATGGTCGTGTGCATAACCCTCACCTGTATCCCTCCTGTCACACCACCGCCATAATAGAGTTTCGGAGACGCAGGGCGTCGCTTCGTTGTATAGACCCTGACAGCGCACCTGTATGGGCGACTGGTCAAATAGCGCAATATACCTGTAGATCGGGCCCACAGCTTCGCCGGGTGGGTGGGATGGCCTTGCAAAGGTTGGACGCGTGAGCTTGATAAGTGGTTTTCAGATTGCAAGGGATTTTTCAAGAGGAATGCTGTGTTCTCAAAGGAGCTAAAGGAGGTGTATCTCGTCGCGAGCGGGGCAGAGAAATGGCATGGTGCGTGGAAGCATTTGGGTGGTTTGGTGGAGAGGAGGTACTTATTGGGCAGTATTAACAACAAATTTGGCTCACTTAGCTACAAAACGCTTACCTTGATGTTGTTAGGCCTTGTCGTGGGGCGAGGTGCCGAGGAACACCACCTTCGAGGGACCGGGTTCCTGTTTACCCTCCTTCGTGGCGACCGCAACAGCTTGGTTGTGACTGTCAATGGTATAACCTGAAAGTATTTTGTCGTTAGTATTACTCGAAATAACATAGGGGAAAGCCCTACCAGTGAAACCCGCGAGGCCCTTATCCCAGACCGCGCTGTCGATGGGGATGAAGGGTCCGACGACGTCCTTTGCAAGCTTGTCGCCGTACAGGTGGAACCGCGTAACCGTGAGAGCGTCGACGTAGAAAACCTCGCTTATGTCGTGGAGCTTGTCGTCGTTGAACTTGATGTAACGGACCTGTGAGCGACCGTCCATCGCAGTCAGCAGGAGCACACTCCTCCTGAGTCTTCCGGAAAACTTGCCGGCTGTCCCTCGGGAGATTGCAGTTGCTTTGCGTCAACCTCGACCCTGTCAAGCTGGAGAGTGTGGACCACTAAGACCCAAATTTGGGTCAGCGACGGCAAGCTTGCGGAGCCTGGTTGTGCCAGCACGTACTTGCGGATTTGAGCGCGCTTGAAGGTGTGAGAGAGAGATGGGTTTATCGATTCTGAGGAGTGACCTGAGGAAGGAAGAGAGAGCGTCGCACACGCTTGCCGCTAAATACTCGAGAGCGCGGCCCACGAAATCACCCACGGAAGAATCACTGACGCAAAGCACATCTGACAGTACAGTTTTACGGGTCTCCGATCCTCTCCACCGTACTGCTGAGGTAGATTGACGCCATTGTGCTGCAGAACCCGCGCACATCAGCGGTCTCCGGATGCCAGCGTCTGGGAGCTTGCGATGGAAGGCCCCGAATGTGGATGATGGAGCTTTTGGCTTTCCGGTAATACGGAAAGCGTAGTCTCCAGCATCCAGTCCCACGAGTTCGTGAGCCCGGTCCCAGAACGCGCATCGCACTGCGCGCACCTGATCGTTTGAAGGTTGAAATGTTGAAGGAGCACTGGACGCGGAGCCTGAAAGCTACCAGAATATCTCTGGTGCTCACTATTATCTCCAGGAGGCACAGTGGACGTCCGCCGTCGAATCTTGAGAAGAAGGGGCCCGTGAAGCCCCCGCGGTGCCCCCGCGCTGGGCCAGAGTTGCGCGTGACGTACACGCTCTGACTCCCCTACCCGTCTGCTCGTCAGCGCTCGTTCCTCGCTTGCCAATCCAGCTCAAGGTAAGCTCATTAACCATGTGGTAGAGCTGCTCGGCAAGCTCCTGAACGCTGGGGGTCGGCCTGGCGTGCGTCCTCGGCGGATCGGCGTCGAAGAGCTCTTGGAGGACCTCTGGTCAGTGGCGGGGAGTTCAAGGCTACGGTGAGGCTCACGAATGGCGCTGACCACGTACTCCTTCTTATACTTCCAGTTGAACTGCGGCCCACGATGAGCGCCACCACTCCCCTTCGCCGCTCGCCTCGCCAAGCAGCCGCCTCGCAACGCGTCTCAGCCGACTCCGTAGTCACCGAGACAATACCCAAGACCGCCGAGGTACCAGCAGCTCGCGAGACGCCGTTTCTCGTCGGGATGCTCGGCCTGACCACCCTCGTCGGCTCCCTCATCTCGCTGCGCACACACCACACCTCCGTCACGTCCTTCCGCTCGCGCCTCCCCGCCAGCACGATGAACGCCTCGACGATCCCGTCCCCACTCCCCTACTTCTCCGACAAGCGCAACGTCTTCAACCAGGTCTTCGTCAAGTACGGCTGGGCGTGGACGACCGGCGCCGTCGCGCTCTACCTCGTCGCGACCCTCTCGTCGCCCTCGGAAAAGTTCCGCTCAAACCGTCTCGTCCGGGTTACCCGCCGGTACGCGATCGCTACCGCGTACTGGTGGGTTCTCACCCAGGGCACCTGGTTCTTCGGCCCCGCGCTCGCCCACCACATCCTCATGTACACAGGCGCCGAGTGCGTGCCGGCGTCCATCGAGTCCGGGAACGTCTTGGGAATGTCGGTCTCGGGGATGGGCGCGAGTCCCGCCGAGATGATTCGGGCGCCGGGCGTGTGCAATCCGCGCAACGGCGAGTACTGGAAGGGCGGTCACGACGTACGTCTCGCTTTCCTTATGTGACCCAAGTAGGTTTCCTTTGTTGACACTAGGATTCTCAGGTCTCAGGCCACACCTTCATGATGGTCCACGCGATCCTCCTCATCGTCGAAGTCGTCGGGCCGTCGCTCGCGGCGTCGCTGCCCAAGGCGCTCCGAGGCGAGAAGGCCGGCGAGCGGTGGCAAGAAACGACGGAAGAGATCAAGTGGGCCACGAGGGCGGCCATGGCGCTTGTGGGCCTGTGGTGGTTCATGCTCCTCATGACCTGCCTGTTCTTTCACACTCCCGCGGAGAAGGCGTCCGGCTTCGCGTTCGCCGTCGTTGGATGGTGGCTCAGCGGCGTCTAGCAGGTGCGAGACATATAGAGTGCACTATGTCATGTTTTCGGGCAGGTGCTACAGATCGTGAGGACTTGGACGTCGGTGAGAACCCAAATCAATTCGTCTCCTTCTCGTACACCACCAGGTCCATCAACACGTCCCTCCGCGACTCGACGAGATATTTGGGCTGGAATTTGTGACATGCGACGCACACGCCACTCCTGACCAGCTTTTCCAGAATTCCCCTGACAGTCGGCAGCGCGAGCTGCTTTGGCACGAGGTACACAAATACGTGCGTGACGCCCCTCGCGTCGAGCTGGGCGAACAGGTCCTCGAGGTCGAGGTTGAAGTCGTACGTGAGCCACGTTGCGACCTGGTTCGCCGCCAGTGCGTTGATGCCCGCCGTGTCGATCAAGGCGCCGTTGTAGTCGACGCCGAGGCCGTGCACGTCGGTCAAGGGCGCGACGTTGAGGTGTCGCAGGAGGCCGATGAGGAACTCGCCGTCGCCGCAGCCGAGGTCGCACACGATCGTTCGGCGCGTGGAAGGGACTGGAGGGGACAGTCGCATGAGGACCGCTGCGGCGCGCATGGTTCCGGGCCCGGTCTCGATGTAGGGCGCCAGCACGCCAGAGTAGCCGGAGGGGACGTAGTCAAGGTCGTGGAAGGCGAAGAGCGGCAGGTCGAACTCGTCGCCGTCGGGAACGAATAGTGGGATCGGGATGTCAAGGACCGGTGGGGGCAGGATGGCCGCGAGCTTGGTGAGCAGCTCGACGGGCAGCGATGCGAGTGGCAGAGTGGCGACGGGTCCGAGCGGCGGCGAGGGTGCGCGGAGCGGGTCGACGAACGCGAGATTTGAGACGTGGGGAAGCATGTTCTGACCACGCGAGAAAGACAGGACGCGGTCAGCACTTCCGTTCTCGAGAAACGCCCCTCGACGCGTTGCTCCGTCCCGCGCGCCTCCCCAGCTCCACCACTCGCGTCCGTCTGCCAGCACCGAGATCTCCCAGTTGAATACGGATCGACGTACGAGGTTTGGCCGTGGACCTTGTCGAGTGCGGCGCGCCGGCGAGGTGGGGGACCAGAGCAGGTTCTGCGGGGTCGAGTCGTGAGCGGTGAGCGCCGCGCGAGCCGGCGGCATTGCTGTGCTTACTAGGTCCGTGCAGAGCTTCGAGAGATCTCGTGTGCAAGAGGGGCCAGGTGGTGAGTTGCGGCGCGAAGGTCGATGTGGTATTGGAGCAAGCCGACCACTGGTAGGTGTCGAGAAGTCTCGAGTCCTGCTCTGCACATCCCTCAGTCAGGTTTCGTCTTTTAAAGCAAAGCGAGGGTGAAAGGCAAGCAATATCTCAAAAATCCAAGAAGGTGCAATTTGGGCGCAGAGATTACTCTCGCGCGGTAGGGCGGGGAGGCAAGTAACGGAGCTGCGTGCATGCGCTTGATATACCCGCGCCCGACAATGTGCACGACTCAATGTCAGCGTCTGGCGAGCATTTAATCAAAGGTGGAGAGCCTGGGAACATTTTCAAGGTTCGAGCGCCTCCTCTCGGCGACCTCTCTCGGCGACCCCAGACTACAAGCTCCATCGCGCGTCGGTGGCCCCGTCCCAGCGTCTCGACCTCGCAGTTTCAAATCACCCCCTGAGTCAGAAATGTTCCAGCTCACGCTCTCCGACGCCGACGCACTCGGGGCACTGCTAGATTACGGGAAGGGACGCGGGACGCGAGAGAAAGGTACGAAAGGCGGGATTGGGAGGTGGTACGACGAGGGGGACGGGAACTGACTGAAAGAAACAAGGGGGGAGTAAACTAGCAAGAGCTCAGCTGGAGGGTGAAGTCGTCTACGCTGCGGGGTTTGGAGACGGCGGGGACGGGGTGGTGCTGCGAAGGTCCACAGGTCAGCCTCCGTGAGCAGCAGCTGAGGGCAAAGAAAGGACACAAACCCAAAGGTACATCAACAGGTCTACAAGAAAAATGTAAGGTGGTACTCGTCTGAAGGCGCGGGCGGTTATTGGACGTCGACTGGCCGGGGAACGGAACGAGTCAGCGCCGCGTGTGGTGAGCGCGTTGGGGTAGGGCAAGCGCACCAGTCATAGCCTTCTCCAGGATGAACTTGCCCTCCTTGTACCGCTGCGAGGCTTCGTACGCCTTGTCTGTCGGTGCGCGAACGAGATTGTCAGCGGGGTTCTCGAGGCGAACGGCGAACGTGGGGGTCGCGCCGAGCTGCGTTTCCCAGCAGCTCGCAGCGCACACGCGCTGCACGCTCCTGCGAATCCACCAAAAGTCTCTCAGTGGCGGATGAGCCCCACCCGCACTTCCCAACCCGGCCCAACCGCCCGCCCCCACCCGCGCGCACCCCCACCTCGGCCCAGGACGGCGCTCACCATACTTCCACCCGAGGACAGTGCCGCACTTGGAGCAGCTAATGTCGCGCACGGTGTGCAGCCCGGTCGTCATGCTGCGATCCTCGGCTTCGCCCTCGACGACGTTGACGCTGCGCGCGGCCGAGGGGTCAGCAGGTGCGGTGGGGTGGGTCGGTCGGTAGCAAGTGAACAAACACGGTCGTGAAGAGGTACGCGCGGCCGTGTTGCCCGTTAAAGTTCTGCGAGGCGCAGGGGGGAAGGTCAGCGATGGACGCCACTGAGGGGGCGCGGGTCCGCGCGGTGCGGGTGGCGCTCGCTCGGCCTCGTCATTTCCTGAGACCCAGGAGCACCGTACCTTCGACTCGATCGCCTCGGACTGCAGAGACGGAACGCAAGAAGGACGTCAGCGTGAATCTGTGGGGGGTGGCCACGCGGAGCGACGTGCGGTACTGAGGTGCGTCTTGCAGGCGAGGCAGCCAAAGACCTTGTCGCCCGTCAAGTACTCTCTGTGCTTCAGTCCCACTGCCATGTACGCGTCAGCGCCTGATCCCACCGGCAGTCATCGCCGAGAGCGACGCACTCTGAGCTCGTGTCGGCGCGCGCGCGGGTGACCTCCCTGGGCAGCGAACGAGTCGCAATTCACCTGCTCGATTCGGTTGTGCTTTGATAGTGGGTGGTGGCAAGAAGGGAGGAGCAGTCAACTCGAAGTCCGCCGCTCTGGACCCTGACTCGGATGTGAACCGCGCGCCAGCAACTGCGCAGACAAGTTGAGCGGCCATCCTCAGATCCCAGCCTTCCGCCCAACCACTGCCCGTCCGACACCTACCCGACACCAGAGTCCACTCAATGGCAGTGTCAGGCAAGCGAAAAGCCTCGCAGGACGGCGAGCAGCAGCAGGTCAAACGCGCGAAAACAGGCGGGTTCATCGCGCGGGCGCGTGAGTTGCTCTTCCCATGTCGGTTCCCCCCGCTCGCTCAGAACGCTTGCCGTGCTTACACGCTCTTGTCTGCCTCAGGGAAGAGCGGCGGCAAGAATAAGGAGCAGATCGGCGGCGGGCGCGTCGACGCGAGTCTGAGCCAGAGGACCCACCTGCCGACGCCGCTCAAGGTCAAGCCGTTTGACCTCACCTCGTCCTTTTCGACACTTCAGCCCCGCCCGCTACCACGCCCAAGGCTCTTCTCCCAGAACTCGGCCCAGCACGCTCCCCAGCAGTCGACCCCACTCGCGAGCACCTCAGCTCTGCCTCGCGCATTCCCATCCCCCCGAGCACCAAAACTCAGCCCAGTCACGATCGACCGCTTCCAGCAGCAGCAGGAGTACAAGTGGGCCGTTAGCAAGGCGCTTGCGGCGGGGCAGCCGCCGCCGCCAAAACCGGTCTACGTCAAGAAGCGCCCGATGGGCTCGCGCGAGGACGACAAGCGGCGGAAGCGCGAGAACGAGCGCAACCGCCAGGAGCTCGTCGCAAGGGCGGAGCTTGAATGTGCGTGCTGTCCTTGGGGCGAGCGGGAGCGGACGCTGATGCGGTGAGGTGCAGCCGGGGCGACGACGGGCAAGCTCGATCTCGAGCAGTATAGGCTGCTCGTCCAGTCCCGCGAGAGTGTTTCGAGCGCCTTCTCGCGTGCGTGCCTTCGAGTCTGGGGCCTCGGCGTGCGGTACTGATGCGTGCTTGCGCGCTTGCCCGCCGGCGCCCTCAGCTGCACCGTCACTTCACCGCAATACATCCTATGGCACCACCTCGTCCAGCCCCAGACGACCAGTACGTCTCTCTCATCACTTGTTTGGACGCAGTCTGACTCAGAAGTCTCCCAACGCAGCTTGATGGCCTCGACCGCGCGCTCCGCAACGTCCACCTCACCGCGTACGAGCCCGAGCGCCCCGTGTTCAGCACGTACGACGAGATCCGAGATGCCGTCAAGGAGACCGTGCCCGCTGGTGTCCGCCGTCGCGCCGTTCGTCCCCTCCACTTGTGCGCGGAGCACTCGTTGACCTCCATCCCCACGTCCAGTTCCCCAACGAGCTCACGGACGAGGAGCAAGCAGAGGTCCGTTCTGCCTCCTAGCGAGTTGTGTGGACTCGAACTAACCACCCTCGGGGGACCAGGTCGAGCGAATCCACCGCCTCCGCGGCGTCGTCTCCACCATGTCCGGCGGCGAGGTCAAGGACAAGGACATCAGGAACCTTCGCGGGCTCACCTGGCTCAACGACGAGATCATCACCTTCTACGCGGTCATGATCAACGCGCGCAACAAGGTTGTGCACGACCCAGAGTACGACGGCCGGCTCTGCGGGCCCGCGAGCGACTTCTGCAAGGCGTGGAGCTTCACGAGCTTCTTCTGGTTGAAGTACCACGAAGGAGGCTATACCGGTATCAAGCGGTGGACGAAGAGGGTGCGGTTCCTTCTCGGCCTCGAGGTGCGAGGGGAGGGCGCTGAACGCACGCACGCAGGTCGACATCTTCGCGCAAGACGTGGTGATCGTGCCGATCAATAGCAATAAAGTCCATTGGGTCTGCGCCGCGATCAACATGAAGCTCAAGCGGTTCGAGTACTACGACTCGCTCGGGCACCGCGACAACAAAGTGTACAAGGTTCGTCGCCGCCTCATCCCCTTCGCCCCAAGCTGACGAGACGGTACAGACCCTGCGCAAGTACCTCAAGGAGGAGCATCTCGACAAGAAGAAGAAGGAGATCGACCTGTCTGACTGGACGGACTACTGGTACGAGGTGCGTGCCCTCCGCCGCTCCTTGGCCCTCGTTAGACGAAGCTGATTCTGGGCGGATGGGCGAGCAGGACCTGCCGATACAGGGCAACGGCGCCGACTGCGGCGTCTTCACTGTGAGCGCCAACTTTCGCTGGACCAGGACCTGGGCGGGGCTGCTGACACGGAGCGAACAGTGCCAGTTCATGGAGAGCCTCAGTCGCGGCGTCGAGGAGTTTGATTTCGTGCAGGACCAGATGCCGTAGTACGTGCCTCTTTCTGGCTCTCCCGTCGATGGATTGGGGACTGACGGGGTCGGCGGGTGCCCAGCTTCCGGAACAAGATGGCGCTCGAGATCAAGCGCCAGGCGTTCATCCGCGAGCCGTGGCTGTAGTGGGAGTGAGAGTTGCATAGGCATCGATGCTGGATGGGAGGGTGGGGGCGGCTGGGCGATACTTGTTGACATCTACCTGTTACCTATCGCAGCCCAGCGAAGTGACGGGGTGACTGACCCGGGCCGTTGGCAGAGCACCCAGTGTTAATCGGCTGTCTGGACGTCGCACTTGCTCATGTGCTCATTCCTTTAGGCATCTGTTCCACCCCTCGAGTCGCCCACAACGATCCTGAGCTCGAGACGGCAGTCGAGGCCATGCACGCGCTGCTTGGCGAGATTCTTGTCACCCTACCACCACTGGTGCGAAGAGCCGCACATTTCCAGTAAAATAAGCTTACTCACATACAGGATACTCGAACGGAACTGACGGAAGCGTGTACGCCTGAAAACGGAAGGAGTGCATCCTCCGCCTGGTGGGACCTCTGTTCGCCCAGCTGCTCGGTGAGCTTTAATCAAAGTACCGATAGCCGAAGCAGACCTGGTCTTGAAGAACTTAAGTTCATGAGATACCGTTCAAGTACACGTCGAGGGAAATGCGAAAGCTTGGATCAGAACTGCGCGAGCCGGGAGGCGTCGCGGTGTTCGCCACCGCAATGCTGGCCGCGCCGAGACACGAGCAATTCGAAAGAATCGGGGTCCTTACAATGTGCGGGATTAAGGGTTTCATTTGCCTCTACCTCCAGTGGACCATCGGGTGACTCTCTTCCCCGGAGGATGCGGACAGGTTCGCAACGCGCCTCGAATGGCAATGGGCACGCGTGTTGGATCGAAAGAAGGAGAATCACCACTATGGGGCCCGAAAGTCCTTGGGTTACCGACGGAAGTCGCGGCCAAGGAGTACGAAGCCATCCTGCACACCCTCTTTCGATGGGACTTTGACGGCAACACATTTATGCAAGACAGGTGGGCGCGACTCGGGAAGGCCATTGTCGCATTCTCTTCGCACTACCCATTAGATTCCACGCCATGAAATCTGTTGCCTTCGATCAGCCGTCCCAGCTCTCGCTCTTGTCCTCCGCTCGTCGATTTGGCCCGCAACCTCTGATCGTCTTGCTCAGGCGTCCATGCCACGGCGATTGTGCGGACGAGCTGAGCACGATTTTGAGGACCAGTGCAACACAGACAAGACCTTCGCAGGTGCAGTTGGCACGACTCCGCGGACGGCCTCTCAGCTTCGCAGGCAGACCGCCACGCGCGATGCCGACTCGCGCATTTCAGTCGCGCACCTGGCATCGTTTTGGAGGGCTCCAAGAACGCACATACTCACTTTCAACGTCGACCCAAGGGGCAGCAGGCGCATTGGGGCGCGGAACCCACGCTTGCCCGGGGCGTCGGTGGATCAGCGCTCGTCCGATGGCCAGCGAACGCGGGGCAACCAGTCCGATCTCCAGCACCCCAGGCTATCATGGCTGATCCTCCTTTGACGTGGGATCGACGGGTGTAAAGAAGAGCCAGGGGGTCAAATCAAGCGTGACGTCGACAAATGGGCCCACGGCCTCGACCGCGCGCAGCCTCCGAGTCCCCTCGTCTCGTGCGCGTGCGGCCGTCTTTCCCTTCTTCCGTCCACGCTCCCGTCTCGCTTGTTCTTCTTGGCCCTTCCCCTCGCCTGGCCAACTTTTCACACGCCGTCACCCCAAACCGCATCTCACGACGAGACTCGCAGCGCGCACCTCGCGCGGGCAGCTCACAACACTCGGGGACGAGCCGGAACGATGCCGAGCCAGCCTGCCGCTCCTCGGCCGCGCGCGGGGGACTCGCTCGTGCCCAGCTCCGGCATGCAGACGCACGACGGCGCCACATCCCAGCTTCTCCCCAGCGCGCACCTCGATTCGCCACGGGTGCGTCCTTCCGCCGACGTCCGAGACCGTGGGCCCGAGCCACCCACTCGCTCGTATCAGGCCCCGCACAGCACGCACACGACCTCGACGGGCTTCGCGCGCAAGCTGGGCAAGCTCGGGATCCCGGTCCCATCGGACGACGACGAGTCGGACAGCGAGAGCGTCGAGGCGAACCCGCCCCACACGCCCACCGTCGCTCGCCCGCGTACCGTGTCACGCGGTGGATCGAGTCGCGGAAGGAAGGGGGCAAGTGAGCCGCTGCCGAGGACGGAGGGCGCGGACGAGGAGCGCGAGGGTAGCGCGTGGAGCGAGACGGGCTTCCGCGACATTGTCGACGACTTGACGGTGCAGAGTGCGTCTTCTTTCTGGACTGGTCCTCACGAATGATGCGACGTGTAGGGTGAGCAGCTGATCTAATTGAGACCGCATCTACAGACCAGCAGCTTCGAGGAAGGCTGCGACGGTACGAGGCGGCCATAATCCCCACCGACCTACGCCGCGAGCGCCTCTTCGAAGTGCGCTTCTTCGACGGCCTCCCAAAGTACATCCTTTGCTACCAGACACCCGAGCCAGCGTTGACCCCTCGCGCAGAGAACGGCGACAGGAGATCGAGTCGTTCCTCACGTCGTACGTGCAGCAGATGACGACCGCCGACGCACCCGCATCACCTCCCCCACTCTCCGCTTCTCCCGCCGTGGCGCACCTGCACCTGCCCATCGAGCCGCACTCGAGCAACCATGGCGGCACGGCGACGACGTCGAGCATCGGTGTTACGCTCCGCTCGCTCCGGAGCTCCGAGAAGGACCGCCTCGGGTTCGAGAACGCGTTCGGGCCGCACGACTCGACCGACAGCGGCAGCGGGACTGGTGGGCGGCAGCGGTCGATCCCCAGCTCGGAGGACTCGCTCCCGCTCGCGAGCGGCAGCGGGAGCTCCGTCCGGCGGTTCAGGTCGCGCCGGAAGAACCACGCCGAGTCGACGATGCCGAGCCCGTCGCGCCAGTCGACCTCGCTCGCGCTGACACACCCGCCCGCGCTCCTGCGCCGGCCGCCACCGCCGATCCCGCTCGAGCGCGACCTGCTCGCGTCGGCGTCCTTCTCCGGCGTCGAGCCCACGAGTCGGACGGGCACGGGTTCGGGCATGCGCATCAGCGATCCCTCGAGCCGCAAACGGCGCCGGCCGACGTTCTCAGAACCCCCGCCGCCCCCACTTCCGACGCGACCGCCGCTCGTGCAACGGCGAAGCAGCGAGAAGGAGCGCTCGTCCGGCTCGGAAGACGCCACCGCGTCGGACGCGCTCGCACTGCTCGTCGTCGAGATGATCGAGCGGCTGTTTGAAGAATCGCTTCCGCTCGTCTCGCTCACGGGCGCACCACCACCGCGCGTGCCGTCGCCGCCGAACCCGCTTCACAGTGAGCCGCACCCGCTTCCGGCGCACTCGTCGAGCAACACGCACTACCTCCGCGAGCTCCTCGCATCCGACTCGCCCTCGTCGGGCCACTGGATCTATCTCAACCTGTTGCTCACCTTCGCGGGCGTGCACCGGCTCAACGTCTCGATCGCGTTCGTGCGCCACGCCCTGCGCACCCGGTCCGCGCTGATCGAAGTCTCGGACGAGGGCAACAAAGTGCGCTGGACGGGACCCGCCACGCGCGTGCTCAAGCCCGACCGCAGGGCCGTCGGCGAGGTCGAGCAGGACGTCAAGACGTCCGGCCGCGAGCACGAGGACGCCCTGCTCGACGCGGGCCCGAGTGACGACGAGGAGCGCGAGCAAGGGGACTCGTTCAAGCTCGAGTCTGAGGCGACGGGCAAGACGACCGCGGCGACGAGCGTTGGGCCGACGATGGGGAGCAAGAACCCAAGCACGATCCTGTCCGGCCCGAGGTCCGCGGCGCTCACGTCGAGCGGGTCCGTCCAGGACGAGGTACCCGAGTACGACGTCGTCGACGCCGGTGCGCTCGGTGTCACTGCACCCACGCTCTCCAGCCCGCGCCTCACGCCGTACATGCCACTCTTCGGCAAGCGCGCGCCCGCCTCACGCGCGGGCAACGAGAGCGACGACGAGGCGAACCCCGAGGAGCTCGAGCGGCCCCAGAAGCGCCGCAAGACGGGCGCAGGCGGCGGCGTCATCTTCTTCAACTCTGACCGGTTCTGCTCCGACCTCGCCGGCGACGCGGGAGTGCGCGGCCGGCTGCTCAAGCTCGGCGAAGCGCCCTCGTCCAGCCCGTCGATTGGCCGCTGGACGCCCTCCCGGTCACCCTCGCCGCTCTCGCGCACACTCGACGACTCGGACGACGAGCCCGAACCGGTCGAGTTGCCACTCGTCGTTTACGCCTGCGAGCTCTTCACGGACGAAGCGATGAGCGCGCTCGAGAAGCTGCCCCTCGCGTCGCTCTCACTGTCGGGCATGAGCGCCGCGCTGCCCGCCGACCACTTCACGTTGATCGTGCACACCACGCGCACGTTCTCGCCCGCCCGGTGCGCGTTTTTCCAGTCGCGCACGATCCACCATTTGCCCGCTGCCAAGGTGCGCTTCCCCAGACTGGGCGACGTTGCGTCCCCGACCAGGACGATCGAGTCGGACGAGGATTACGGGATGAGCCTCGCCCTGCCGGCGCATGAGTGGAGTCCGGTCCCGAGTGCGCCGTGGTTGGACAGCGAAGAGGAGCGCGGACGCGAGGACGAGATGGTGATTGACGTCTGAGAGATCGGAAGAGCACACGTCTGAACTCCAGTCACCCGTT
>ERZ1463038.240-NODE-240-length-17348-cov-14.331695_pt1 | contig 17348 bp, 21 predicted proteins | sample MGYA00564479_ERZ1463038 | MGnify/ENA primary metagenome ERZ1463038 (study PRJEB39244, sample SAMEA3635134) | Helicobacter pylori | study: EMG produced TPA metagenomics assembly of PRJEB11511 data set (Assembly of a 5300-year-old Helicobacter pylori...
GAAGCACCGCGCTTGCAGGCCGGGCCCCGGCCGTCCGTGGACACAGCGCGACTCTCCCCTTTCGGCGGTTCGACGTTCCCCACAACCGGACTGCTGTTAATGGATGTTCCGGGTAAATACGTGGAGTTGCGATACTCGTCCTGCCCAGATGCGTCTACGACTCTATGCCTTCGCCTTCCCCTTCGAAAGCGCATCCTTCACCGGCACTGGCGGCAACTCCCAGCCGGGAGCAGCGGTGAGGGACTCGACACCGGTTGCGGTGACGAGAAGCGTCTCCTCAAACTGCGCCGAGGGCTTGCCGTCCGCCGTGACAGCAGTCCACTGGGATCACGACAGCGCGTCACGTCAGTGCGATATCAGGCGGAATGGCGGGGAGGAGACGCACGTTGTCCGGCCAGTGGTAGTCTTGCTGATTGCCCGTGCAAATCATGGGCTCAATCGTGAAGATCTGCGCATCGGAGGATCAGTGTGTGGCGGGACGCAGAGGGTGCGGGGACCGCGCTGACCATTCCTGGAGGCGAGAGGCATCAGAAAAAGAAGAGTGTGATACGAAGTGCTAGGGAAGCTCACCAGGCTTCATTTGGCCGACGGTCGACTTGCTGTTTGCGTAGTGCTGTGGTGTGGAGCTGGGTCAGTCGCCGCAGTGAAAGGAGTTTGGAAGCGCAGCGCACAGCAATGTTTGGTGCGCAATGGAACAACCTGAAGTGAGATCGTGTCAGTTGGCGGACATCGTGCAAGTCGTTGCCAAATGGGAACGCACTGGTTGATACCGTGCCCAACGTATCTGACAGAGCCAAGGTTTGTCAGCTGACACTTCGCGCAGCTCGAGCCGAACCACTCACGTCCTGTTGGTGCTGAAACCCTGCTCCCGCGCGATCGGCTCGATGATGCCGCCGATGTCGCGGAAGAGCGTGCCCGGCTTGCACGCCCGGATCGCCTCGTCCAAACACGAGCGGGTGGTCGCAATGAGCTTCAGATTCTCGTCTGAGACCTTGTCTCCAACTGGGTCTGTGGTGAACCAAAGCCGTGAGCTAGAGGTCGAGAGCGCAGGGGGACCGAGACGAACAGGTGGCGTTGAGGTCCCCGTGGAAGCCGCCGTGGTAGAGCGTCACATCGAGGTTGATGATGTCTCCATTTTGGAGCGGTCTTGCGTCAGGAATACCTGTTTTCTCGAATTATCGGCTACGCGCGCTTGATGGGAAGCCGTGTGAACTGACCGTGGCAGATGACCTCGTTTACGGATGTGCAAACGCTCCTCGGGAAGTTGCGGTAGTTCAGCGGACTCGGGTACGAGTCGCGCTTCATGCATTCGGCATGCACAATCTCGTCGAGCTCGAGTGTCGTGATTCCCGGCCGGATGGCGGCGGCGGCGATGTCGAGGACCTCTCGTGCGAGCTGGAAAGCAACCATTAGCTTCTTGACAGCTCACATAAGCTTCACAGCCAGAGCTCACCCTGCAGACTTTCCGCATCCCTTCAATCTCCTCCTTGGTGTGCACGCGGCCAAACTTGGGCGACGTCTTCTGGTTCACCACCTCCGAGAACGAGACGCCCTTGGCTTCAGTGCGCAAACAAGCGAGACAATCAGCGCTCGGTTCCTCACTTCTTTCAGGCCCCCACCGATGACCCTCGCAACCTCCTCCGCCTTGCCCCAGACGCGGCCGCCCCACACGGTGCTCCAGCGCTCAGAGATCGAATCAAGGGCCTCACCGTTGTTGGCATAATCCGGGCGTTTGACCGATTCGGGAACCTCGCGTTTTGGTACGGGGACGACTGGGTAGACGGCGCGGAGGGCTCCGGTGTAGACATGCTTGTCGTCGGGGAACGCGTCCTTCGCTGCAAAGGAGGCCGGTCAGCCACTGCAGCTACCGGAGAAAGTTTGGTAGGTTGCTACGCACTGCCTTCGGGGAAGACGTAGTCGTTCGGGTCCACAGCCTTCTTGTGCAGAGCCTTGTGCGTCTTGTCTGTTGCGCGGTCATGTTTTGTTCAGGAGCGGCGTCGAGGCGCGGATGCGAGAGACGCGCTCACAGTTGTCCTTGAAGCACTCTGCTGTGCAGAAGACACTGTCGCGGTAGTTAAGGCTGTCGAGGGGCAGTCCTGGTCAGCTTCCTGCGCGCTCCTCTCGACTCGCTGCTCCGAGATCTTCCAGCCTCGGCGTCCAGCGCGCCGTCCGCTGCGTCGGAGAAGCTGCAGTATCCCACTGCGGCTGCCAAGCACCGTGAACCCGGAAGTCGCACTCACTCCTGGCACTTCGGGCAGGTGAAGGCCCGGTTCGCTGGCTTGCCGCAGTTCTTGCACTGGAGGCCCGACGCACTGCTGGCGGCTACGGTCGTCATCTGCAGTTCTGGTCGAGGTGGTGAGGGCGGAGTTGAGAAGCTGGGTAATGGATGCAGGTCGATAGTAGTCCGAGCTGTTAGTAACGAGCCGACTCGAATGTGACGCGAGAACGAGTCGGCCGAGGTCGGCCGCAGTGCGGACCGGGCCGATGGGCGCGAGGTCGTTCGACTCGCTCTTTGCTTCCCCTGTGTCCCCCGCGTCTTGCTTCTCACGTCTAGTCACACTTTCGGCACGATGAGCAACCCCCCGATCAGCTCGACGCTCCAGGGCGGCTACTTCCACCCGCTTCTCCGCTCGCTCCAGGCCGAGCGACACCTCACCAAGGACATGCTCATGTACCCGATCTTCATCACGGACGAGCCGGACGCAGAAGTGCGTCCTTTCCAGTCAGGTGTCCGCCGGAGCTGAACCGATGCGCGCCAGGTGACGATCCACTCGCTGCCGGGCCAGAAGCGGTGGGGGCTCAACAAGCTGTCGGGCTTCCTCGCGCCCCTCGTCGCCAAGGGCCTCAAGAGCGTCATTCTCTTCGGTGTGCCGCTACACATGACCAAGGACGGCCGTGGCAGTCCCGCCGACGACCCGCAGACGCCCGTGATCCTCGCGACCCAGCTCATCCGCCGCGAGTTCCCCTCGCTCGTCGTCGCGTGCGACGTCTGCCTCTGCGAGTACACCGACCACGGCCACTGCGGCGAGAAGCGCCCCGAGGACGGCACGATCGACAACGGCAAGAGCGTCGTCCGCATCGCCCAGGTCGCGCTCGCGTACGCGAAGGCCGGCGCGCACATGGTCGCGCCTAGCGACATGATGGATGGCGCGTGCCTCTGCGTTGAAGAAGCGAAGGAAGTCTGACTTTGATGGTACAGGGAGGATCAGTGCGATCAAGCAGACCCTCATCGACAACGGGTACGGGAACCGCTGCAACTTGATGGCCTACAGCGCCAAGTTCGCCAGCTCGCTTTACGGGCCTTTCCGGTGAGTTTTCCCCATCTTGCTCAGGACGTGCTCTCACACTCTTTCAATTATTCAGTGAAGCCGCTGGATCTGTGCCCAACTTCGGTGACCGCAAGTGCTACCAGCTCCCGCCCAACGCTCGCGGCCTCGCACGGCGCGCGATCGTGCGTGCTTCCTCTTTCTCTCTACCCTAAGCTCCTTCTGACCACATGATTCAGATCCGCGACGTGGACGAGGGAGCGGACATCATCATGGTCAAGCCGGGCATGCCGTACCTCGACATCATCGCGGACGCGCGCGACCTCGCCCCGAACCACCCTTTGGCGGTCTACCAGGTGCGCGTCCCCCCTCCGTCGCCTACCGCTGTTCTTTCTGACGTCTGCTCTGGTTGAAAAGGTCTCGGGCGAGTACGCCATGATCTGCGCCGGCGCGACGGCGGGCGTGTACGAGCTCAAGCAGATGGCGTTCGAGTCCATGGAAGGCTTCTTGCGAGCGGGTGCGTCGCTTCGAGGACCGCTCTGCGACTTTAACTCAAAGCTGACTGGTCCCTCTGTGCAGGGTGCACGCTCGTGCTCACCTACTTCACGCCCCAGCTGCTGGACTGGATGGACGAGGACCAGTAATTTCGGCATCGACGAATGAAAGCGACTTTGAATCTGGATTCTTTTCCTGGCCCTTGAATTATCGCCGGCAGTCCAGCACCGACGCGAGCCCACTCCGCGACTGAGACCCGTACTGTCGTCCCGAGGTCGTCACTCGGCCTTGACGTATCTCTGCGCCCGAAGCTAATCCAGCCACACCCGTAAAGGGGATTGGGGACTTCGCCTTCGGCCGTGGGCGCGGTGCTCCCAAAGGATAACCTTGATCCTCCGGCCGTGCTCTTTCTCCGGTCTCTCGGTCCTCCCCATCGCGCACAGCGGTCTTCTTCCCACCGCACCTAAGCCCACCCCGACTTCGGCCTCGAAGCATGCCTCACCCGCCGGACGCCTTTGGCGGCACCGCCGACATCTGCGCCTGTTGTGCGTGGAGGATGAGGTGCGTCCACTTACCACTGGCAGCGCGATTCGGATCGAGGGTCCAAAGCTGATGCCGTGTTGCTCAAGACCGGGGAACACCCGCACTCGCCCTGAGTAGAACATGATAGCGTGAACTCTAGTGAAGACACTGAAGAGATACTTTCGGGCAGGCAAGCGTGCGATGGGACCATCGGAGTCAGCGGCCCCTGTAACAACTGTCGGGAAAAGTGGTGGGGGTGCGCGGAGTCTTCCGTAAAAGATACTTAGAGTTTGACGCTAACTCTGAGCTTCCCCAGCCTTCCACATGGATATTGCTATCGCGCTCACGACACGCTCGAGCCGGATCGGGTCGCCTACGAAAGCTGTGCCCGCTGGGCACAGAGGCGGGCGCAACGGCTTGATCAGCTGTCCACTGAGAGATCACTCAGAGCGGGAAGGAGTCGGGCGCAGCTCCGGGCGGTCCGCAAATTTGCGGATGAGGTGCAAGGGCAGCTGCTTCGTCAGGGGGCGATCTGAGGGACCGCGCGCCGTTGCTGCTTTCGCAATCTGAAACGGAAATCGTGAGGGTAGCACCACTCTCACAATATGTCAGTAATTTGCCGTCGGGGAGTCGAAGCTCGTGAACACGTGAGGTAAACAACGTCGCGCCGCGACGCGCGTTGCCTGCTTGCGGCGTTTTGCCGAAACTCAACTCTTCCGAGTCCCGCCTCTCTCATTTCAACACTCACCTCAGCTCACAACACCTGTCACGATGAACACCTCTTCTGCCTCCAAGCGCACCCTCGTCGACGACTCGGACTCGGACTACGCGTCGCCACCGCCCAAGAAGGCGCTCAAGCGCAAGGCGCCCGTCAAGGCGAAGGCCGCCGCGCCCGTCGCGCGCGGTCCCGACGTCCAGGCGCTGCTCGAACTCTCTCGCGACCAGCTCGACGAGTGCGACCAAGCGGCGCTCGTGGACACGGTCGTCGCGCTGCAGGACGCGGTTGTCGCTCTCCAGGCCCGCGTCGTGGCCGCGCAGAAGGAGGCGCCCGAGATGAGCCCGGCGCAGGTAGAGAAGGCCGTCGCGATCCAGGTGCGCCCAACTTTTCTGACGTGCGTGTGGACGAGCGCGGAGCTGACGGAGAGCGGGTGGCGCAGCGCAAGCTGATGGTCAAGGGCATCGAGAGGCAGATGACTGTGAGTTGGCAAAGATACTTCTCTCGTATCGCAGTGTGCTGATAGGAAAATGCAGTGGAAGCGTGCGCTCTCTCATTTCCCCCGTGCCCCTGACGCGTTGCGACGCGAAGCTGACCCCGCTCCTCCACAGCCTCTTGCAAGACCGGCGGCGCAAAGTTCTCGTTCATCTTCCAGATTCCTCGACCGGTCTTTCTCGCCGTCTTCTCCCTTCCCGAAAGCTTCTCCAAGAAGAACTCGCACAAGCTCACGATGGACGACTTCGAGACGGCCTGCGGCGACCAAGGCCTACCGGAGGGAAAGGTCCGCTACGACACCTTGCGCATCTCGGGAAACGGGTAAGCTTTGACTTCTTATCCTTTGCCTTGCTAAGCGGGACGTGTGCTGACCCGAGGCGCCTTCGCAGTGTCAACATCCGCCGCGACGAGGAGGAGTCGAGCGTGACCGTCTCGGGAACGTACGGCAAGTGATGTGGATGCATTTTGCTTTCTGCTGGTGACACGGGAGGATTGGGAAGTGGGAGGGTAGGGTCGAGGGAACAGCTTGGGAGTCGGGAAAGCCGCCGGAGGCGGGAGCTTTTTGTTTGTGCCGTTGGTGTGGGGTGCGGGTCGCCCTTGGACTGAGGTTTGCATCGCAGAATGCGTTTTGTATAGGTTGTTTGGCCGGCAGCAGAAAAGTAAGCGTCACAAGTCAGCACTATCGCGCGTGCCGCGCCCGCGCGCGCCTCTGCTGCGGATCTCCACCTGTCGCGAAGACCAGCTGGATTCGTACCTCCCACGACACGCACCATGTCGACCAAGACACCTCGACCAGTGCGCTTTGCACTTGTCCAGTTCAATCCTCTGCCTCCAGGCCACTCGCCGAGCGCCCCACACTTGAACCTCGCCCGCGCCTACGCCGTCATCGCGGAAGCGGCGGCGAAGGGCGCCAACGTCGTCGTCTTCCCCGAATTCTTCATCTCTGGTGTGCCTATGAGCTGCTCTACTTTGTGGAAGCTTCCCGGAGCTGACCTCTTAATGCAGGCGTGGTGGCGGACGAGCATCGGCACTGCCGCCTTGCTCAGCTGGAAGACGACCCGTCGCACGTCGCAGGCGAGACTGAGGCATCGACGTGGCTTCATTTGCTCGCCGAGCAGGCGATTCTTCATCAAGTGGACACCGTGGCAGGGAGTATCCTGGAGAAGGCGTCGGAGCAGGTCAACGGCAAAGACGTTCTTAGCAATGTAGCCCACTACATCAACAAGAGCGGTGAGGTACTGGGGCGATATAAGAAGGTAACCCGGACGCTTATTGCTCCGACTCGGGGAGCGTGCCGACCTCGCCTCTTCGCAGGCGAATCTGTGGCATCCAGAGAAGGACTACATCAAGGCTTCGACCGATGGCCACCAGGTCTTTGATACTGAGTGGGGAAAGACTGGGCTCCTCATCTGTAATTCTTGCTGTGATCGCCTGCGTCGTCTGAGATCTGTAGGCTGACCCGTCTCTCGCAGGCTGGGACGTCGCCTGGCCTGAAGCGTTCCGCTCCGTGCGTGTGAGCTCTGGTCGTTTCAGAACACCTTACTGAAATTCTTCCGCTTAGCTTGTTTTGCAGAACGTTGAGATCGGTGGGTTGCCTCCCGTCCACTACGCCTCACACCATTGACCCCGATTCCTCCACCCAGTCATCGTGCCGACCTTCTAGACGGCGACCGACGGCGGCGTGCTTGGACTCGCACACAACCCAAAGTGCGAGGAGGTGTTTCCGGACAACAACCTCAGCATCTCTCGCGCGTTCGAGAACGAGTGCATCGTTGTTTTCGTCAACGTGGGCGGGTCTGCGAAGGATGGCTTCATAGGCCGCTCTGGTGTGACTGTTCCTTTACTTGGGAAAGTTGGTGGCACCGTGAGTACATCTGTTGGTACACCTTATGTGACGGCTGACCTCTTGTGTCTGCAGACGACAAATGAGGAGGAGATGGTGCTGGTCGACGTCGACTTGAGTATCTTGGAGGTACGTTGAACCATCTCGCTCGACATCACCATCTAGATTTCTGATCTTCGTCGAGAACCAGGACGCTAGACAGGTCTACGGCATTCGTAAGGATCTTGTCGCCCGCCACCAACACGCCGGGACCGTGCCCCCAAGCCTGGGGATCCGCCCGTGAGCGCGCAGGTTAGCACGCGGCTCTCGATTGCCGAGGAGCCGGTAGCGTGTACGTATTAAACAATTACATACAGTAAAACCGTGGAGATGACAACGCCGAATGGACAGGGCGGGGACTCCGCGCGGGTGACCCGCCGCTAGCCAATCGCAACCGCGCGTTCGCAGAGGAAGGCCGTAGTGGCGTCAGGGACTTTGCAACCGCAGCGAAGATGGCGATGTCCCAAAGAGTTCATTACAACAAAACCAACTACCTAACAGTGCGAACAAGGCCGAACCGATCGGTGCGTGCTCCGGTCAAATTGACGACGACAACATTCCGCGCCCGGCCCTATATTCGAAGCAGAGGCGAGCACTCGTCCTCTCTCCCCCCAGATCGACGACTATATTGCTATGGGAATCTCCGAGAAAACACAGAAGCCTGAGCGCGAGCTCGAGGAGGAAGCTCCTGGACTCGAGCTCACGACCGCCCTCCCGGAGGATGTCAAGACGAACGATCTTGGAGTGCCCACCTACTTCGGGTTGGTGGGGACCCCACTTATCACTGTAGGTACTTGAATCATGTAGCATAGTCGAGGAAGCTGACCGCTCATGTCCCAGGCCATTACTGTGCGCATCTTCGCACGACCTTAGGCCGTGTGTTTGCGTACTGACGAGGAGTGCTGCAACCTAGGCTTGTGCGACTACTGGGTTTCTTCTGTTTGGATAGTAAGCTTGGCTCAACAGATGCAGGGAAGGTCCGGGAGCTGACTTCAGCTCCTGCAGCGACCAAGGCGAGTTCTGGCAAAGGAGTGGTCCTCGGAGCGGCGCGAAGGGTCGCGTGCTTATGCCCTTTCCTTCAAGGTGTCATGGCCGGGATCATAACTGGACCTGAGTTTATTCAAACATTCCCTGCCTGCGACGAAGCAGTGCAAGGCAAGGCCCGGGCCTCGCTCCTGCAGGCCACCTATGTGTGAGCAACACTGCCTGCAGCACCGCAATGCACGCCGCTGATGATGGTAGGCTCGAAGCTCCATCTACGAGCTCGGATGTCTCGCAGGTGCAGTCTTCGCACTTCTAATGGGAAATCGTCTCGGCCGCAGAAAGATGATGCAGCTTGGGTCAATCATAATGATGCTCGGGGTCGCAATTCAGGTCTCTGCGATCAAGGGTCACATGGCAGGGGTCCAATTTTGTGTTGGGCGGGTCAGTAAGTCGCGGGAGCCGGGACCGACCTTTTTTTTCCCCACTGACGCCGCACCTTATTCAGTCACCGGCGTTGGAAATGGTGAGGACGTAATGATATGATTTCCAATCATTTGATGGCTTACTTGCAAATAGGTATGAACACTTCGACAATCCCTTCCTGGGTCGCGGAGACCTAACGTTCGCACAACCGTGGGCTCCTCGTTTGCATCGAAGCCTCAATGATCGCCACTGGAACTGCTATTGCGTACGTCTTTCTTAAAATGATAAGCGTTCTTGCAGATGTTAACGCACGCACTCTCTGTCAGATACTGGTAAGGGGTGCCGCTGCATGTCACCGTCACCGTGATGGCGGATGCCGGATGGTAGACTTCCCCCGGTCCTGACGCCAACATATCTCTATCTAGGGTGGACTTTGGACTCTCCTTCGTCAAAACGAGCCTCAATTGGCGGCTTCCGATCGCCCTTCAAGTTATCTTCGCTATTGGACTGATGTTCGGGGTCCACCACCTTCCCGAGTGTGCGTCACTCCCGGGCCCTCGTGTCTAATATTTCACTGATCAGGTACACAACAGCTCCTCGATGGCTTATGCACGAGGGACGCCACACTGAAGCGCGTGAGTTTCGTCTCTACCGCGCTCTCCCACCGTGTCTGACGGGGAATCGCAGAGCGTGTTATTGCTGCGCTGGCAGGAGATACGTACGACAGCGAGGCGACCCTCCTGCAGACACGTGTCATCATGCAGGTGCGCTGCGGCGAGCTCGAAGCGAACTGCACCGGCTCACCCGTTGGACAATTCATAGTCGATCGACCAGAGCCGCCAGCTGGGAGTCATCAAGAAGCGCAACATGTTCACCAACGGGCCGACGCAACACTTTCGTCGCATGCTCATCGGAGCTTCGACTCGTGAGTGATCCTCGCACGCCACTCCGCGGAGTCGCACTGACCGCGGCCCTCTTGCTCCAGAATTCTTCCAGCAGATTGGGGGTGCCAACGCTGTCATCTACTTCGCCCCCGTTATCTTTGAGCAGAATTTAGGTCTTCCGAGGCAATTGGCGCTCATTCTGGGTGGCGTCAACGTTACGTGCGTCCGGTTGTGAAGACTGAATCTGTTCCAGTTCTGACGCCGCTTTCTGCAGGGTATACGCCCTGGCTGCGTTTGCTTCGTACTACTTGATTGAGAAAGGCAAGTCTCATCGCTTCTCTGTGTGACCTCGTCACTAATGATCGGTGCAGTCGGACGCCGGAACATGTTCCTCGCCGGGTCGGCCGGCCAGTGTGTCTCTATGATCATTATCTTCGCCTGGTGAGCCCTTAATACGGAGCCGATGAGCTCAAGGGATTGCTGACTCGCTGTCCCCTCAAGCTACATCGGCAACAACAAGCAGAGACTGAACGGCAGTGTCGTGGGCTTGTTTCTGTATCTGATGTTTTTTTGGTTCGACCTGGTGAGTCCCCTTTATATAAAGAGTGATAAAAATTTGATCTGAACACTGTCTTCGACAGGCTTGAGCTCCCGTGGCTCTACCCTGCCGAGATCAACCCCCTTCGCACGCGCACAATCGCCAACGGTGAGTGACTTCTACCTTACTTTGGGTCATTTTATTCATGGTAAATCTACAGCTGTCTCCACCATGACAAATTGGGTGAATCTCTTTGTCTTCCAGTACCTCTGTGCTCCACTGATTCACCGACGTGTGCGCAGACTTGGAACTTCGCCGTTGTTCAGGTAAGTAGGACAGCTCCAGGTGCCCGACGGCGAAAGTAACGCATTTTGATTCTCTCAGTGGACGCCTCCAATGCTGACCGCAATTACGTGGGGCACATTCCTATTTGTGAGTGGGGCTACGAGCTCTTCGCGCGCCTCCGCACCACCCCGGGAGGTGTTGTGTCTATGTGACTTCTAAAGCGTTGCTGAGACAAAGTTTCACAGTTCGCGGTCATCAATGCCTGTTTCATTCCGGTCATTTGGGTAAGCCATGCGAGGGTGTTTCAACCTACGCGTGCTGATCCGCAAGTCTCCTCTCCAGCTGTACTACCCGGAGACGTCGGGTCGTACCCTCGAGGAAATCGACCTGATGTGTGTCTCCATTCCGAGGCTTATCCGTCTCTTTGCTGAATACCACGACCCTCAGCTTCGCCAAGGGCTACAACGAGAACCGATCCTACGTCCAGGTCGCGGCCACGATGCCGAAGATGACCGACGAGGAGATCGAGGCCGCCGGTCGGCAGGTGCATGCCGAACAGGTTGCTGACCAGGAGGATGGTGCATCCACTGCCGGGAGTGATCGCACTGCCGCTGTGCCCGAAGCAGCGGCGGTGCCGACGGCTCCAAAGATGCAGTGAACCCGCCACCTTGAGATTTGCGGCGTTACAAATGAAGTACACCCTCAGTAGTAATACGCAGCACTCTTCACGGCTTTCTGAGTGAGATCGGCTTGCTCGGCTAGATACCCGGTGCCCGATGGTCAAGCGCTCCGCTCAGAGTTTCGCCCGCCGCCACGCCACCCCACGCCTCGAGGTTTGAAATCTGAGCGCGCGGGGCAGGACCTGGCGGGACATGGTCGCCCCGGATCCATCGTCAGGGGTAGGTACCGCACTCTTGAGGATAGAATCCCACGCGATGCGGCCCCGCAGAAGCACTACTAGTGCGAGCTGAGCCCATGCTGAGCCCGAGATGCGCGGGGGGAAGGCGGGGTCAAAGGCTTGGACTGGTGTTGTGTTCGGGAGAAGGGCTGATCACTGGCTCAGAACCCTTTTGAGCTGTTGTGGTTATACCCCTCACGCGTAGTCTGACCGCGAAGAAATCTTCCGAGGCCGTGCGTCGGGACAGAGCCTTGAGCGTCAGGCGCGGGGGGCGGCGCTGCGCATCGCGAGCCAAAATCTCGCCCGAGTCTCATCACAACTCGAAGGTTTTACGGTGATGTGTGTCGCTTTTTGTATGAACGATGTCGATGTCGTGGGCCCCCGAGAAACGCCCCGGTCGGCGTCATGACGTGCCGCCAATCCGCCACAGCCTTGGACGCCTTGGCCGTCCTCAGCCCCCAAAATTAGACGATGCCGGACGGCTGCTCGTCTCCCTTCTTCCCTCACCAGCACAGCCCTCATATCACGCCATGGGAGTCGCAGAGAAGCAGCATCACTCCGACAGTGAGCATGAGGAGCTCAAGCTCGCTCTCCCGGACAACATGAAGACAAACAAGGATGGCGTACCGACATTCTGCGGGCTAGTTGGCACGCAATTAATCACGGTAAACCTTTGCTTTGAATTCGACTTTGATGTGTATGCTTACGCCCTCGTCTTTCGCACAGGCCATTACTGTTTGTCGCGCTTCGCACGCTCACCCGGGTCATTTGTACTCAGATGATCCCATGAACAGGCGTGCGCTACGATCGGATTCTTACTGTTTGGATAGTGAGTCCATTAATCTCCGGAGAACGGCGAAGAGGCTGACTCTGAACCTGCTCCAGCGATCAAGGTGCGCGCGCTGTCGTCTGCGTCATACACACTTAGCAGCTTTCGGTACTGACAGACAGTATCGTAGGTGTAATGGCGGGCATTATCACGGGCCCTCAATTCATTGAGACGTTCCCGGCGTGCGACGCGGCTGTTCAGGGCGAGGCGAGGGCCGCGCTGTTGCAGGCGACTTACGTGTAAGCCGCGTCGAGTCCCGCTCAGCACCTAGGTGAAGCTTACTCATCTTACGACTCAGATCTATCTACGAGCTTGGATGTTTGGCAGGAGCCGTCTTCGCTCTGCTGTACGGCAACCGGTTGGGCCGGAGGCGGATGATGCAGTGGGGTTCGATCATCATGATCCTCGGTACCATCATCCAGGTGACTGCTTTCAAAGGGCATATGGCCGGTGAACAGTTCTGCATCGGGCGAGTCAGTGAGTTGTCCTCCCCGGTGCCTTGTCTGGTGGCGCCTGACACATGGCCCTAGTCACCGGCGTCGGAAATGGTGAGCTTGTTTTGTGAATGTATGCACAGGTTTTTTCTGACTGAAAATCATCGCAGGCATGAACACCTCAACGATCCCATCCTGGGTCGCGGAGACCTCGCGCTCACACAACCGCGGACTCCTCGTGTGTATCGAGGCGTCCATGATCGCCACCGGAACTGCCATCGCGTAAGTCAGACTCACGATCAATCATGAATGCTTGCTGAAAGCTCTTTATGCAGTTACTGGTAATTCACCTCCCAAATACGGGCGCCCGCGCGACGACTGATCCCGCTTCCCCCCTAAAGGGTCGACTTCGGACTCGCATTCATCCCCACTAGCATCAACTGGCGCCTTCCAATCGCGCTCCAGATCGTGTTCGCAGTCGGACTTATGGCTGGAGTGCATGTGCTTCCCGAGTGTGAGTGGTCTCGAGCACCTAGTCGGACCGCACCTGACGCCGTGCATCAACACCAGCCCCGCGTTGGCTCATGAATGAAGGTCGCCGCGACGAAGCACAAGTCGTACTCGCCGCCCTCGCAGGAGACACGATCAACAGTCAGGCGACCCTCTTGCAGACGCGCCTCATCTCTCAGGTGCGCCGTCGCAAGTTCAACTCTCTAGCTTCCGGGGCACTCATTAGAAACGTTGCAGGCTATTGACCAGAGCAAGGCGCTCGGAACCGTCAAGAAGCGCAACATGTTCACCAACGGGCCGACTCAGCACTTCCGTCGCATGCTCATCGGAGCTTCGAGTCGTGAGTGATCCTCGCACGCCACTCCGCGGAGTCGCGCTGACCCCGGCCCTCTTGCTCCAGAATTCTTCCAGCAGATTGGGGGTGCCAACGCTGTCATCTACTTTGCCCCCGTCATCTTCGAGCAGAACCTGGGTCTTCCCAGGCAATTGGCGCTCATCCTCGGTGGCGTCAACGTCACGTACGTCTCGCAGGAGTTAAATCTGTCCTTGTCTGACCACGTTTCCTGCAGTGTGTACGCGCTTGCCGCATTCGCGTCCTACTACCTCATCGAGAAGGTCGGACGGCGCAAGATGTTCCTCGCCGGGTCGGCCGGCCAGTGTGTCTCCATGATCATCATCTTCGCCTGGTGAGCCTTAATCCGGTATCAATGTTCTAAAGGCATTGCTGACTCGCCGTACCCTCAAGCTACATCGGCAACAACAAGCAGCGCCTTAACGGCAGTGTAGTGGGCTTGTTTTTGTATCTGATGTTCTTCGGTTCGACCTGGTGAGTCCTCTTCATATACACATTGAAAAAAGTCGATCTAAACACTGGTCCTTGACAGGCTCGAGCTCCCGTGGCTCTACCCCGCCGAGATCAACCCCCTTCGCACGCGCACGAACGCCAACGGTGCGCATCTCCTCCCCACGATGCCCCAGTGAGCATGCACTCACTCGAGTTACCGATGCAGCTGTCTCTACGATGACAAACTGGGTTAGTACCTACACCTGACGTAAAGTCTGTGACCCATGGAGCTCGAACTGACTCTCCGGCTTGCCACAGCTCTGGAACTTCGCTGTCGTACGTCCGAAGCGTAATCGCTGGAGCCCTATAACTAAAACTCGAATGAAAATGTAGGTCCAGTGGACACCTCCAATGCTTACAGCGATCACCTGGGGAACTTTCCTCTTCGTGAGCAGTTCCTCGCTCACGGGTCGCCTGGACACTTGCTGAGGACCTCGTCTACAGTTCGCGGTCATCAACGCGTGCTTCATCCCCGTTATCTGGCTTTACTACCCCGAGACCTCGTAAGTCCAGTACCTCTACACAGCACGGGCACGGCTGACCCACTGCTCGTTATCAGCGGTCGCACGCTCGAGGAGATCGACCTGATGTACGCACTTCTTCCAAATCTGACCGGACCGCGAGCTCACACAATTTTACAGCTTCTCCAAGGGATACAACGAGAAGCGCTCGTACGTGACGGTGTCGACTACGATGCCGAAAATGACGGACGAGGAGATCGAGGCCGCCGGAAACGAGGCGCACAGGGCCACCATGGTCGGGCAGGAGCACGGAGCGTCCTCGAGTACGAGCGACAACACCGCCGCATAGTGCGGTGGCGTCCGCCTTTCGGCTTACGAAGACGGTCGAGCTGCTCCCAGTTAGAGTAGACGGTTGAGCACTCCCAGGCTTCCTTGTTACATTTCAGTGAATAATACTGCATTTCGCTTCGCCTTACAATGTTAGGGAAACATCTCCGGGTGGCGTGCAGTGGCGACGTCGCCGACGTGAGAACAGCTTTGGTTGACCCCTGTGGCGTCGCTCGGTTGGTTCTCAGGCCCCAAGGTCATGCTGACACAAGCCCGCATTTCACACATCTCTATACACCCTCTCTAGTTTCCTCAACTGGTCCCCTGCATCGACGAGCGAGCCGTCCTTCCCCTTCGGCGGGAGCACGACGAAGACGTCCGTCGGGCCCGAGACGCCGTCCTCCGTGCGCCGGCCGATGGCCCACTGCGAGGACGAGGTGCGCACGAAAGTCTCATAGATCGGCGGGTGGCTTTGGTTGTGCGAGTCAGTCGTCGGTCTGGATTGCAAGGCTGGAACGCACTTGTCGAACCCCTTGAGGCAGTCAAAGACGGCCGCCTCGACCTCGTTGTCCTCGACTGTCGCTTTGCCCGACCATTGCTGCTCCGCCGAAGTCCAGCCGTGCCCTCGCCGCATACGGTCCGTCTTGACGAGGTGTCGGTGCGGATACAGCCTGCAGGCGCGCGCGGGGTCAGCGATCGTCCAAGCCGAGGAAATTCAAGGGCCGACGAACGGAGGGGTAAGGTTCGCGAGATCGAGGATCGTCTCGACGGCCTCGAGCAGCCGGTGCGAGCGGCTCTCGAGCCACTGCTCGAGCTCGTCGTCCGCCAGCGGGAGCGTCGCGAGGGAAAGCGAGAAGGTGCCTCTCTGCAGTTTTGATATAAGCGTCAGCAATGACGCTCTCTCAGAAGTCCAGAGCAGAAATCCCACCTTGTACCTCCGCACCTCGGCCTTTGTGTCCCCCGTCGCGCCCTCGCCACAGAAGATCTCGACCGGCGGCTCGACGACCTTGACGATCTCCGGCGTCAGCTCGTCGTCCTCCGCGCTGCCTTCACTGCCGTGCTTCCGCATTAAGAACGATGCGACGGACGCGACTTCGGAAGGCGACGGCGGGGTGATGAGCCCGTCGTGCATCGCCTGGGCAAGCGCGTCGACGTCGAGATGCTGCGGAGTGAGCTCGAGCGGCGGCGAGGCGGGGGAGAGTGGGGAAGGCGAGTCGGACGATGAAGTGTTTATTGGCGAGGCTGGGATCGTTGGAGGTGCGGGTGGCGGTTCGAGCTCGGCGGAGGTTGATGTCGGGTTGGCTGATGGCGGATATGAGACAGTGTCTGGGGGTGATGGCACGGCGATGAGAGTGGAGATTGAGCTTGTTTCGGTAGATATATCTGGAGTTGGAATCGGGCCAGTAAAAGTCGAAGGCGCGGGCTGCGACGTCGAGTCGAGCAGTGCCGCCTCGGAGTCCTCGGCCGGTGGCAGCGGGACCGACGCCGGGTCGACAGGTGCGATCGAGGACGCCTGCGAGCCCTTCTTCGAGTGACTCTTCAGTCCGAGCGTGCCCCAGCTGACGTTCCGCAGCCCGCTCCAGATGCCACTCGGCGACTCGGCCGCTGTCGAGGCGGGCGTGCTCGTGCGCTCGATCGTCGACGTCGAGAGGCCCGGGATCATCGGGATCGACATGGACGGCATCGAAGGCATGCTCGGCATCGTCGGGAGCGACGGCGGGTGGAGGTACGCGCTCATCCAGGGCGTCCACTTGGACGGCGACCCGCTCGCGGTCGACGGCGTCGGCGTCATGTCGGCGCCGTAGATCTCGTTGAAAAGCGGGTTCGGGAGGTGCTTCGAGGTTGGAGTGAGCGACTGGATCGCGAGGGGTGGTGACCGCACCGCCAGCGTTGTCGTTGGGGGCGTGAGCGAGGCGAGGTAGTTGACGAGCGCGACGAGGTCGCACGCCGTGAGCGGTGGCGGCGGCGGTCGCGCGGGCTTTGCGGCTGAACTGTCGAGTGACGGGTTCGGGGAGTGTGGGTTCGAGTGCGCTGGGGTGAGTGAGGGCAGGGACAGCACCGCCGAGCCGTGCATCAGGATCGGCAACGCCAACGAGTTGGATGCGGCGAACTGGGCAAGCAGCGGAGCGAGCTGCGCCGAGGTGGTCGCATTCGATACGCTGGACTTGGGGACGCCTTGTCTCAGGAACCAGTCGTCAGCGGAGTCCAAAAAGTCTCCAGCACAGCGAATCTCACCTCCGACGACACGCTCGAAGGCGCTCCCTGCGCCGCCCTCGCTCTCGAGGTTCCACCCCTTGGTCCAGCCGGTCCAGAAGTTATCGAGCATCTCGACTGTCGCCTCTTTCCCGCGGTCCTCGAGCGAGCGGCGGATGGTGCCCCGGGTGAGCCGGAACCGGTCGTACGCAGCCTGGAGCGACGCGAGCAGGGACGCGTCTTCAAGCGGCGGTGCGAGCGACGGCGAGAAGGTCGAGAAGGTCGAGTTGTTTGATGCTACTCGTGAGTGTCGCGGTGCGCGAGCGAGCTCGATCGACTAGGTGGGGGGTCAGCTCGGCGCGG
>ERZ1463038.241-NODE-241-length-17326-cov-17.184413_pt1 | contig 17326 bp, 26 predicted proteins | sample MGYA00564479_ERZ1463038 | MGnify/ENA primary metagenome ERZ1463038 (study PRJEB39244, sample SAMEA3635134) | Helicobacter pylori | study: EMG produced TPA metagenomics assembly of PRJEB11511 data set (Assembly of a 5300-year-old Helicobacter pylori...
GATCTCAGTGTAGTCGGAAACGGACGAGTAGCTCCCCGATCTGTGAAGACTAGTATTCAGCGTCCATTGATGACGATACTTGCTCAAATCGCTCACGCCAAGGGCGCATTGGTCGTTGCGTTCCACCCGTAGCTCTTTCCGTCGATGCCGGTCCAGGTCTCATTCAGTCTCAGGAGAGCTGAAGGTAATTCAGCTTATTAGACCAGGATTGTTGTCAGTTCTGACGTACGAGCATCCATGAAGGCGTCGACGACGTTGAGCGTCGGGACGATGGCGCGAACGTCGCGATTATACCCATTGCCGGTCATGACCACCGAGACGGGCCCTACGAGATTGATCTTTGAACCCCAATAGTTGGTCATAGGGAAGAGGTGCTCACCTTGGACCAGCTGCTTGCCATCCCAACGAGTAAGCCAGCCCCGTTTGCGCAGCGGTTCCAGTTCGCGCATCAGCGCGTGGTAGGTCAGATCACCCTTCGTTTTCTTTATGGAGGATGACATGAGCTGTAAGAATCAGCACTTCAAACGGAGGAAGACATCGCGGACACACCAAGTCCACCACGAGCTGGATCGACGAAGGGCCCTCGTCAAAGAAGGGCTCCCACGGCCGCCTCGTCCCGACGACGTTGTCCGCGCTGACATAGTTCGTTTCGCTGAAGAATTCGTATTCCTCATCGCGCACGTTCGTGTCCGAGAGAATCTTGACGAGCTGGTCGACGTAAAGATGCGAGAATGACCGAGCGCGGGTGAGGGAAAGGTAGTTGTGTCCAACCTGCAGAGGCTGTTGAGCAAAAGTTGAGAGATTTTCAAAGACGCGTCTGACTGACGTAGAGCTTCTGATCTTTGGGGTTCAGCCATACATCAGCCTCGATGGACCGGACGCCGTTGGCCAAAGCCGAGTACAGCGGCACGTCTCGCCAATAGTCGTTGTGCGAGTGGATGTTTTTCTGTGGGGGAATCTCCGTCACTTACAGATCAAATGCAAGTCAGAAGGGCTCAGCGCACGGGAATGATGTTCCTTGCGCGACCTCCTGGAAACACAAGCTCCGCCGCCGCACTTCCTCGATATGGACTGATGGTCTGAAGACACGCATCGGAAGTTCAGCTGCATTTAGGGTTCTTGGAGAACCAGAAAACTCACATCAAGAAGTGACTCTTGGCCACGAGCTTTCCCCGCGAAGCTCGCGTCGAACGTGCGCTCGAACCCGCGCTCGAGCTCGAGAGGTGTCAAGGGTCCAGCCTGAACCGCCAAAGCCTCGAGCAATCCAAGCGCAAGTAGCTTGAACGGTGAAAGCAGCATCGTTGCTGTGCGGTCCGTCGCGGCTGAGCGCTCCGCCGAGTCCGAGGCTCTGGTTCAGACGGCGCAGCTCACGCGGGGTGTTCGGCTCGAAGAAGCCGAGTCTTAGGTGTGTGGTCGTGTAGCAACGACGCTTGAGCAGGTATGGGCGGCGAAAGAGCGCGAGCTCCACCGACATGAGCCCGAGCCTCTGAGTCGGAAAAAGTAGCACCAGAAAGGTGGTGCTACTTTACGGACACCTACAGCGGCGGACGAGCGACAGCAGTTGTCCAGCAACCCCACGCGATGAGCCTCCGAAAAGCGATCCCCGGCCTGAAGGAACTCCGAATCTTCGGCTGCCAGACGTCGCAGGCGTCCGCCGGCGTTCGGTGCGCGCCCCGGGCCCCTCCGCTGCATCCGTTCGCTCACGCCCGACTCCCCGCAGCGCCTTCATCCAAACCTCGTACCCGGCCGTGAAGAAGGCGAACCCGGAGGTGCCAATACTCATCCGCGAGGCGCTCGGGACCCCGGCGAGGGCATTCGCTCGCTTTGGTCAGTCGGCGCTCGGCTTGCTCCGGACGCGGGACGCGGGCGCTGGAGCTGACGCAGTCGGTGCTTGCAGACAAGGGCGTCGAGCGAGCTGTCATGCTCGACGGTGCGGCGGGAGCGGAGGAGGTCGAGAAGCGCATCGAGTCGCTGCTCAAGTGAGCCTGGAGCCAATCGAAGTGATCAGTTTGACAGGACCACGGGCAGCGTCGCGACTGGCGCCTACGCCTGCAAGATGACCTGGGGCTGTCGGAATGTGTCGGCTGGAGCGGAGCGGGAGGAGGACTCAGCGAGCGAAGACGCCCGCTCGGCTGGTCAGGCTGCGACCACTCGACATACCCTTGCCCCTCGCCGACTCCCGCAAACGACAGCAACGGGCATCTTCTTCAGGCACTCGATACCTCCTTCGGGTCGGGGACGCCTCGCGACGCCAGCCGCCGACTCCCAAAGCCGCAGACGCCCATACGGTCGTGCCAGCGCACGACCAACCCCATCGACATGCATCTTTACAGGGAGACTCAACCGCTACGGACATGCCAACAGATGCGGAGATGACGACGACTTGCGCCGAGGCTCCGCGCACTAACTCCGCACCGCGGCGTACTGCCGAGCACTCCTTCCAATCTTTCGGCCTCATCTCCTTTCCTGCACTCGTCCCGACCTTCGAAGATGATCTACACACTCTCACCCTCAGACAGGAACGGCGTCGAAGGACTTGGAGTTACCATGGCCTTCGTGTTCGACTGTTCAGCCTCGGACCCGCTTGACCCGACCGTCGTTGACCTTGCAGCACGCAAGATGGTGGAGAAGTGGCGGATGCTTGCTGGTCGACTTGAGTGGAACTCCGAGGTGAGCTTGCTTCCCGACGTTCGCGGGGCACTGTTGACAACCCGCGTCGCACCACAGCGTGACCGCTGGTGCTTGCAGATCCCCGACGACGTGACCCTCCCTGCTGGCTACGTGACCCATCGTTCAGCCACTCCCACTCCGACTACCCACTTGAAATTCCGGCATTCACCGCGTCGTCCGCCACTGTCATCGCGCGGCCACCCATCGTTCTCTTTCGCCACCCCTCGACTCCCCAGCACGCCGGGGCCTACGCCAAATCTAAGGCTCCCCTCGTAGCCATCCACGGGACCACCCTTTCCAATCGATCCGATGTCGCTCTTCTCGGGATCAGCGTCCCGCACACGTTCGTCGACGCCATCGGGATGGGCATGATCGCGAAAGCACTCGACGCAGAGCTCGGCGGCCTCGAGTGGGCCGCGCCGGATCTTCCTTCAGACGCAGACGAAAGAAACTGGCTCGAAGTCAGTATCTCTGAGAGCTTAAAGTTTCAGGCGGGGCAACCCGAGGTTGAAGACCTCATCATGCGTGACTTCACGCCGGCGACATGGTGGACGAAGCTCGCCTTCCTCGTCAACCTCGCCTGGGAGTACACCTGGCACCGTACCGAGATCAAGATCATCACCTTAGGGTCGAGCGTCCTTGGGAATATTGTGGAATCGGCGAAGCGAGAGGTTCGCACGGCGAGTGGCGGCGACGAGTACGTCAGCACCGCGGACGTCCTGGTGGCTTGGCTGTTAAAGGTGAAGCCCAAGTTCTTCTAAACCTTGCCTCGAAGCTTAATCTCGTATGCAGAGCGCATACGCCTCCGAATCCTCGTCCTACAGCGTCGCCGTCGCGTCCATCTTCACGATCCGACCGCTACTGCCCGCACTGGGTCCCTACCCGCACAACGCCCTCCTCCCCTTCGCCCTCCCGTATCTCAGCATATCCGAGGTCCAGTCCACATCGATCGCCCGAATCGCGCTCCTGCACCGAAGACGCCTCCTCTAGACTCGCTCGCAACGTTTGCGAAGCACGACCACGGCGACCTCGTGCCTCGCGTAGAGCGCGGAAAAGACTTTTGGATTGTTCAGCAACCAGACTCTCGGAGCCATTACGAGCTTCAAGAACCTCGGACCCCTCCTGGGCTACTGGTCGTACAATTTGCCCATCGCGCAGGACCACCTGGTCCTCCTCAACGAGCTCAATGGCGGGTACACGCTCCTAGTCAGCATGCGGCGGAGTAGGTGGGAAGCCATGGAGAGGGCTATCAAGGCTTTACCCTCGGAGTAGATCAGCTTGGCGGCAAGGACAGCGGTAAAGACGCTCAAGGTTTCACAAAGTCTCTCATCTGCTTCGAAAGTAGTCAGTAAGGGCCGGAGAAGAATCCCAAGCACGCACCAATCCAAATCCCGTTTCTCACAGGACCTTCTCCGCAAGCTTCGCAAAGACCGTCGCCGCCCACTTCATCTCTGCGAGCTTCGCCATCGTCGCCTTCCACCCGGCGCTCGCCTTCATCTCGGTCGTGTGCGCCGCCGCGTACTCTACCATGACATCGAGCACCTCGTCGTACCTCCCGCTCGTCTCGGAAAAGAGCTCGACGGCGATGTTGGAGGGGCTGAGCTGGCTCTTGATGTTCGCGAGCGCGAGGTTCTTGAGCTTCGGAAGTTCGAGGTAGTGCGCAAGGCGGTAGATGGACTTCGGTGAGGCGGGAGTGGGGAGCTTCGGGTTGGTGCTGATGAACTTGGCGAGATGGAGGTCACGCCCGGCGCGGGCCTTGTCCGAGCTGGTGGTGTCGAACGTCGAGAGCAAGGGCGCGAAGTCGATGTAAGTCGTGTAGATCCAGCAGAGGACAGCGTGATAAGTGATGTAAGAGGTATCATAGATTTGGATCGTGGGGTGGCTGGAGTTCGGGGTCTGCGACTTGGAGGCCGCGCTTGAGTAGCTCGAGTTCGAACGCTCGTCGTCATCCGAGTCATCGCACTCGAGGGCTTCGCATAACCCGAGCATCGGAGACGTAGATTCAGCAGTCGCGCGGTCACTCGATTCGCTGAATCCCGACTTGAAGCTCGTTCTGAAGTAAGGGGACGCGGCGCAGAGGACGGCTTGACTCGCCCAGAGACTGCGATTGCGCGGGAAGACAAGTCGGACGTCGTTGATGTGGTGGGTCTTGAGCAGATCTATCAAACTAGGGATGAGAATTGATGCTCGTCTGGATTACTCGCTGGCATACGTACCCGAGTGGACGATCGCGAAGTCTCGAGGTCCGCCGATGGCCCACGCGGCGCACGTCCATTCGATCCTGAGCGTGTAGTTGCGCTGCGGGATACTTTGGCCGTAGTTGTTGTAGTGGTTCGCGTACTGAGAGGGCTTCGTGGTAAAAACTGATTCGGCGCGGCCTGACTTGCTCCAGTCCTCCGGGACGGTGTAGGTGAAGCTGTGGACGAGATCCGTCGCCTCGTAGACGGAGAGCGTGAGACTTAGGTTCGTGACTGAGCTGTCCACGTTCGACCATTCGATTCCCACTGTGTGCGGGATCCCTCCTGTGTGATACATCTGCCAGGTGCCAGAGTCGAACGGCGCAACCTTGACGCTGAAGGGGATGTCGGTCCGGGTGGTGACTTTCGACTTGTTGACGATGACGAAGGGAATCTCGAAACGGGGGAGTAGGGAGAGACTTGTCATTTTTTGAGGCACGCGGATTCGCAGAGAGGTGTGGTGGGAAGAGAAAGGCAGGCGGGTGGCTTCGGTCCCCAGGTTTCAGAAGGGGGACGTCATCATCCGGCTGATGTTGCAGCCGAGGTTGCTTCATGTCCATATATGCACCCAGCCGTAACAGCTCTTCTCACTTTAATCTACGCCTTCATAGGGTACGGAAGGCTGGCCAACGTCAGCTCGTCGCACCAACGGTGGAACTCGGCGCGGTGCCGCGAGTCCCGATCCACCGTGATTGAAAGCTAGGAAACGAGAACACATCAGATACGAGTCCAATCGATTTTCAAAGGAAAGCTCACCTCGCGTCCCATCGAGCTCGACGCGGTCCCCTTGACTGAAGCTCTCGAAACTGATGAGCACCGCGAAGCTGCGCCTTGCAGATTTTCGTTCGCTGAGCGCCTTCGAGGTTGGCGCGGAAGATTGCGGGGACGTCGCAAGGGGAGAGGGAGGACGCAAAGACGCGCTGGGCCGTTTCGGCGGAGGCGTATATACTCGGACTCGGGCGGCAGCTGCTCGGCGGCAGGGTCGGCTCGCCGGCCGTGACGCGACGGTGCAGGAAGAGGGGGGAGATCAAGGTGATTCTTGTTTATCCAAAGAACTGTATGCTCACCGGTGTTCCTGGCGCCAGGAGACTCCGGCGGCGCTGCGAAGCCAGGTTGAGCCCAGGTGGTGGCGCCGGCGGCACGGAGCGTCGCCTCCTCGAGCTCGCTCCGAAGCGCCGACAGGTGCGAGTAGATTACAAGCTGTATGAGAAAACTGAGTGAGGAAAAAAAAATTCGGGCCCTGGCCTGGCAGTGGGGCCCACCTGAACCGAGCGGGACGGCGCTTGCTCGAGGAAGCTGGGCTGCGAGTCGTCGCCGCCGTTCAAAGTCCGGCGCAGGATCCCTCCAAGATCCTCTTCCGACCAGGTTCCACGGCAGAGGAAGATTGCTCCCGGCTGCGCGCTGCGCTCCACTTGCCACTCGTCGAGCCGCGACACCGGGCAATCGGCCGGCGTCATCGACGAGCGACCGAAACGAGACGGTACCAGTAGCTTGACATCGGAAGTGACATCCTCCGGCTCGAGCTCGTCGCCGGGGCGTGCGTTACGCTTGCTAAAGAGTCGCGAGCTGCGAGCTGCAAGCAGCGAGTCATGTTTTCAGCGAGAGCAGTCTAGGGTAGTTTGCTGGGGAGGGGAGGAAGAGCTCGTTGACTGTTCGGTCCGATGAACTTGCTACCTCGAGATTGAACGTCTGAACTTTGGCGAGAGCCGCTCTCGACCTCAAGCCTCGACGAGCTTGACGGACCAACTCTTTCGATCCCTCCGAGTTCTCGTAGAAACCCAAAAAAATAAACAAAAAAACCCCGGGAAAACGGGGAGGAGGGGTCCCATGCGAGAGAATTCCATCTCGAGAGAGAGACGCTAGTGGCCCGAGTCCCTCCTACCCCACGAGATGGCGCCGTTGGCTCCCCCATTGCTCTTGTCGACCCTCCTGGGCGAGTCGTCGTCCGGGTGCGCGGTCCGCTGACTGGACTGGGTTCGTCGCGGGGTGCCGTCCGAGTTGCGCGGCCCTGCTCGCGGCGCCGGGGACGCGAGGAGCGGTGCGGACGACGCAGGGTGCGGCTTGTAGTCGAGCACGAGGTTCGCGAGCGACGTGGGCGTGAGTAGTGGGGAGAGGGCCGTCCGGATCGCGTCTCTACAAGGGTGGCAGGGCCGTCAGTGGAAACGTAATGGGGGGGGGGGACGGGGCAAGGGCAGGGGGGGACGGACCGGACGAGTTCGCGCTCGACCCTCGGCGCAGGCTTGCACCAGACGCTGAGGATGTCCTCGTCCTTGCGCACGCTGAGCACGACGCCGTTGACGCCGCTGCCGCCGTCGGGCTCGAGGCGCGCGCCGACGAGCGCGTAGACGAGCTCGTCCCAGACGCGGTCCGCGACGCCCTTGCGCAGGCGGAGCACCCACCGCCCGCCGCCGACGTTCGAAGGGTCCTCCCACGCGGGTGCGATGTCGGACTTGAAGATGTTGAGGTCCGAGATGAGCGGCGTGGACGACGACGACGAGGGGAGGAGCGACGGCGGCGTCAGGTGCGCCAGGAACGGGTGCAGCGATTCCACCTGCCCGCGTCCAATCCATCTTGCAGTCAGCGTTTTTTCCGTTCTGGGAATTCGAGTATAAGTCTGAGGGGGGAATGGGAATCGGCTTACACTGGAGAAGAAGCCGAGCTTGACGACGCCCGTCTCCCACTGCTCGCGACTCTCCTTCTCCTTGCTGTCGTCCTTGTTCGCGCCCTTCTGCCCCGCGACCCGGTTGCTGAACCAGACTTCCCACGTGTGCTGCAGCGGGTGGATCGGCGCGCTCGTCCGGCGCGCGGCGGGGCCGAGCGAGAGGGACGGCCCTTTTTTGCGTGGGGGAGCCTCGGGCGCGGGTGCGGGTGGCGTCGGCGCACCCCACGCGGACGGCGTCGTCGGGCCCAGAGTCGACGAGCCGCGGGTCGAGGGCAGGGAAGGGAACGACGACGGCGCCGCGCTCGGTCGGCGCGAGCTCGAGTTGGAAGACAGCAGCGACGGGCGAGCGCTCATGCCGGCCCTGGGATTGGCGTTCTGGCGGGTGTAGAGTGGGCTGCGTGCGGAACAAGGGAACGTGAAGGCAGAGTGCGAGGTCGTGTGCGGGTCGCTCGAGCAGTGGCAGCTGCTCTCGTAAAAGTTGTCCGACGACCGCGCCCCGCAGCACGCGACGGATGGACCGGCGGACGCAACCCAGGCGAGCAGCTCGACTGTCACGCCGCGCGCCCCCCCTTTCGCCTTCCCGCAACGCGCCACCGGGTCCGATTGTCCCACACTCGAGGTCACTGTCCCGGTTGTGCTGCAGCCCGCTCGCGACCGCCCCGCACTCGCCAACACCTCGCGCGCGTGTTAGACTACCCTCCTCTCCTGTCCCTCCCGCCCCGTTCTCTGCGTTCCAATGCCCGCCCCAGCCGTCCGTCCGCATCATCAGACGTCTTCCTACAGCAGCGACTGACCCGCTCTGCCGCCCCCGCGCCCAGATCCGGCGCAAGCTCGTCATCGTCGGCGGTCCGTCCTCGCTCCCCTCTCCCGTCCGGTTCGCCCGTACTGACTGACGGGGTTTCCCATCTCGACCCAGACGGAGCATGCGGGTACGCCGCTGCTCCCAAAGCCCAGACCCGAGCTAACTCCCGCCTGGACCGACAGCAAGACGTCCCTCCTGAGCGTGTTTGCGATGGGCGAGTTTCCGCAAGAGTACGAGCCGACCATCTTTGAGGTGAGCGCCCCCGCACGCCCTTGCCTGTCGCGAAAAGGCAGCGCGAGCGAGACCGAGGCGAAACGCGGACGTACCGAGCCCTCGTCGCGCGGCCGCAGCACCCTTGCAGAACGGGACGACCGAGTACGCACGGCAGCTGACCGATTCCCCTCCCCCGTTCTCCCCCCCGACCCCCACTCCCGCCCGGTGCCACACTCGAACCCGCCAACCCCAACCCAACGCCACTGCCACTCGCGCCCCCCCCCCCCCCCCCCCCCCCCCCCCCCCCCCCCCGCGCCCGTACAGAACTACGTCGCCGAGATCCGCCTCGATGGCAAGGCCGTCCAGCTCGCTCTGTGGGATACCGCGTGAGTCCCTTACTAGTCCTGCTGGGTCCGGGCTGCAGTGTGGGTTTGGGTGCGAGTGAGGCGCGGCGGCTTGGCGATGACCGAGGGGTGGGCGTGGAGGGCTTCTGGTGCTGTTCGAGGTCGGATCCTCCTGCCTGGCTTCGAGCTGCGTTCAGGTGTCGGGATGAAGGGGCGCGGGGACAAGGTGAGAGAGTTGGGCGCTGGGTTCCTTGCGCGAGCTCGGCCAGGTTGAGAGGGACGCTGCCTTCCGAGGGAGCGGACGGGCTCGGTCTTTGGTGGTCCCCACGGTGGTTGATCTGGTGCTTGGTTCAGAAGAGGCTGGTGCAGGTCGGGTGCGGGGCTCGGTCCGTGCGGCGAGGGCAGAATGGGTGCCGAGCGTTCGCGAGCACCCGGGTCTCGAGACGCCACTTCGGAGGAAGGTGGGGGTCTCTCAGACCTGGTGTAGGGCTTGCGCTCGGGTGAGCATGCGAACGGTGTATTTCGAACGCTGGGCTCGGCGCGGGGAGAACGGCGTCGCACGGTTTCCGGGGTGCTCCGAGTCGCCGCTTTGGAACAGGCTGGCGACTTTGGACCTGGTTGACGCCTGCTGATACACTCTGCTCTGGTCCATACGTACTATTACAAGCCTGGCAGACTCGTGCAATTAGAGGTGCACGAGGAGCGCCGCGCCTTCGCCAGCTTCCGGTCCGCAAGACGCCGCTCTCTCGAAAGAGCTCGCGTCTCGGATTCGGTACGCGATGTCGGGATCTTCTGGACGGATGCACGGCTGCTGGCACTTGCCTGTAGTATAGCGTTCTTTGGAAGCTTCTGCGCTGGCAGCCTCCGCACGAGCTCCGGGTGCTCGGCATCGCCCGTACGAATCAGCTGGCGATCCGGACATGGTGCAGACTGGAACTTCGTCGCCCGGACTTGTCACCGCAATCGGTACGACCGAGGCTGACGTGACCGAGCGAGTGGGAGGGAGGGCATCGCGAGAGCGCGTACTGAGCTCTTCGGTACGCCCCTTTTTGGGGTAGGCTGGAGACCAGCATCCCTTTCCTGGCTCTGAATCTCATTCATTGTCCTCCACACCGTCCCGTGCACAACGAGACGACTTCTCGCGCCCGCACTTCGGACGCATCAGGGAAGGAGCGAGCCAAGTTCGTTTTCCGAGCTCCGGTGGGAGGAGCGCAAAGAGTTCGTCTTCGTGGATCGGACCAGGCCGGTCCCGAGCCTCGTCATGCCGTGCGACGCCGGCGGATCAAGAGCGAGGAGGGTCAAGGCGCGGACGCGGTCACGAGCAGCACACAAGGGCAGGGAGACTGGGCTAACAGCCAAGTCTCACTCACCACTTGTGATGTCGTCGTTGCTGTCCACCGATCAGACCGTGATTAAGACTTGGTTGAACGCGCTAGGGGAGGTCGTCGAGACTCGCTTCCGTTGCACGGGGAGCTGAGGTGATCGCGCCTCCGCCGCCGGCATCGGGGGCGCTGAAACGACCCTCTCTTATCTGCACGACACCATTGGGTTCGAGCAACACGAAAAGAGAGGGAAAAAAAAAAAAAAAAAATTGGTGTGAGCGCGCTGTAGAACGACGGGGTCGTCGAACGGGCGTGCCTGTGCGAGCGAGTTCGCGGCCTGGGTTCTCATGGGACTGCCATCCATGAAGTCGTTGCTCGCGAGAGCTAGCGGCGGCATCTTGATTGCGGTTGAGGTCCTGCAGTGGGTGATCGGTTGGCCTCCAGTGTCTTGCGCGGCGCAGGTCAGTCGTGCTCGCCTCGCTGCGAGCGTTCGCGGACTACACCCGCTGCCCCAGCGCTTGGTACTCGGTCGCAATTCTTGATCTCTGACTCGGCTGCTAGAGTTGTCCAGGCCAGCCAGCACTAATGACGTACATGACTGCCCCAGAACACCTCGCTGACCCCGCCCCTCCCCTCTTGCAGTGGACAAGAAGAATACGAGGTCCGTACTCCCCAGTTCCGACTCTGTCCCTTCGACGTCTCGCACTGACTCGACTCCCCCAGCGCCTGCGACCACTCTCGTACGCCAAGTCGCACGTGATCCTGATCGCCTTCGCGCTCGACACGCCCGACTCGCTCGAGAACGTGTCGGTCAAGTGGAACGAGGAGGTGCGCTCAATATGCGGGAGCGCGATCCCGGTCCTGCTCGTCGGGTGCAAGAAGGACTTGCGCGACGCGGCCGGCGGCCAGGGCCACTTTGTCACCAAGGCCGAGGCGCGTGCCCCCCCTTTCGTCCTCGTTCGCTCGGTACATCCGCTGATCCCAGGAGAAACCGCAGGCGGACAAGGTCGCGCAAATGATCGGCGCGCGGTCGTACCGCGAGTGCTCGGCGCTCAACAACGAGGGCGTCGACGAGATCTTCGAGGCCGCCACGCGCGCGGCGATGCTCGTGCGCACGCCCGGCGCGACCGAGGGCAAGGAGAAGAGTCGGCGGAACAGCGAGGTCGCCGCCAAGGACTTTGAGGAGGACAGCAAGGGGTGCGGATGCGTGATCCTCTAGACGGGCGGGGGGCTCGAGGACGGACGGACGGACGCTGGTCGGATCCCATTCTTGTCGTGTTCTTGTTTTCCCCACCCCTTTCTCTCGCACTGCCTACCTCGTTTTACATCTGTGCACCCCCCCCCCATCCACTCGTTCGGCGGCGTCGCGCTGGACGAGGTCAGTACTACACCCCCCCCGCACACTCAATCGCATTTCTCCCGGTCCCCAGCACCCTTGCCTTTGAGAGCCAGCAGGACTCATCTCATCAGCTCGGCCAACGCAAGTGCGTGCCCTCGGGGTCGGGGAAGCAAGGAGGACCTCTGCGACTGCCGGGGCGGGTGGCGTCTGCTCGGTCGCCTTCACCACCAAGAGCGTATTCCAAGGGCTTCCGGGATTTAATGAGTAGTTGGGTTCATTGACGAGTAGTTGGGGGCGAGTTTCTAAGTACTCCGCTTGCAGAGCGCCCGTGAGTGTTCAAGCACGTTGTGAGCGGAGCGGACGTCGGACGGGGACAGTGGGGGGACAAAGGTACTGTACGGACGCGGGGCGAATCCCCAAAGAGTACCTTGTTTCTCACAGCTCTTTGGGTTCTCTTCCGCTGAATGTTCCAGCGAAAGTACTCCCTTGTTCTCGGCCAACGCTCCGTCGCGCGAGAGCGTCGAGCCGCCAACCGCCGCTCCACGCGTGTCGTCCTCTCCTCACGATCTCGTCCACGGGTCCTGAATTTCTCGGAATCCTAGACCAAAGGCCTTGATCGATGCGCACGCGAACAGAACAAGCGAGCGACGAGTGCTGGGTGCTACTTGCGCGAGATGCTGCTACTTTGTGCCACAACGGGTGATGTGCTGCGGGCGCTGGCGAGTGATTGGCTCTCCATCGACCGCCGCACGCCTTCCCTCGCCCCCAGTCGCTCGTTTACCCCGTCTCCCGACTGCTGGGCAGCTCGTGCTTGCCTTCACACCCCCGCGCCCCCACCCCTCCCGGCGAAAACCCCGAGGTCGCGCAGGCCGTCCCGCGCGCGCGCCAAACACCCAGAGACGCCGGCGACGATGACCACCCGCGGCCCTCCCGTGCCCCGCAACAGGCTACCCACGCTCGCCGAGGTGCTTCGTCGAAGTCAGTCGCGCGCCTGCTGATTTAGGGTCCCGGTCGGCACGCGGTCGGTGCTCGCTTCTGCGGCCGTTAGGAGAGCTTGTTTGGGCGCGCGGGAGCACGGGGCGCACGCTCGGGATCGGGGCGAGGTTCGGACAGGGTGCAGGTGGGACTGGAAAGACGGCACAAGTCGAGGATGGCACGTCCGAAGCGCGCGACGGACCGGCGAGCTGACGCGCGCACCCCCCGCTCCTTTCTTGCGCAGGTACTCGCCCGCCGGTGGATCTCTACTGCTACTACCTCTTCCTCCAGCGCGAGGGCTCCGAGGACACTTTGGACTTCTGGCTCGATGTCCAGCAGCACGAGAACCTCTGTGCGTGCATCCCCCCCGCGGAACCGTTTCCGGGCAGCGGACCCACTAACGACCCCCGCGCGCGCAGGCCGCGCCTTCTTCAAGGACCTGCGCAAGTCGGGGCGGAGCGTACGCGAGGACTGGCCGCGGTACGCCGAGTATGCACGAACGCACGCGAGCATCTACGGCGCCGTGACGGGCGTGCGGCGCGGCGACGACAGCGGCGAGGACGCGGACACGAGTGGGAGCCGCTGGGGCGCGGACAGTCCGCTGCCGGGGCAGAGCCAGAGCGGGCACGGGCACGCGGGCGAGTCGTCCAGCGGCGCGTACGGCGAGAAGCTCGAGGGCTGGAAGCGCGAGGACGGCGCGTTCGACACCAACGAGCGCCTCTCGGCCGACCACGACCGGCAGCGGTACCAGCAGCGCACGCCGAGCCCGACGAGCAACGGGCCCGCACCGATGTACCCGCTCTCGCCGACGCTCAAGGCGCTCTACCCGCACGACTCGGACCCCCGCCAGACGGGCACCGCCGGGAGCAAGCAGCGCCAGTCGATGCCCGCCCAGCCGTACATCCTTCGCGACGCCGCGATCAGCCGGACGGACCTCATCGCGAGTGCGGAGCGCATCTACAGCCGGTACCTCATGCCCGGCGCGGACAAGGAGGTGTACCTCCCCTCGACGCTCCGCATGAACGAGTTCCCGCTCTCGGGCTCGACGCTCCCCATCTCGTCCGACCCGGACTACGAGCAGCAGGCCGACGCGCAGGCCCGCGTGCCCGACATGTTCCACTTCCAGAAGGAGTACGTCTACCGCGCGATGGAGCAGGACACCTTCCCGCGCTTCCTACGCGCCAAGGCGTTCGGGAACCTCACCCCCGTCAGTTCACTGCTACGGCTCGGGTTCGGCCTCCTCTGCCATTGGATCGGCCTCGCCACCGCCTTCTCGTTCATCTTCCTCGACTCGAAACCGAAAGTCAAGCGGTTGTGGGTGCGTCGCCCGGTCTTCGCCCGCGCGCCCCCCCGCACATCCGGACTGACGCTCATCGCTGCAGATCATCCTCCCGTTCACGTTCGCGATCCTCAACATCGTCGCACACTCGTACGACCTGGATCCGATGATGGTCTTCATGGGCCTGTCCGAGACCGTGAGCACCCCTCGACCTGCGCCCCCTCGCGACCAGCTCCTGATGCGCTTCCGCAGACTCCGTTCCGCACGATCGGCATCCGAGAGCCCTACGTCCGCAAGCTCCTCTTCGGGCGCGCGCTCTGGGTGTCGCTCTTCACCGCGATCCTCGTCGCCGTGCTCACCGTCATCTTCTGGGCCGTACCCGGCCACCGCCTTTAATCTCCTTCCCGAGGGCTGTGCCCCCATTCCCGTCGAGTCTACACCCCACCCATTTACGTCCGTTGATACCCCGCCGCATCCTCCCCCCACCTCGCAGAGTTGTCGTCCTAATCGTCGAAGGTCCCCCCACGCCCAACCCACACCGACGCGTTCGCTCTTGATAACCTACCAACCCTCGCAACCCTTGTAATGTGCTGGCCTCGGGCACAGCTTTGATCATGGATCGCAAGCGCTCGCCGCTCGGCCCGCTCACAACTCGCGACGCGTCGAAATTGCGGGCGATCGCGCGACTACCGACGCGTCATTTAGCACCTCTCGAAACGCTCACCGCCGTCGATGCCCCAGCTCCGCCCTCGTGCGCCCGCCCGCCGGCTGAAGCGCGTCGGCGCGTCTCCACTAGCGACGATCCACTCCCTCCCCGCCGAGACGCTCTCCCTCATCTTCGGGCTCGCACACCGCCGCTCCAGGCGATGGGTTATGTACTCGGCATCAGTCGTGTGCCGAGCCTGGCGTGTGCCGGCGCAACGCGTTATGCTTCTCGACGTCGCCTGCACCCCATTGCGCGCTGAAGGAACAGTGAAGTAGGGGAGACTTTCCAGCATTTGCCAATCTCCCAGCAAGACCTGTAAGGTCAACACATGCTGTATAACAGTCAGTGCTGCTGATGTTGCTGGCGAGAGTGATCCGTAGACGTCGATTGCGCGCGCGCATGAGCTGGAGCTCGAAACTGCTGAGGGTGTGTGACGCACAAGTCTACTGATCTACGCCGAAAACACACGATCCCAAGCGTCCACGACTGGCTGCAAGAACGGGTGCTGGCCGCCCTTGAAGTCCTTCAGCACCGCGATGAGCTCGGGCAGGAGCGCTCGACCGGCCGTCAAGGGGTCGTGTCGACCGAGGTCGCCTGGCGAGACGTTGATGACCAAAATGATGCTGAGCGCGATATCGTGTAGTTTCTCCGCCTGCATGAGAAGCGCCAAATCAGATCTATGGCATCCTACCCAGCCAGACGAAAGCCGCGTTGACGCACCAGGCCGATCCCATTCCCCTCCACCGCCGACCGGGAAAACGAGCGGTAGATGTGCAGCGTGATCTGCGCAATCTCCAATGCGAAAGTCGGGGATAGAGAGGGGTGTGGGGACTCGTCGGATGCAAGCCCGTGGGTGACCGAGAGCTGCCAAACTCGATTTCGCAGCCTGCAGTGGGACCGATTTTAGCGTTGTGAACACCGCAATCCACAACTGACGTACCACTGTTGGGTGATGAGAAGATCGGCGTGCTGGACGTCACTCGACTGGCCCTCAGGCGTTCGCGCGCTCTCTGGCGACCCACCCGGCATGTCCTCGGACAGCCCTCGATCGAGCTCGACGACGCGCTCGGTGGTGAGCGTGGCGCAGGTTTGAGGGCAGCAGATTCCGTTCCAGCACGAAACGACGCCCTCGTCGATAAAGTCGAAGAGGTGCGCCAGGCGCTGAAGGCCCCGCACCGCGTCGTCCGCTGGCCCACCGACGAGCGACGAGGAGCCCACGAGCGCCATCGAGCTTCCAGGGACCCCGCGAAAAGTTATCGAGTGGTTTCGCTGGACGGCAAATGCTCTGAGCACATTGGCAAGAAGTCGGTTGACTGGGTAAGAGCGCAGCAACGTCGGAAGACGGACCGTTCGGTGACGGAGAGGATCCAGAACAACCGCACACGCATCCCACGCTCCTGCATGTTGAGCCCAGCGTAAGAGGCCGGGCGATGAAGCTCGAGGGTCTCGGCGAGGGTGATCGCCTCGCGCAGGCGAAAGAACCCGGCGTTGTGCTCGTTCAAGGCGACTTGGCAAGAGACAGATCAGCTAGTGCTCTCGCTAGTGCTCTCGCAGCAGAGCAAGTCTAAGGTTAATCTCACAAAGGGTGCCGAAGAGGAAGAAAGACGTTAGGACCGTGTCCAGCGTCGGCGCTTGGCCGAGATGTGCTGAGCACTGGAGACCCGCGGCCTCGCCCATCAGCGCCTTCGCTTGATCAGCTCTCTCAGCCACCTCCTCAGCGCTCCCATCGGATAGCTGCATGAGCGCATAGCTCGAGAGAGCGATGATCATGGCCGCGAAGTCGAGGTTCGTGAGGTGGTCGCCGCGGCCGATGCGGTCGAAGACGTAGGGGCGGTCGAAGATGGGCAGGACGGGCTGCATCCGGGCGAAGAATGCTTCGATTTGAGGTTGAAGTGTGGAGGGAGTAAGGATGGACATGAGGGTGAGGCGAGGAAGTGTGGTAACGCTGAACGAGAGTTGTCGCGAGGACTCGAACGGGGTTTGAGGTGGCGGTGATGGGTGGGGTGGAGACGCGAGCGTCGGTGGACGACGATATGTATTGCTGAAGTCGATTCGAGCTGCTGAGGGTAGCGGGAAGATCGACGGACCGGGCGCGTCACGGTTCGTAGTCGGGGCCCCGGACTGGAGCGGGACGGGCCCCGCACCCACGTACCCGCCGGTGACGCCTGCAAGGCCGCCGAGGGTCTCCATCCAGTCGAGCCCACCCAAAGATGGGCCCTCCGCTTCGTCTCCCGTGAGCCGCAGCAGCGATCCGCACTCGAAAAGGTTCGAGTCGAACAGAGACGGCGCCGGTGACCACGAGCCGCTGGGCTGGTGGGTTGAAGCAGGTCGGCAGCTCGAAGAAGCGGGTACGTGGCTGGTGCTGGTTGCCGCGCTCGTATCCTGGTGCCGCTGCTTCAGCGTGGTCAAGATCCTGCGCACGCGCGCATGCGGGGAGGTCAGCTCCTTCGTCCTCAAGCGCACCCGGCTCATCACTGTTCCGCCAACTACCCGGAACTCACTTTCCAGGTGCTCCCTTGCGCTTCACGGGCTTGTCGTATGTACACTCGAGCCCCGCCTTGTCGCACGGCTCACAGAGGCGGGCCTTGCCCCCACATTTGATCCGCCGTCGGTGACACTGATCACACGCCTTTGGTGGAGGTGCCATCGGCGTAGTGTGAGATGTCGAGGTGCTGGGTGATGGAGCTGAGACAAGAGGAATAGCGGTGCCCGGGGGTAGCCAACATCGATCGCGAGCGCTCCAGAGTCTGGAGCCCCCCATGCAGATCGGAAGAGCG
>ERZ1463038.242-NODE-242-length-17314-cov-14.203836_pt1 | contig 17314 bp, 31 predicted proteins | sample MGYA00564479_ERZ1463038 | MGnify/ENA primary metagenome ERZ1463038 (study PRJEB39244, sample SAMEA3635134) | Helicobacter pylori | study: EMG produced TPA metagenomics assembly of PRJEB11511 data set (Assembly of a 5300-year-old Helicobacter pylori...
CGTCACCTCGCTTCCGAGCTTCCTCGATCGGAATACGTGCGCTGCTGGAGTGGGTCATCAGGCGAAGTGCATCGTGCGACGGACGAGCTCACCTCACACCGCCCCGTCCCGGCGCAGGGCAGCGCGGACCCTCCTGCTAGTTACGTGGCTGGAGCTCGCTGCTATATTCTAGAGCTCTTCGATCGCTCGAACCTCCCTTTCGTGCTTCTACTGTCCGCGACGCAGAAAGCGTGCAGCGGCCTCGCGCAGAAGCTGACACATTCCATGTCAACGTCGGGCAGCTGAGACCCCCATTTCCGAATGTAGCTTATGGTAGATAAGAGTTTTGGCCGCACTTGAACCAAGTAGTCCGGGCTGGTGGGTAGAGTGGCAGGAGGCGGAAGCGCGGGAAGTCGCCACTCGCGACAGCGGAGCTGGACCACAGATTCTTTTCAGAAAAGCATGTACTGCTTGCTCAGAGCAACTTGAGTTGCCGGTGCGATCGTGCAGATCTCACCGTCGACCTTGACCTAGAAGGGAGTACGGGTCAGTGCGAGGGCGTCCGATCCGTCAGCAGCGCACTCACAGTGTACGTTTCGGCATCAACCTCTATCAAGGGCATGGCATCGTTGAGCTGCTCAAATGCATGTGAGTTTGACGACAACAAAAAAAATGAAGGGGCCACGGACCTTCATATCCGCTTTTCCGATGTTGCGGCAGTTCCGTACGCCCATCGTGCGCTTCGAGAGGCCGTACGACGCAACGGTACCTGCGAAGGTACTCAGAAAGAAGTCAATCAGTGGAGGGAACTACTTGCTCACCGGTGTTTATCGAATGCTCCGAAACGAATAGGATCGAATTGAGCGCCGCTGCCTTCGGTTCGCAGCCCCACATCGGACGGCCGATGACAGGCTGTACAGTGGGAATACTCTGCGACACAGGTTCAGCGTCGACGACGAAATGTCTCAAAAGCAGTACCGACCGCGTTCGCCTCCCCAAGCTACGAGAGATGTATCAGTGAGCCTTCTAAAACCTTGACCGCCCACAACTCACCTGCGCCCAAGCGACCACCCCGCCTTTGATGACTTGCTCCGGACGAATACCGAAATTACTGGGGGACCATATTGCGAGATCGGCGAGCTTGCCGACCGAAAGGTCGCCGATTACGTGCGACATGCCATGGGTGATGGCGCTGCGAAGGTGGATCAGCAGCCGAACTGCTGACTGGTCGCAGTTGTCGCAGGAGGCGCACGCACGGGTTGATGGTATACTTGGCGATGAATCTCTTATTGATTGATGAACAGTCAGACAAGCGCTTTGGTGTCTAGAAGGCGAGACGAACCTTGACGCGAAGGTTGTCTGACCCCTCCTTTTCGCCGGGCATCGGCCCACGCATCTCTTTCAGCTTGTTGGCGGTTCTCCAGGTCCTTGAAACTACTTCGCCGACTCGATCAACCGCTAGGGAGTCGGAAGAAATCATCGAGATGGCGCCGAGGTCGTGCAGGATGTCCTCGGCCGCGACCGTTTCCGCGCGAATTCTAGATTCCGTGAACGCGATGTCTTCGGCTGTGGAAAGAAGATCGGTCAGAGTGTGAGCCCAAGTTGAGCTAACTCGAACGGCTCTCACGAATCTTCCGGTCAAGATGGTGACAGACCATTAGCATCTGCGCGAAGCTCGATCAGCGAGTGGTAGTAAGGTGGTGAAGACGGACACCAACATCAAGGTGCTCATCGAGAGTGTTGATCGTGTAGGGTCGAGTGGGGTTGGTAGAGCTCGGAAGCACGTTGCTGTGACCCGCAATCACCACGATGTCGGGCGCGTGTCCACCACTGCAATCAAGAGTGAGCGCTAGTCCACGAAGCTGGTCAGGAGAGCGACGAACCCGGCGCCCTCAACGTGGTAGGCGTGGATGGTCCGACCCTTGAAGGCATCAATCGTGGAATCCACAAATCCGCTCTCGTTCAAAGTGTCCCCGTGGAGCGTGACCTGGAAACACGCAAGTTAGCTCGGCGTCAGGTGCGAAACGGGAGGGACGCCAGACGTACTTGGATGTCGTAATCGTCACACACGGTCAAGCAGTTGTCTACAGCGGCAGGACCAGATCCCCAATCCTGCAAAGGTGCTTCAGTACCAGTACCGGAATCCATCACCGATCGGAAGAACTCACCTCGTGTAGCTTGAGTCCGCAGACGCCCGCCTTCACCTGGTCGACGAGGCCGATCGGCGCGCTGTCGTTGCCCTTCCCAGTAAAACCAAAGTTGAGCGCGATGCCGTCTGTGGCGGCCATCATGCTTTTGATGTAAGTAGCACTCGGGGTGCAAGTCGTTGCGTTCGTGCCGGTCGTCGGTCCTGTGCCACCGCCGATCACGCTCGTCTGTCAATCCAGGAATTAGCAAACACGGCGGAAGAAAGTCTGAAAAGCGCACAATTACACTCGCGAGGGCCTCTGTGCACAGCTGCGGGCAAATGTAGTGAACTGCGAGGTGCAAGGGACGTCAGGCTCGCGCGCGGCTTGCACGGCAGGAGCAACGCACAATGGGAATCGATCGCTCCGGCCGTGACAATCATCTTCTCGGCAGCAATGACCTCCGTATTGACGCCAACGGTCATGTTTTCGGAGACGCCGGCCATGATGTCCGGGTTCCCAGCCTTGCCGATGCCGACGATGAAGTTGTTCTTGACGCCAATGTCTGCCTGGAGTGTCGTGGTGGTCAGTACACTTATTCTCGCTCGCTGAACTTATGTCCACCTTGTAGATACCCGACCAGTCGATGATAAGCGCGTTTGTTATCACAAGGTCGAGCGTCATGGCGTCCGGACGACCCGTCGCACTGCCCATCCCCTCACGAATGACCTTGCCTGCCGAAAAGTATAGAGTAGTATCCTCAATCACCAACCGCGAGCAAGCGAGCAAGCGCCACTCACCACCGCCAAACTTGAGCTCGTCGCCGTACGACGTCAAGTCTCGCTCAACCTCCACCCACAAATCCGTATCCCCCAACCTGACCAAATCCCCCGTCGTAGGCCCATACATACTCGCATACGTCTCGCGACTCAGCTCGCACGCCTTCGCCTCCTCGACCTCCCCCTGCTCGCGATGCTCGAACCCGCGCTCAAGGATCCTCCTCATGACTTTCTCGCGCTCGCCGACGCCCTGTAGTAGCTGCCACGAGGTGTTCACGAGCAAGTTTCCGCCAGAGACAATCTTGTGCCCTGCGATCTCGACGAGCGAGACCGTCTTACTGTCGCCGGGCTCGAACCGAACAGCCGTGCCCGGCGCGATGTCGAGGCGGCGAAAGAGCGCGAGCTCGCGATCGAAGCGCAGGGCTTTGTTCGTCTCTGAGAAGTGGTAGTGAGAGCCAACCTATGCGAGGCAGAACCGTCAGCCAAAGGCGCGGCAGGAGCAAAGAAGCGAGGTCCGCGGACCTGGATTGGTCTGTCACCGACGTTCGTGACAAGCACCCGCACTCGCGAGCGTCCAGGGTTGAGCACGATCGGCTCTGTCCTCAGAACAAGTGCTCCGGGAATCTCCTTCGGGTCGACCGGGTCCATCCCGTCTCCGAACGTGCCCTCGGGCGGCGGCGGGAGGAGCGAGCCGTAGAGCGCCATCGCCATGTCGCCCGTCGCGGTCGCGATCGGGTCGTGGCACGCGACGAGAAAGACGCCGTCGGGGAGCGTTCCCTCTACGTGTACCTCGTGTAGGAGCGCAGGGACGGAGGGGAGGACGTGCGCGCGGCCGAGGATGTGCTTGCCTGCTTGGCACTCGAGTTAGCTTCTCGAGTCGGTGGACAGACGAGGTGTCGTACCAAGCGCGACGAGTTGGGCGGACGTGTGCTGGCCATCTCGGATGAGTTCTTGGAGGACGCAGGCGATCAAAGCGGTCGCTTCGACGAGGTTGAGCCGGAGCCCGCGTGCGAGACGGCGCTGCGCGAGGAATCCGACGCTGTTGAGCAGGATGCGCGCTTCTTCGCGCGGGAGGAGGTGCATTGGGGTTGATAAGTGGAGGTTTGCGAAAGAGAGAGAGAGATCATGCGGGTTGGATTAGAAGGTGGGCGGCGCTTATCACCGATCCCGCGCCGCGACGACGCAAAGTGGGCAAGGCGCGCTAGGCGTGCAGCAGGTCAATCGCTGTCGAACGAGTGATTCCAGTACGTAAATCTAGCGACTCACACTGGTCCCGAGGCTGCAGTCGAAGTCGTCAGCCCATTGGCCGCAAACTCCCAAAGACTTACTAAGCCATCCGATCCATCACAGTTACCAACAGGTCAAGGGCGTACAGAGTGTACTTCACTGACACGATCAAGTCTATTCGCGCTCCTCTAAAGGCCTCGCCCGTCACGCCCCGCATCCCACATCAGAGAGCGTCGACCCATCCCCAACATACCTCACCAGAATCTCCCACGCGTGAATCACTGCCCAGGAGCTCCAATCAGCCCTTTACTTGCCTCACAGGAAGGTAAACGCACCTTGTTTCGGGATCCACATCTCCCTCCCGCCGGGCGGGAACGCGCTCCGGTCCGTCTCGGGTCTCTTTGCGCACTCGTCGTCGAGGTAGACAAAGCCGCGTTTGAGAAGCGAGCCTGCGAGGCGGGACGAGCGGCGGAAGGATGCGATCGTCCAGACGTTTTGGAGCGGGGGAAGGGAGAGCGCGGCGAGGTCGGACCGGCAGCGCGCGATCATGAGGTCGCCGAGGATCGTGTTAGATTTGAAGCCCTGTACGCTGAAGGTTAGAGAGCGTTGGTAGGACTGAAGGGGAATGAAGAACGGACTTGGCCGGTGGTGGACCAAGGTGCGGCGACGCAGAGGAACATGGCGCCGGTTGAGAACTGGTGATCTTGTCAGCGCCTGCAGGTGAGGTGGAAGAATAGGAACGCACCTCGAGCTCGGTTAGGAAGAAACCAGTGACCATCAGCGGCGCGTCGGCTTCGTTCGCCTTGTCCTTCGACCGCCGCCCGTGCGGCCTTGCGAGCTGCAGCGCGAGATACCTGTTCCTCTTCTCATCAGCACTCGGTTCCACCCAAGCTCGCCAAAGTAAACAAGGAAATGCGCACCTCCGAATCCCCCTCGTCTCCTCAATATCCTATTTCCCAAGAGACGCTCGTCAGGCTCCAGATCCACGAAGCAAGAATGGGCGGGGACGCACCACCCGAAACAACGGCTGCAGCAAGTTCCAACTGTCCGTCGTCATCTGTTCGATCTCGCGAAAGTTGCGGCCCAACTCCTGCCTTCCCTCCAGGGACTCGGGGCGCGCAAACTCGTTCAGGCGCGCCTGGAAGTAGAGCTGGCGGCAGCGCGCTTCGAGGACCGGAATCTCGGAGGGGTTCAGGTCGGTTATGTTGGAGATTTTACTGCGGGATCCGAAGAGGTGAGCTTGAGACTGGGGGAGGTGCAGGAGAGGGACGGACTAGGTGATGTCGGCCAGAGGTGGGTTGCGAGTGTGGAGGAGACGGCAGCTGCGCGAGCGACTGTCAGTAACGACAGCCTGGCTTCACTTTGATAAGAGAGAAGGACTCACGTGCGTCGGTTTTCTGGGAAGAGCTCCTTGCAGCGCCACTTGCCGGGCCTGTGTCGCTCGTGAGTCGGATCCACCTCCGTCACCACTCGAACGAAACGGCACGCACGTCAAACGCCCTCCTCCACTGCCGCAGTCCGAGCACGGCTTGTACCTCTCCGTACAATGCCGACAAAGCACCTCGATCGTAAAGTTGGCCCTCCCCGTCGCGGGGTCCGTCACCTGGCTCACCTTGCCCGCTCCCACGATATGCTGGCAGACATCGCCTGCTCGCCCCAATCAGCTCGCCCCAGCCTCTCCAGACATCCAGAAAGAGGAACTCACAGCACAGCGGCTCGCTAGCCCCGACCGCCTCGGGCGTCGCGTCGAGGCTCTCCGCGGCCCTCCTTTCGACCTCGTCATCTTGCCCCAGGTGGATCTTCTCGAGCCGATCGATCGCAGCCGAGAACGTATCGAGGTACGTCGGTTCCCTTCTCGGCTGATCGACTCGAGGAGGATCAGGCGAGACGGCCTCGGACGGCACAAGACAGCTCGGGCACGTGAGCGTCGCGCGCGGCGCCAGGTCTTCCAGATCCCCGCTCGGCGCCCCGGGGGGTTTGCGCAGGACGAGTCGAGCGATGGGCGTGCCGCAAGTCCAGCATTGGCCGTTGAGCTCGAGTGGGACGGAGGGCGCTTTGGTGCTGCCAGTGGTGGTGGATGAGCCGCCTTTGCGGCGGCCGCCTGGGGCGGGAGCTTTGCGGCCGGGCTTGGCGGCGAGAGGGATCGGAAGGGTCGACGAGATGATCCGGTTCGTCGAACCGAGCGAGACGAGCGGGATAAAAGTCGGGTCGGCCAGTGGCGCAGGCGAGTCGGGCGGGGCGAGTGGCGAGTCAAGTGGTGTGTGGGTATTCGCAAGCACGAATGCGGACGAGGTCGACGCGAAGGGCGACGGGAGTGGGTCGGTCAAGGTGAATGTTGACGTCGCCGTCGGCACCGGCGGCGTGGGCAGCTCGCGGTACAGCCCCGCGAACGGATCGCTCCCCTCGGGCGGAAGCTGGTCCAGGAATCCCAGCGGTGGAGCCTGTGCCAAGAACGCGTACGGAGCCTCCGTAGGCAGTACAGGCGGCGGCGCGGTGTAGAACACCTGTTGCTGTTGCTGTTGCTGTTGGGGCGGGAGCGGGTACACGCTCGGCGCGAGCGGGCTGTACTCGTCCACCCCGCTCCAGACCTCCCCGCCAAAGTAGGCCTGCCCGCCGAGCCCCCACCCGACGCCCGCTGCGAAGGACGAAGCCGCAAACTCGGGCTCGACGGGCGCGTCAAGCGCGGGGAGGTTGAACGCGGCTGCTTGCGCGGTGAGGTACGCTAAGAGCGCTTCGTCCTGTGTACCTGCACCGTCAGCTACCGTGCGCATGGGGAAGGGAGGCCGAGCGCACTTCGCCGGCGGTCGGCATGGCGCCTTGTGGAGCGGGGAAGCCCCACTGGTCGGACATGGCGCGCGTGCTCTGCGGGGGGGCGACACTAAAGGCTTGTGGGCTGGGCTGGGCACGTATGTCTCCGAGTCGGAGTTGGAGAGCAAAAGGCAAATTCTCTCGCGACCGGCAAGGGACTTGCGGCCGGACCGAACGAGCGATAGATCGGATAGCGATTGGCACTCCGCATCCCCCGCATGCTCAATCGCCGCAGTGGACTGCCCACGCCACTCTCGCTGGTTCTGGTAGCAAGAGTAGCTTGACGAGCTCCCATCGCGCGCCCAAAGCAGCAGACTGCTCGAGCTGTCCGACGACAGGCCCCGCTCGCGCCGGTTCGAGTCGCGAGCCGATGCCATGCCCACTCCTCTCCGTCCGCCCGAATATCCAGTCGCTCTGAGACCTCGGTCCCCCACCCAGCAGCCATCGATGCGCAAGTCACGAGTTGAAGATCTTGGAATGCAGCAGCTGATGCCTCGTCGCGACGATCTCGCCGAGCGGCCAACTCGTCGCCGGACCGCCCTCGTCGTCCCAGTCCCCGTCCGTTTCCCGTTCGTATTGCGCGATGGTGGAGTCCACGATTGGTCGCACGTCGTGCAGAAGCAGTCGGTGGGAGACGTACGGCCCGATGGCGTTGAGCCGGACGGCGGAGGACAGGAGCGAGCGCGCTTGGAGGAACAGGAAGAGGTGCGTAGCGGATTCTATCCACCACCATCCGTATCAGCTTCCTCTTCCCCCGCTCTGCGAGTGCCGAGAAAGTCGAGCACGTACCAAGCGACACCCCGAGCCCAGCAGCGAGCACCGCGAACCCGGTCGTCTGCTGCCCTGAGCACTCGCCCCGCCTGATCGCAGCTCGGAGCCCATCCACGAGCTCCGAGACGGTATCGCCGCTCCCTTCGAGCGCAAACGAGCGCTGGTAGAGCGTCAACAGTGCGACGCCTTGTGCGGCGGACGCGCGGCGCGCGACGTGGTTGAGCGTCATCGCTTCTAGTTCTGCGTCCAGCGCTTGAATGCGGGCGAGGGTGGAAAGTTCTGATGTGGTAGAGTTGGCGGTGGAGGTGACCGAGGGGGTAGAGGCGAGGCGGTGGACCGCGGCGAGGAAAGGGAGCTGCAACGCCGCGTACGAGTGCAAGCTCGCCCTGAGAAACGCGAGCAGGCCGTCGGCTTTGGTGGAGGACTGGAGCAACCCGTGCTGCAGGTGCGACTCGAGGCCCGAGGACGCGATGAAGCCGCCTGTTGGCAGGTTCCTGCGCGCGGCTGGGTTAGGCGGGTCGAAACACTGGAAGAAAGAGACGTACGAGTCGGAAAGAAGCAGCAGGAGGTATTGCTCGGCGGCGACGGAGGACATGGCGAGCGGGAGGAGCCAAGAGTGGAGCCGGTCCCGCAGCGAGACGGCGCACGAGTCGCAGCGCCACCTGCCCACTTTCATATCGGGGAGCAGAGGGACAGCACGCCTTCATCTCTCGCTGAGTGGGTCTGCCTGATCTGTTCTAGCCATAAGGGCCAAGGAACCACCGAGCGACGACCGTGCGAGTCCCGCCACCGACTGAGTTTGAGCTGCCAAGCATGGAATCATTCACAGGTCATGGAACCGGACCTCACATCTGGACATGCGAAGGGTGCACCCTTGCGCACGCGAAGCAAGTTGATAGGGATCCGGGTCTGCGAAAGCGCAACGTGCGACGCGACGGGTGAACGGAGACGTGGCCGCGAAGTAGCTGAATCTGGGATGAATAAGAACGATGCGAGAGAAGGTTGGGTTGGGCACAGGTTTGACATAGCGATGACTGCCAGAGATCAATCGTCAGCTCTCGACGCCGTCGCTCGCTGACGACAAGGCTCACCTCTACACGCCCAACTTCTTGAGCCCTTCCTTCCCACCCGTCGCCGCACTCCACGCGCCCACAATGAGCTCCGCGACGCCTTCGACGCCCTCGCCGAGCTTGACGGATGTGAAGAGCGTCGGGCCGCCATCGCGCATGCGGTCCGCGTCGCGGCGCATCACGTCGAGCGAGGCGCCCACGTACGGTGCGAGGTCGATCTGGTGCAGGAGGATCGACATCAGTTTTTTGAAGGTGATTGGGTAGACGGGGCGTTGAAGGTTGGAAATGGGGACACGAGCGTGTGACGAAAGCAGAGGTGACGCACCTTGTTCACGATGAGGAGGTCCGACTGCGCTCATGAGGACGTCAGTGCTTCCTTTTCACGAGAAATCCGAATGGAAGGGAAAGAGAGCGCACCTGCGAGATTCCCGGTCCGCCCTTTCGCGGGATCTTGTCGCCGCCCGAAACGTCAATCTGCGCTCGCTCGTCAGTCTCTCCGACCTCCCGAATCGCTCGCAAAGGACACATACGACATAGATGATCTTTAAAACAGAGCTCGTCAGTTCTGGATCGAGCGGAAGGAGGCCGCAAGAGCTCACGTAGTCGGCGAGCTCGCGCGAGTAGTTCGCTGACGAGGAAAGCCACGAGTCAGCTCTGGTCCGAGGCTCTGACATGGAACCTCATACCAGCAAGGTTGTCCCCGCCACTCTCAACAAAGAGAAGCTGCCGCGAAGGGCAGCATCAGGTCCGCGCCGCCGCGTCCATCCGGGGAGGGCCCGCACTCACCTCGCACCCGTACTCGGCCTGCAGCTCCTCCAGCGCGCCCATGTTCGCACTAATGTCCTCCCTGTCACAGCCACTTGTCAGCTCGGTCGCACACCGAGCCGAGATCGTCGGCCCCACCTGATCGCCGCGTGCGGGCATCCACCTGCGCGGCTCGTCAGCGGAGGGCGAGCATCACGAGTGAGCAAGACCTACCAGTCTCAATGGCCTTGATGCGCCCCGGTTCCGAGAGCGCCTCGTTCTTGATCAGGAACTCCTGGTCCTCCTTGGTGAAGATGTCGTTCGTCACGACGCCTGCCCCCTTGTCCATCAGCGCCACGCTCTTCCACAGCCTGCTCAGGAACAATCACTGACCGATGTTGTGCGTATCGCGGAAGTAGCGGCACAGCGCGAGCGTGAGCGCCGTCTTGCCCGAGCCGACCGGCCTGCTTCCTATCAGCGCTCGCCTGCTCGCCGGTCAAACCAGCGGACGCACCCTCCGATGCCGACGGTGAACGCACGCTCCTTCCAGTTGCGCCCCGAGTGGTCCGGCAGGTCCCGCTCAGCGAACTTGCCTGGGTGCTCCATCAGCTCGTGTGTGTGCCCGTGCGCGTCCTCGGCGTGCGAGTGCTCGTGGCTGTGGTCGTGCGAGTGCTCATCGTGCGGGTGCGAGTGCGGAGCGGCCGTGGGCGGCGGGGGAAGGAAGCGCGCGGTCGACATGGTCGTTGGATGCCAAGCGAGAGCTGGCAGGCGCGGATACCGCCGGCGAGCTTGCCCACCTGTTCATCTCGTCGCTGGCTTCGGTCGCTGATGCCCACTCTTGTGACGCTGGAGACGTAAAGTCCGTCTTTTTTTTTTCTCCCTTACCCGGTCGAAAAGGAAAGCGTCTCGACGGCCGCGACCTGAATGAGGTCCGCGGAGCAACAACTTGCGGCGCGAAGGCTGAACGGCGTGGAGCAGGACGCCTCCAGGAAGATTGTTTATGAATTGCTCTCAATAGATTCGTGTAGCGAGGCGACCTGGGACCGTCACTGCTGAGGGTTGTACGCAAGGGAACTCGCGTCGCCGCCGAATCACAGCCGAGGGCACGAAATGTGGTGGAAACGCTGCGCCGTTCACAGAATAATTGTGCGCCCGTTGTACTGTTGTGGAATCAAATCAGCATCAGAAGCTGTGCCACAACACGAAAGACGTGGCCGCACGGTGACCTGGTAAGGGAGGAACGGGATCCTGGCGTCGTTGGGATTGAACCACAGTGGCATAGGGCGCAAATGGGCGTTGAACCCCCAGCTGATCGCGAAAATGTCTGTTACGCAATGGCGTGTGAGAGAGTGAGAGACATGCATAGTGGAGCCCGGCGGAGAGTCACCATGAGTCTGTGGCACCAGCCACTCGCTCCTGTCGAGCTGGTACAACATCCGGATGCGGTCCGTCGGTGCCTCAAACCACCGCACCGGATCAATTCCGTACGAGATCCTGCGTAGCCACTTGTCAATAGCCTGTGAAAGCGGAGAACGACCTCAAGCAGGTCAGTCGCTGCGGTACCGAGCAGTCGTCGCGGACTCGGGTGTCGTACGGCATCTGTGCGTTCTTGCGCTTCGTAACCGGTCGGACAGGATATCCAGGAATCTTCTCGAGCTCGTCGGTCACCTTGCTGAGAAATCCCGACAGCTCGTTCGCTTCGGCCTCCTGGATGCCATCGAAGAAGATCTGGCTGATGCTCTTGCCGCCCTGTCGCGCACGGAGGAGTCAACACCGCCTAAAATCTTCGAGACAAGCTCAAAATTGAGTCGCAGGTGCGCCAAGGGTTGAGTCGCAGGTAGCGCTTGCGCTTGTCCTTTTCGTCGAACGTGAGGACGACGTCGGCCTGAGGCTTGGCGATTCCTTCCTTCACGGACCCGTACCCCATCGAAGTGGTTCGACATTGGTACTGAATCCACGTGTCCGTCTTATTCTTGAAGGTGATCGTGCCGGGGGCTCGACGGGCGATAGTTGCGAGCATGGTGGTGCCGTGGGGACGGTCGTGGACGCGTGACGAGAGGGAGATAGTGAGAAAGTGAGAGCGTTTGGAGCGGTGAACGCTCGAGCTGGGTACGTCATATTATACAAATTTGCGTGCTGAACCATCTCTGGAGTCAGCAGTGCCGTGCTCGCTGAGCGCCACTTCAGGCAATGCTGCTCCTCGAACCTTGCGCAGCGCATATGGAGCCTCAATTTGGCTCGTATTCATGCGAAACAGACTGCTGCTTAATACGATGAGGCTTGGTGGCACGAGGCAAGGAAGTGACGGGTGCAACAAGCACATGTCAGCAGCTGTTCGAATGGCGGATTCACAGTCATGCTTTGTACTTGGCGCGCCCATATTCCTATCTATAGTCAAACTCCAACATCAGATCTGCATAATAAACTGCATGAAGTGTTAACTTCACCGTCCGCCTTCGTAACGCTTCGTAACTCGAGCCCCTGAACCGGCTGAGCCAGGCATGTCTGACCCAGTTCATTGTTCACAATCAAGCACCTATAAAGCACAATCATGATCCTAAGCCAGGTGCTGAGATAAGAATGAGAGGGTGGCGCGGCGCGTGAAAAGGACGCAGGGAAGCGCCCGCCAGATTTGCTGCGAGGCCGCACGTCGGCTGAGCTTCAGAAGACGGGAATTAGTAGCAAGAGCGGCGACTGCCTTCGCTTGGGCCTGACGCGGGTGGACGTGGAGGAGGGGCCGACCCGCAGCACGGGCGGAGCGGCGGACCAGTCCGTAGGCCTTGCCCACTCTTGAATCATTCGACCGATTGGTGCTTCTTCGACCGCCAATCTCAGCGTCACCCGGATGCTTCTGCGACGAGCTCCGAGCGAGCAAGTCGTCTCGCGAGGAGGTCGCTCGGCAGTACGGCCATCGGACCGAATGAGCGCGTCAACGGCGCCGCCAGAGTGCGGGGTGCCCACCACCTGGCATCAACTAGCGCCGATTGAACCCAATCCTTGCCGTATCTGGAAGATGACCAATGCCGGCTGTCGACCAATCCTCGCCGGCTGATCCCTATCGCTCCGCTCGGGTGGACAATCTCGCTGCTCGCGCTTTTTCCGCATCGCCGGTCGAAGCCTACTTGCCTTTCTGCTCTGCTCCACCAAGCTACGTCAACATGGCGCCCATTCTGAACCAAGGTGTCGGGTACGGAGTTGTGATCGGGATTGGTACGCAGCCCCAAGGTTGATAGGTCGATTGCGCGGTGGGGTTTGCTGATTCGAGGCGCGACGCAGGCTTCTTCTTCTCGGCGCTGATGGTGCTGCTCACCAAGGTTCAGGTGCGAATGTGACGCTCTCTATTGACCCTATCAGGATCTGACGCGTCTCTAATGAAACAGAGGCGCTTCACCGTTCATCAGACGACGAACGCGGCCGAGTTCATGAGCGCGTCGCACTCCGTGGGGCCCGGACTCATCGGTTGGTTTACTTCCATACTCAAGTATCAATGCGATTGTCTGAAAGCTCTTTTTTCAGGATCTGGCATCGTATCAGCCTGGACTTGGGCCGCCACGCTCCTACAGTGCGTCTCTCCCTCCTGCGGCTGGTCTGCTCACCCGTAATTGGCACTAATACCTCCGTATTGTGATAGATCGAGTGCTGTGGCGTACAAGTTCGGAATCTCTGGCCCATGGTGGTACGGAGCCGGTGCCACTGTTCAGGTGTGTTGTCGCGTCGTGCGAAGGCGCTTTGACAGACCGCTGACGCCTTTGGGTGGAAAGATTATTCTCTTCGCCCAGAACGCTGCGAAGCTGAAGATGAACGCTCCCCACGCCCACGTATGTCCAGCTCCTGAAAGTGTCGGTCATGGCGGGTCCGGCTGGTCGGCTGGTCGGCTGGACACGAGCGCCGCTCGGAGGTCTTGCAACTGGTGACGATAAGCTGACGCCAATCGGCCGCGCAGACCTTCCTCGAGGTGATCAAGGTGCGGTGGGGCAAGGTTGCCCATGCAACGTTCATGGTCTTTGTGAGTGGAATTTTCAAGGTGCAAACAGCGTGGGACCGACGAGCATTGCGTGCCACAGGGACTGGGAGCCAACGTCTTGGTTTCCTCGATGCTCATCACTGGCGGCTCGACGACCGTCAATGATCTCACAGGAATGAGTGTTCGTAAGTGCCTGTCCATTAGATTTCATTTGGCCCGCACTGATCAGACTTCCCTCCTCCAGAGGCCGCATGCATGCTGAGTGAGCCGAATACCTTGCGACTGAACGCTCAGACCTCACTGACGATACCCCGCAGTTCCCATTGGAGTCATACTTTATGTGATCGTTGGTGGCCTGCGAGCAACTTTGGTCGCCGACTATATCCACAGTGAGTCGTACGCGCCAAACCCCTTACGCCTTCGCTGATCCCCCGCCCCAGCCACCTTCCTCTTCTCCATCATTCTCACGTTCATGTTCACGGTGTACACCGTATCTGAGAAGATCGGATCACCGTCCAAGGTAAGAACACGCTTCATCTTTCACGAGCGTCCGTTCTGACCCAAGTGCGCAGATGTACGAGCTGCTCGTTCTGGCTGCTGAGCGTGCCCCCGTAGCTGGCAATGCCGGTGGATCGTACTTGACGATGCGGAGCAAGAACGGACTCATCTTCGGTATTCTGAACCTCTGCACCTGCTTCTCTACCGTCTACCTGTAAGTTTGCGGGACTCTGTGGCTTGACGAGGCATGAGATGCTGACTTGCCCGCGCTTCAAAGTGACCAAGCCTACTGGCAACGCGTGGTTGCGTCGGAGAGCAAGACATGTGTCAAGGGTGAGCACCAACTTTTAAGCGCCGCGCGCCCATTCGGGGGCGTCGCTGCGCTTACCAATTTCCGGGTGCCTCTCCGAGTCTCATCTCACTCCAAACCTACACAGCCTTCATACTAGGAGGAACAGCTTGGCTCAGCATTCCCCTTGGATTTGCAACCACGATGGGTCTTGCTGCTGTTGCGTTGAGTGAGATGACATGCATCCTGATCGTAAAAGGTCTCACTGACGACGCCTTTTATTGTTCAGCAACCAACCCGTCATTCCCTGGATACCCAGCACCTCTCACTGCCGCGCAAGTCGCTGCCGGTCTGCCAGCTCCGGCAGCCGCGTCCGCGATCCTCGGCCAGACGGGCGCGATCTTGATGCTTGTCCTTCTCTTCCTCGCTGTCACTAGCGCAGCATCTGCCGAGCTCGTGGCCGTGTCTTCCATCATCACCTGTGAGCGACTTCTCTACGCCTTGAACCCCACAGACTGAGCGAGCTGACGCCGTTCCACCCACCAGTCGACATCTACCAGCCTTACATCAACCCCCACGCGTCTGAGAAGCAGATCCTCTGTAAGCTTAGATCCAGGATCCTCAGAAGTCATGGTCTGACTCCGAGATCCCCAGTCGTCGACTCGCTCGCCATCGGCGGCTACGGACTATTCATGGGAATCCTCGGACTCATGTACGCAATTCTCACCACCAATGTTCCTTCGGACTGAATCCACATTTTCACAGCTTTTTTTACCTGGGAATCTCCCTCGGATGGCTTTACGAGTTCACCGGCGTTACACTTGGTGGAGCAGTCGTTCCCGTCGCCCTCGGTACGTTTGACATCTTCTCCATCCTGGGATCAAGTCACTGACTTCCCACCTTGCAGCGGTTATGTCGTCCCAAGCAAACAAGTGGGGCTGCATCGTAGGGGCATGGTTCGGCATGTTCGCAGGCATCTTGGCCTGGCTGGTCACGGCGGGCACGCTTAACTACGGAGTCGTAGACGTGGACACCACCTACCAGGACTGTGAGCACTTCTGGCCGATCTCTCCCTTCTCCCTCAAGGCTGACTATTTGCTCAGACGCCATGCTCGCTGGAAGTTTGGCCTCAATCTGTTCAGGCGCTTTGATCTCCTCGATGTCGTCGTACATCTGGCCCGAGAACTACGACTTCGCCGAGACGCGGGCGATGCACGCACCGACTCCCTCGATCGTGGTCGATGTGGGATCCGGCGAGACCACTGGCGAGGAGAAGAAGACCACGAACCCCGACGAGGTGGACTCGGAGAAAGCCACGCCGAGCGAGAGCGCGACGACCTCCGTCAACATCCGTACGTCGTCCGTCCTGACCCCGCTAAGAAGTTTCGCTAATGTTTCATGCTCCAAAGCCGAGCCAATCGACTTTGAGGGCCTTACCAAGGACTTCAACTTTGCCGTCAAGTTCTCGGTGGGTATGGCGCTCCTTCTCATCATTCTCGTAAGTCGACGTCGCACGGCCTCTCTGGACGGTGAACTGTGCTGAACCTCTTTCGCAGATACCTCTGCCCTTGTTCTTCTCGTCTTACATCTACCCCGAGAAGGGCTTCACTGCCTGGGTGTCGATCGCGTTTGTGACTGTGTTCTGTGCCTCCACCTCCCCGCCCTTCTGCTGAACCAAGCTGACCAAATTATAACCTATAGATGGCGCCATTACTTCAGTCATATATCCATTGTACGAGTCGCGCGGTCCGCTCAAGACCATCGGGTCTGCGATCGTCCGCGACGTCTTTGGAAGGGGGAGCGTCGCGACCAAGGGTCGGTAGAGTGGGACGTTCCGTGCATTAGACTTGGCAGTACATAGAGTGGGATGAGCTTTCGGACTTCTCCAGCAATGTGCGGATGATCCTTTTGCGCTCGACAATATTTCAGGGGGTGGCTTGTGGCGGCGAATTAGCGAGATGCTACCTTCGCTGCCGTGACGACTGTGTTCCTCTTGGTTCCTCGCTAGTTTTCGCAGCGACAGCGTCACCAGCCGAGAGGAGGAACTTGCTCGTGATCACCATCCCGCACAGCATAAGCGGGTGGGCTAGCGGGGGTTCGCACTTGTCCACGGACCGCGTGGGCTACCTGCAATCTCGCTCGTGCCGCTCCCCTTGCGTCGACCTTCATGACCTCTCGGGTGACCAAGCGCTTCTGGACGACACTGGCCGCCTTCACCACCGTCGTTCTTCTCGTCCTCGCCGGCGTGCACCACAACCGTGCCCTCATCGTCGACGCGCTGAGGGCGGAGAAGCACGCCGCGCACGACTTCCTAGGTCGCACCCACGTCCAACTCCTCCGCTCGTGCGACGTCGGGAATCTGCAGTATCTCGGAAAGGACGTCGTGCTGGGATGCAAGGCGCTCGGGCCGCCTCAGCCGACGCTCCTCGAGGCAGCGGAGACGGTGCGTTGGATCGCGGCGTTCGGCGACTTTTTGACGCGTTCGCCCGTGAGTCTGACCATGGAGCCGCGGGAATTTCGAGAGTGCTGGAGGGCTGATCGGGTGGCTGCGTTCCAGTTCATCGCCTTCGTGAACCTGATGGTTGGGCGGGCATGGGAAAGCGACCTTCGTGCGTTCTCGAAACAAACGTACCACAGCGACCACGTTTTCGTACGTTGCTCCAAGGAGAGTATTCATTAGGCAGACTTTGATCTCCTACTGTACCTACAGTGCTGCCGCAACCTCCGCGACCGGAAGACCTGTAAATTTGAGCGTCGCGGGCTCGAGTACAACACAACGACCTCCGAGGTCGTGCAAGCATTCTTACAGCAAGATTCGAGAAGCTTCTGCTACAGCTGGGTGTGGTCGCCCTTCGCGGACGAGAAGCTCGTCGCTCGGACAACCGGCGCCCTTCGCAGCGTCGTCGCTCCGGACCTGTTGATCCTAAACCCAGGTGAGTTGAGATCTGTGCTTCCTCTACGTCACGATCTAATCGCATTCATCTTCAGGTCTGCATAGCTTGATGATGGAGCAACCCGTAGCCTCCATCCGAACCGCGCACGCGCACCTCTTCTCGGGC
>ERZ1463038.243-NODE-243-length-17301-cov-16.362925_pt1 | contig 17301 bp, 27 predicted proteins | sample MGYA00564479_ERZ1463038 | MGnify/ENA primary metagenome ERZ1463038 (study PRJEB39244, sample SAMEA3635134) | Helicobacter pylori | study: EMG produced TPA metagenomics assembly of PRJEB11511 data set (Assembly of a 5300-year-old Helicobacter pylori...
CAAGAAGTGCGTCGTCGGGCGCGCAAAGAAGAAGGGCGGGCGCCGCAAGAAGGACGCGCCGGCGGACGACGACGACGAGACGAGCGGTGCTCCCGTGCAGACCGTGGCCTGGCAGACGGTCGATCAGTACGTCGCCGCGATGGTGAACCTGTATGAAGACCAGCGGCGCGCGGGAGTCAACTCGCACGCGCATCCGCGCGGTGGTGGCGTCGAGGAGATCATGGCGACGATGAGGCGCGGGGTGTCGGAGAAGAAGCGCCTCGAGTTCACGGATCGTGGAATCGGTGAGCTCATGTCAAGTCTGGGTGGAAGCTGGACGCTGATTGCAGCTGCAGGGACCTATCTGGACGGGTACAACACTGTGCAGCAACTCGAGGAGATCGCGCTGCATCTCCTGGGCAAGAACACGCCCGAGTGCGTTCGAGAGCTCGCCATGAACCGCCTGTCCTTCGGAGGTGTCATGCGGGGTCACCACGTGCGCGAGTGTGACTTCGCCGACCTGCACTCGGTCGTGCTGGAGGACATGGGCTACACGCGCTGTGTCGCCCTTGTGCTGGTCCTCGACCACGGAAAGACCAACCCGAGCGGTCGACTCGAGGTGGCCGGCATGATCCGAGCAAAAAAGTTCCTCACGTGCCCTCTTTTCGCCCTCGCGATGCACTTGTTCGAGCTGTGCGTTCCCTTCCTCCGGAGTCTGTTTGAAGCCGAGTGGTCTGCTCATCACCGTCCATTCCTTCCATCACCTCTAGCTTCCACAACGCCAACCTCGCCTTTCCTCCAGACCTCCAGTCTTTCCCGTCGTTCGCTGCGTCACCCCACTGGTACAACCTCAAAGCGTTCCCCTCGCCGAAGAATCTTGAGGAGCCGATGAGGAGCCGATGAAGTACGAGACCCACCGCGAGGTTGTGGGAAAGACGCATAAGGCGCTGGGAATAATCACCAAGAAGAAGACGCACCTCGAGCGAGGCACGGCATCGCGAATGGCCGATCTCGCAGGCGCCAGCGAGGACTCGATTCGGCGCGCGGGCCGCTGGGACCAGAGCTCAATGAACAACTGCTACCTTACAACTCTCCCCCGGGAGTCGATGAGGGCCCTTGCGCAGTTCTCGAGCGCCGGCGGCGACTTCCACCTCCCTCGCGCTGTCGACGTCCCGGACACGCTCCTTGCGCAGGTTTTCCCTCAGGTTGATGACTGGTGCGCGCTTTCTTCTCTCTTTGACGACTGACCCTGACCTTTCATATCTCTACAGGATTGCTCGCCAAAAGTCTGGCGAGCGCTGTGACCCCAACATCGCCGCCAACGGCTTCCTCGTCCTCCTGCGTGAACTGCGCACCATCCTCATGCAGGACCTTGTCCAGCTCCGCCAAATCCTCCCCAACTTCTACTTTTTCAGCCACCCTCTCTTCTCCTCGCCTTCCTTCCTCGCTTACGAGCGCCTCGCCCTCGCGACCATCGCCTCGGCCGACGACCCGGCCGACATGCGCCTCCGCCAGGCGATGCCGATCCTTGAGGGCAAGATCACGTCCGGCTTCAATGCCGTCATGCAGGCCGCTCGCGAGCAGTCTCTGCGCGGCGATGCGACGGACAAGCTCGTCGGTGCCATGGCAACGATGCTGGGCGACATCTTCTCGGGCGTCGCTCTGGTCCGTCTCAACGCCGAATGGCCGCGGTCCGCGACCGTTCAGACGCCGAGTGACCTCGCGAGCCCCCCTCTCGTCCTCTCAACCTCAGCCGCCATCCCCTTTCCCGCCGCCCCAGCCGCGAACCCACTCGCCACGCTCCAAGCGCTGACCCACTCAGGACCCACTGGCCCCACCACTACCGGGAATGTCTCTGCCTCGTTCACCATGTCCAGGTCGATCACGACCGTTGCGGACCTCTGGCGCGAGTACATCAACGGGATCGGCGGACGCCCCTCCGTGCGCTCGCTTTACGAGGCGAAGGGGCACACCTGGGCCGGGCGGGACTCCAAGCGGAAGCACTACCAACGGCATCTGATCATCCTTAAGAAGGTCGAGGAGCTTGCCAAGAAGCACACGGTCCGCGAGGTGGACGTCGTCGAGAGGTTCGACGGGATCCTTCGCGCCATGCGACTCTCCCTCAGCAAGCTCGAGACCCTCATCAAGAAGGACAGGTTCCCTTTTCTCCTCACATTCTAATAGCATTGAGCCGTGAGCTCCGCTGTAATACCACCCTGTGCGTCCTTGAAACGCGACGGCGAGAACGCCACTGCGAGCCCCAGCTTCCCGACCCCAGCGAGTGCCGATGCACAACCACAGCAGCCTAAACAAAGTCCCAAACTCACCTGGACCCTCGACGCAGCGAGACCGGTCAATCACGCTCAGCCCGATGGCTGTCCTTGTCGCACCGCAGATGCCCGAAGGTAGGTCGACGGCGAGGGGCGCGCCTGGCAGAAGCTGACGAAGGTGGGCCCCGAGGTGCGTGCGATGAGTAAGATAAGGAGGTTTTAAAGGTGTCCGAGAGGTTGCAGGTAGAGGGACGAGGCTGGGCGCCTAGGGGAGCGTTTGGTGAATGTTGAGCTGCGGCGGGGTGAGTCGCGAGTCAGCGCCGAGCAGGGGACGCGCACTATGAGCCAAGGAAGAGACGTCGTACCCAAAGAAGCATGTCCTGTACGCGGAAGAGGGAAGGAACGCCAGTCAGCGTCAGATTCGGCGCCGCGAGGTGCGTTGCGGAAGCGTCGTCTCAACGTCCTCGGGACGTGAGCTCTCTGCAGCTCTCTGATGCTTGAGCAGCCACTCAAATCCTCTCTCATCTCCTCAATACCCTGACAGTCGGTTGAGCGACCGATTCGCTTCCCACATCTGGCCAGCGAGCGCGCAGTCGGGTTCGGCCGGGTGCGCTCCATCAGCCAGCCGGCGCACCGGCTCCCGACCCCCCGCACCGTGCCGACTAGAGCGCGCAAGCACTCGACTCACTTGAAATGGTCGATGTCGTAGCTCCCAGCGGAAGACGCGCTCCGTCACTCGTGGCCCGTGCGCTGCTGCTGGGGAAGCTAGCCGAGGTCAGCGCGGGGCTCGGACCAAGCGGGACGGGTCGAGAGGCGTACCTGGTAGGTGAGTGAAGGTCTAGAGCGAAATCCAGGTCGTCAGGCGTCACTTTAGCGGCCTGGGAGAGGGGTGCGAGCTCACCTGGGGGAGTATGACCGCTCGGCGCTCTTCGCTGGATCGCAGGACGTCGGAGGCCACCGGACCGGATGTCGAGGGGTTGTTGGGTGTGTGAGAGGTAGTGGGAGGCGTTTGGTGCGAGTGGGCTGTGTGGCGGGAGCGAACGAAGGTGGGCGGGGGCAGGGTCTGATAACGCGGGGCGACCTCGGCCGAGCGCCGGCAGCACCGGCTAACGAAAATGGCGGAGCGCGAGCGCTGGGGGAGCGCACCCAATAAGTCGGGTTATTGGCGGACATGCGTTCCCAATAACTCAACTTACCAGCAGCGATCTACTCGGACACGGGTGACGGCGGCCCGCGTCGGCTGGGCCAGGCACGGACTGAGTCCGCCGCGCGCGCGCCAACCGCAGATCCCAGTCCGGACTCGCGGTTGACATAATGAAACCGAGCAACTGGATTGGCTTCCGACCCCACTTGTCGACAAGAAAAAAGGTAGCATAGTAACCGGGCAGTGTACCCGCGAGTGAGAGAACGATGTTTCCGACCGAGATATTCTTGAGTGCGATGTAGCGCTTCATTGAAGGGGTCCCGACCGACGGTGAGCCAAAACCGATCGCGCCAAGAATGATCGCTATAATAGAAAAGCAAAGATGTTCAGTATAGCTGGACAATAGACTTGATGTAAGGGCAAACAAGAATTCAGGCCCAGCCCATAGAAGGCAATATCCACGGCAAACCATGCTATCAGACGAAGAGTCAGCAAACACTAAACATACGAGCAGGAGCCCCAGAGAAGACCTACACCACGCGGTACCTAAGAGAACCTTCCCATTTTCCCACTTTCTGAAATGATTGGCAAAGTCCCATAGATTTGCTTTCCCGCTGGCCTGGTCGGTGTCAAGGTTGTGTTGTATGCCGTGGGCGCGGTTAGCAACGAACGCGTCCACGTTTTTTGTAGCCTGAACAATGTTGCGCTCGACATCCATGGTGAATCTAGGAGTTTCGCGTAGAGTGAGGCGAAAGTAGAGCGCGATAGAAGCGGAGGCGCAGCCGAGCCCAATGAGGAGGCGCCAGCAATAATCGATGTGGACGGGGTCGAGAGATGGGTTCGTTGATTATACCGCTCTTGAATCCCGAGACAAGAATTAGGGAGACGATGGCGGCCATCAGATTTCCCAAGCCTAACAAAGAGCAGCCGTCCTGTCAGTCTCTCCGTCCCTTGGCGAACAGCACGGACCACAGACCTTGGGAAGCGAACACTGCCGTCATCATTCGACCCCGAGTCCGGGTGGCAGAGAATTCCGCAGTGTACGTCGCCGACAGAGGATAGTCACCTCCCACACCCTGTGTTGACGTCAGCCTACTGGGGTTTACGAGGTGCCAGTCAACTCACGAGCCCCATAATAAAGCGCCACCAGATCAGAATGCCGATTATAGACGTGGTAGGTCCGCTCCCAGCCAACGCCTGGCAGAGCGACTCGAGCATCATAAGGATCAGCTCGATGCCGTACATCTTCTTGCGGCCTAGCCGATCCGCGAGAGCACCGAAGAGCAGCTGACCAACTGTAAATGAGCGATGTCAGACCCAAGTCCGTCAGACAAACATATCATTCCACCCTTTGGACCACCTACTGATAGCCCCAGCCGGAGTCGCAATTTTTAGACCCAGATCCTGGTTTGGGGTGAGCACACCTTTGTGAGCGCCTTGGTTGTACACTTAAGACCACGGAATCAGGCAGGATTCTGGATTGGACTGGACGCAAAACAGGGTACGGACCGTAGCCGATCATGACTCATGTCCAGACGGAAAGTTAGACAGCTTGCCGGTTAAGACTTATCGGGCATACCTGAGGCAATATTGATCGCAAACTGCACAAGAAACGGTACAGCTGCTTCAGTGCAACCATGTCAACAGAGCGCCGTGGTCGACGTACCTGGTCATAAGCTTCCGTGAAGAATCCAACACCGGCAACAACAGTAGCTTTCACGTGGTGCTGCAGATCCTTCGTCAGGCTATGCCGCCAATCAAGTGTCAGTGAGCACGGGAACCGACCATTCCGAATGCCGCATTGTCAAGTGCGGCCAGGGCTTCGCGGCGCCGCAGGTTGAAGTCGACATTGGTGGACATGGTCCAGGAGCTCAAACGCGTGTGACAGTGACAGTGAACGATGGGATGGGGAGATTGACATTGTGTGTTCACGAGGTCAACGGCAGGCCCAAGTCGATGGGACAGAACACACGGATATTCAAGCGGCTTCGTGATTGGGTAAGAGGAAGCGTGAATAGGAACGATTGCCAATATTGACAATGCTACGTCAGACTGGGTTTGCGTGCTTGACCGCCGAGCGGACCGGCACTTCCCCGCTCTAGACGAAGCTTATCTGAAGTCGATCGCTCCTTCGCCGAGTGTTTCGACACTCCGGCCGCTCCTGCAGTGGGTGTTGTTGAGGCACCGGCGTGATTACGCGATATTGCCAATGAGCCAGGAAGGACCTCGGGCCAGTTGATGAGAGCAAGCTCGCTGCATGATCGTTCTTAAGTTGAACTTCCTGCTGACTCCACGTTTTTGAGATGCGCTCTTCCCCGCTCGCGTCACTTCTACCGGGAGCGCGCGACTGTGACCCCACTCGCGCTTTCAGCAGCCATGCGTGCGAATCGTCGGACTGGGTTGCAACACATCGAAGCCGAAGGCGAAAGTATCTCGCTGCGCGTCTGACTGGAGTTCCACGTAGGATCACAGAGTCAATTACTTCACTTCTGCGATGATTACGCGTTCTGAGTACGCAGGCTACGTAATCTCCTTCATGTCCATACTGCCCTCCTCGCTAATAATATCCCAGTTCTCCCTCTTGCGATACCAGTTTAGCAGATACACCAGCCCCAGGAGGACCGGAACCCTGACAGGCAATAAACAGTCAGCGTCAATCCCGGTGGCGTGCGAGCCCGCAAGCACGCACTCGACGAGAGGGCCAACGGTGGCGGCAAGCGCTTGAGGAGAGTTGGGTCCGTATGCGGCAATCGCAACGGCGATGGCGAGCTGTGGGAGGCCAGGAGAGTAGCTTGAGCCGACTGGAACCAAGCCCGGCGGTGACGTCGGCTGCCTCGGATGAAGCTCAAAGTTGTTTGAAGCTCCAGTGAAGGCCTGACCGGTCGTTCTCCCGTAAGACATCTTTGCCCTCTTGCAGGTGAAGAGAACCGCGGCGACCATGATCGTAAAGTAGACGAGGAGGGGTGCGATGACTCGCAGGACCGAGGTGGGTGGCCGTTACGACCTGCAGACCGGAGCGGAAATTCAGTCGCCTGTTATAAGGATCGTATGGGTTAGCAATGCTTATACGTGTCGACCCTGAGCGGCGAAGATGATCTAAGTGGTGAAGAAGATGGCGATGAGGGACAACGGTGCGATGGCGGGCAAGAACTTGTCCTGGTAGAACCGCTGAGCCTTGATCAGAATGAAGCCTCCACGGCTGACTAGAGCTGCTGCAAGAGGTCTGCCTAAAGCAAGGAAGGTTAGTCGGGCGCCTGCTGATCACTGCTCGCAACGCACCGAGGAAGGCAGCGACGCACCGAGGAAGGCAGCGACACTGCAAGCGAGGTGCCGTAGCTCACGGCAACGACTGAGCTCGAGTGCGAGACAACGTTGATGTAGAAAGGGCGACTGGCGCGTATAAGACGATCCAGAGGACCGAGTTGAACGCGACGAGGACCGCGCAGACTGTGGGTATGGTTGGCGCAAGTTAGCTGAGTCCCTTTCACTGCTTTGCAGCTTGAGCAACGAATAATCCGCGTCACCATCAGTGATATCCGTCCAAACGAGTACCTGTGCAGGTATTTCCCAGTCTGCGCGTGGTCCACGTGCGTTTGTTTGGTACGGGGGCGAACCATGGCGATGCAGCGCGCGATGCCGACGAGGATCAAGCCTTCGCGGAGGCCCTCCTTGTCGGGCAGGAACGCCGACGCGAGTCCAAGCATCAGTAGCGGCGCAATGGTCCAGTTTACGACGAACGAGAAAAGTAGGTGGTACCATATCTTGCGGCCCGAGAACAGCCGCAGGAGAGCGGACGGGAGACGCGGCAGAGGATGGGCCACATCATGACGATGAGGGCGACGGCTGTATGTCGGACACATTCCGATGAACAAAACAGCCTTAAGCCACTTCGTGATGACGAGGGACGGACCTAGGGGAAGCGAAACGTCGACGAGCTGTACGCGCTCGATGACTTGCTGCGTCGACGGCACAAAGTAGCCCAAGATGATTCCGACGCCCATCGCCAGGACGATCCAGAGTGCGAGCAGCTTGTCTAGCCAGGAGAGGCTTTTGATCGCAGGGACCCGGGGCGATCCGCGCTCCGAGGGGCCGCTGGCAGCTGCTGAGGTGCGGGTGAGTCGGCGCCAGCGCAAGAGCGACCGAGGCACCGCGCACCCGATGACAGCTCGGGGGTAGACATCTTTTGCAGCGGGGTTGGGTTGTGACGATGCAGGGTGCGAAAGAGGGCGTTCCGCTGCCGCAAAAAGATCGACGTCCACATTGGCAATGACCGGGTGCGACCCGGGGAGCGACCGCCGGCTTGAACACGTTCAACCTCGTTCGTTCGACCCTGACCTACCCACTCTCACCCTGCTCCGATCACAGGCCCGATGGCGCACGTTTCTGGGGAGTACAGCACGGAGGAGACGCCGCTCCCGGCCTACTCTCAGCCTGGGCAGGGCGTCGTCCACCACCGCTCGCACCACCTCTGCGTCGCGCTCAGCAGCGCCACCGCCGTTGAGAGCGGAGGGCTCGGCCTCGCGTTTCTTCCCGGAGCGGTGGTCCGCATCGCTATCGCACCTGCCGAGGCGAAGCTCAGCCTCCCATCTACCTTCAGCGCCATCGTCGTCCAGTTTGTCGGGACCTCGCGAGTGGACGCGCCGGGCGGGAAGGGGAGGAGGAGAGAGGGACGCACGATGGCGGACGTGATCGTGGAGATCCCGTTGGAGAAGGGAGACTCGCGCACGACCTGGCTCGCGGAGATCGTGATCCCGGCGAAGGCGGACTGCGTTTGCGAGTGGCTCGCAACGGAGATCGCCGAGTCGACCGTCCCGCTGCCCCCGTCGGTCAATATCGCCGAGGAGGTTTCTAAACGCAGGGGAACGGGAGGGAGTCTTGTTGTCGACTACAGAGTGAAGCTTACGCTCGTGCACCGCGCTCGCTTCCATGCCGACGATGTGTATGTCCCGTCTCCGCTGCTCTCGGGGCCGCTGCTCATCCGAACCTGCGCGCAGAACTTCGATTCCGATTACCATCATCTCCAGCGAGCAGCCCGCGCTCGATGGAGACTTTGTCTACGATGCGGACGACATCCGGAACCTTGGCCTGCGACCGTGGCGCACGATGCTTCTGGAGGACCCCGACACCGCTGTCAGGGTAGTGTCCACCCGCAGTGTCGTCAACCAGGTCAAGGTGAAGACATACAGGTCAACCCACGCACGATTCGAGCTCATAATCTGTCCCTTCCCCGCAGCTTGGCGTCCTCGCGGCCCAGAAATCCGACGATTACATCGTGCTCTGGCAGCTTGCGGTCACGTTCAAAGGTTCTCTCAAAGACCAGCATCCCGACTTTTCCGCCCTCGTACTCTCCTCCACCTGGCCCTCCCTTTCAATCGGTCGCCGCTTCCGTCACCGCGACACCTCCAGCTCGCTCCCGCTCTCCCGCAACCTCTTCACGGCCGTGCACGCGGCTGCCCTGTCGAACCCGCCGACGGTCGAGGAGACCTCAGACGTGGACGGCTTTACGTCAAGCTGTGTCGTTCGCTTCAAGGGCTTGCTCAAGGTTCAAAAGGATGCCATCCCTGTGAGCAGGACCTGCGACGGAGATCTCGAGGTTCGCTCCTCCAGCAAACAAAAGGCTGCTACCCTTTTTCACACGCTTCCACCGCAGGTTATGGTCATTGCGTCTTTGCGTCGCTTCGTGGAGAAGCCTGTTACGAGCATGGTCAGCATGTTTCCCGGGAACGAGGACCCACCCGCGTACCCGTCCCTGGACTTCTATCCCCTTGGTATCAACTCAGAGTATGTTGACTTCACTCCTGTGGAGCGGATGTGATTCATATCTTTCTTATCCATTTGCCGTCTCACCGGGTCTCCCACTCTTTCACTGCTTGGCATGCCGCCCGCGGCCGTTTAATTTGAATGAGTGTGCCCCCCACTACACTGAGGAAGGGGCCTAGCAGGCAGTACCTGAATATGCACCAAAATGACGCATTCTTATAATTCCGCGCCTTCTTGCAGGCGAAGTCGTTCAGGTCTTTATGTAGATGCCGGCCCACTGATGCATGCAATTACTACCGAGCACACCAAACTTGGCCCCCGATACAGAAGCTGAGATTGACTTCGTGTCTAGGCGCTGTGAAACATAGGAACGAACGATGATCAGCGTGCGATCTATTACTGATCGGCCGCGTGGGGGAGAGCTGGGCACTGAGCTTCCTTTCCCCTTGCCCTCCTCTACCTCCCCCATCCACCGATGTCCGTTTCCACTACCCACACCGCGATTCGCCGGTGTAGGCGCTTAAATATCAATCTCACCCGGTAGGTGGCGCTTCGGACGCGTCAACGCCCTGCACCCTCTTCTGAACTTGTGCGCGACCTTCCTACGCCGGCGCCCTCGTCCGCATCGCACTGACTGGGTTGCACTGTTTCCGGTGCGAAAGGGTCTCAAATGTTTTTTCGGATTCGAACATACGGGCTTCTTCGACGCAGGGTGCCGTCATCAGCTGGGCTTTGGCTTCTGCGACATGTTCCGGAGAGGTGAGCTGTATGGTGTCGCACGCTTCCTGCCTCCCGCACATTCTCCTACTTATCTTCTACCCCACAGGTACAAGTACCCCATTGCTATCGCTCGTCGGATTCGTGTTGTGTTTCCCGCGAGCACGAGTCTTGATCTGGGCTACGACATTAGTTGTGTCTTTCGCAAGACCTTCGCGAGCGCCGAGGCAGTCGAGGCTGAGGGCAAAAATGTTATAGTACGGGGTGGAATTTTTGATTGATTAATCAAAAAAGGGAAAGGGGTCAAAAGGGCGGGGGAATACTCGCACGTAGGCCCAGCTCGCCTCGCGACCACTTCTCGTACCTTGCGGCGCGCCAGCGCAACCTCAAAATGCGGCCCTTGATGCCGCAGTTTCGTGGGTCGCTCAAGGATGTTAGTAGTACCACTCTCTTGAATGATCAGCGCGATAACGGGCGCAGAGAGCAAGTGGCGCCCTTAACCGCTGTCAGCGACATCTCGGCGCAGTCTGGCAGCATTAAACATCGCGCGGGGGAGAGTCTGAGTGTTACGAGCTTCTGGATTCACAATATTCAATATACATTCTATAATTCCTTGAATGATCACAAGTGTCAGTGTCGAGCTCACGCAACCAGGACTTTAGCACTGCAGCCGAGTTGGGATCCCAACTTACTGACCAGATCGCCCCGCGTGCTTTCAGCAGCTGAGACGAGACCTTGTCACGCTGTAGAAGTTGATCAGAGCTCGTAAGCTCAGGCCAAGGCTTTTGAGAGCGAGCCTAACTCACATTGCTACACATCTGCCGATTCTGAGCGCCGGTGCACATGCGCCGAGCTCGTGCCTTCGCCTCTTTTAGCGAATACTGCCGCGGGATAAGCTCGTGCCCCGTTGCCTTGACATCCGTTCCAGTCCAGTACTTGACGCAAACAACAAACGTTCGCGCGCCTCGAGTACCGGCGCGCGCGGCTGCAGCAGCGGGTGCACGACGTGCGACTGGACGGTGTAAATGCGGTCAGTGTGGGCGTGAATGGGGCGAAATTGACTGAACGTACCTTGGCCTGGTGCTGCACGAACTGCTGGACCGAATGTCCCCCATGCAAGCGCAGGGACGCCAGGAAGCGGACCCGCCGGCGGGACCGCGTCTGCGACACAGAGCAGGTCAGCTCCGCACAACCCGCTGAAGCACAAGTGACGCAATATTTCCACCCACACGAGCCATTGGAACGTCCAAGTCCATCCTCTCGTCGCCCTCCAGCTCCTCGCGCAGTCCCCGAATCCCGTCGGCGTCCGTGAGCGCCTTCGCAGCGTAGAAACGCTGGAGCACGCCGTAGTGCTGCCCTAGGAAGAGCGGGAGCGTGTAGCTCATTCCGAAGCGGTCGACTTGGCTGTTGATGCGTACCGCCATCGCGCGGAAGTCGGGGAGCTTGCCGGCGAAGAGCTGCGAGGCAGGTGCGCTCGACACTCGCGGGTGGTCGGCATTTGACTTGCCCTTGCGGCTTGAGGGTGACGAGGAGCGAAGGACGGAAATGAATGCGGACTTAATCTGTGGTGTTGCGGTGGGGAGGGAGATTGGGTGGAGGGTGCCGAGGCGAGCTCGGGTGTACGCGTCGCGGGGCCGCACTCGCGCGTTCGCGCCAAGACGATCTGCGAGTGGAGCATTGAGCTCCGTGCTTATAAGCTTAGTAGAATGAATCCACCTTGAGGACTCGAGTTGGAGATGAGCTTGATGCCCAGGTCGAGTGCGAGCGCTGGATCGAGTGGGACGAGGCCGAACGACTCGCTCGTTTGCTCGAACTGGAGGCCGTTGACGAAATGTGGGTATGCTGAGGTGCCAAAGACGCGCTGATGGAGTAGTTCGACCTTGCTGCAGAGGGAGATGTCGTAATGGCTCGCCCACTCGGTGCCGTACCGGTTCCGATGGCCGACCTGTCGAAGAACTTGGTATTCGTCGAGAACGCGGAGAGGTGGCGGATGAGCTTCGCGTGCATGCCCTCGACGGCGTTCGTGCCGCGGAGGCAGCGATAGAGCGGGAGGCCGAGTCTGTCGATGCCAGTCTTTAAATGAAGCAGGCAGTCAGCAACTTTGGAAGAGAAAAAGTCTGAGCACACACCTGCTCAAAGAGCACCTCGCCCTCCGGATCGGACAGGAACCCGCGACGCGCGAGCTCGACGACGGCGTCCTGCTGCTCGGAAGACGACTTCGGAAAGACGAATATGCCGAGTTTCTTGTCCTTGTTGCTGTTGTACCGCTCGAAGTAGAGCTCGAGCAGACGAACAAGCTCTTCGGGGTCGGGCACGCGGCGGCGCACGCGGCGCAGGACCCACTTCGGCACTCGCTCGAGCGCCTCCTCGAACGTCCCCCCTCGTCCCTCGAACACCAGCTCAAGCGCTGCACGGTCGCCTGCGTCGTAGACGAAGAGCAGGTTGCGCAGGTCGCGACTGGCGGGGATTGCGAGCGGGTGGCGTTTCGACGGCGCGATGCGGAGGAAGACGTGCAGGAGGTCCATGTGGACGCGGGTCGGGAGTGTCTTGGGCGGCGGTACTGTGCAAAAGTCGGAATCAGCGCTTTTCATCCATACCCAGGACACTCTGGCCCACCCGTGGCCTTGGTAGGGATCTCTGGTGGCGGCGAGACCGGCTGCCCGGGCGGCGGAGTGCCAACCGAGCTGGCGGAAGACAATCGAGGACCTGTCGGAGGGGTCTATTAGCATATTTTCATCTTTCTGGAGGCAGTGTGGCGGTTACGTGCCGGAGGAGGTGTCGGCCGCGCAATCGACGATGGCTCCGTCATTCGTGCAAAGTTTTCCATCTTTTAACTCGGGGACTCGGTGAGCTCAGCGCTGCCACGCACGTCGTTTCCAACACTTTTACAGTTACACAATTCTGTTAGCATTTGGCTGGTTCAAAAATAAACCTTTCGATTGAGATTGTTGTAGGCGTAGGGGCAAGTGGTCATCGAGATCTGGATGTGCGAGTGTGGACGCCACTGGGAGGGGCGGGCACAATGGGCCGGCTTCGAGGCTCCGGTCAAAGATTAGCGCCGAGTCGGGCTGAACCGCATGCAGGATAGGTAAATAAGAACGTCCGTACAACGAGCGCAATAATTTGGCTCACAGCGTGCGAAAAGGTGTGCTCGAAGAAAGACTCGCATGCGCTTATGGCGGACGAGAGGCGAGTGCACATTGGATCATGCGCAATAGGTCAGCAAAGTGGAGCTGGAACGAGAAGTGGGCGTGAGGCGGACCGTGGGATTCGAAAGTGATCCCGACGCCGTCGGCCTTACTGACAGCGGTGCTGTCAAGCAGGCTGGTCGAAGTAGCTCCATATAGGGTGATGTATCGATTACAACGTGTAAAGATGGAAAGACCCAGCTGGGCTGGCTTAAGAGCACGACCGGCGCCGGTGGTCGTTGGCGGGCACTCCTTTTGGAGGTGCGGAGGCATCCTGCTGACGGCCGGACAGGCTCGGCACATGTCGGAGCCTCTCGATTTTACGCATCTTACGGGAGGCGCTTCTTAGGCTGCAAGGGATGCGTAGCTCGCTGCGACGCCGTCTGCGACGTCCGCGACGGCAAGGGCACCCGAACGTACCTCCAGTACTAGCCCTGACTGGCCTATGCGACGCAGGAAGCTTCTTCATATTGAGGCTTGGAGTGCCGGGATGGGTGCTGCCGGAAGCAAAGCCGTGCGCAGTGCTGATCGACAGCTGGCGCCGGGCGCGGACCGAGCAGGCCGAATGCTGAAGGCTGAGTACGCGATCACGTAGCTATTTGAAGTAAGGCGACACCGTTGCGTTCAAAAGGCTACACTTTTGCGTCCCCAACTTTGACCAACGTGTGTTCCCTTACAGCACACCAAGTCAACCGCGCTCTATCCGGACGGAGTGGATTTCCGTGATTGAGGTAAGCTTCTCCAAAGCAAAAAGCTTCTACTTTTGTCACCTGGCTGCGGCGTCCTTCTCGGCAATAAAGACGAGGAGGTCGACCACACGGGCACTGTAGCCGAACTCGTTGCTGGAGAGTCGCGTCAGTAGATGCATCTCTCTCAGTGATTCAAGAAAGCGAGCTTACTCGTACTGTGGCAGAGATGTTTGCGTCAGTTTGGAAGTATTTGAGAATCAGAGGGCGAAGGCAACGTACCCAAGACTGTTGAGTGCGACGTCAAAGGGAGCGGAAGACGTCAGTTGAGCTCAATCAAGCAGGGGGAGGACGAAACGTACGATAAGCTTGACAAAGCTGGAAGTAGTTAGTGTTAGCTTCTTGTGAGATCACAGGTAGCTGGGGACCTACTTGGAGTTGAGCGCAATACCGGCCTTGGCGTCAAAGGTCGACGACGCAGTGGAGCTGATGAAGTCCGTCGAGACGACGGCGTCCTCGGTGTCTGGACACACAGCGTCAGTTTGAAGTTTACAATCATCAAGGCGAAGAGCTTACAGTCAAGGATACCCTTGAGGTAGGTCTCGGACGCCTCCTTCATGGCGGCCTTGATCTCGTCGTAGGTGGCGGGCTTCTCAATACGGGCCGTGAGGTCGACAACGGAGACGTCGGAACTACGCAGGCCGTTAGGAGGTGATTCGATAGGTAGCTTAAGCGACGTACGTGGGGACACGGAAGGCGATTCCGGTGAGCTTGCCTGCGGGGGTCGTGAGCTGTCAGTGTCTGGTTCGCGTGGCTCGGAAGCTAGATGTGGACCGTTGAGGGAGGGGATGACCTTCCAAAAAAATAAATGTTAGATGATTGCCCGTCTCCAGAATTGAATGGCTCTCACCTTGCCGACGGCCTTCGCGGCCCCGGTTGAGGAGGGAATGATGTTGGCGCTGGCGCCGCGTCCACCGCGCCAGTCCTTCTTGGAAAGACCTGAAGTCGGTAGCTTCATTAGTGATGCCCTTACCAGCAGTCATGACCCGGATACTCGCCGTCGACGGTCTTCTGTGTGGCGCTGGATCGCGGTGGGGTCAGCGCTTCCGGAACTACGCTCGGCAGGGGCAAGGAAGAGCAAACGTGGTAGCGTGAACTAGATGAAAGGACCAATATTAGCAGGTTTCGTAAAGCGCCGGCCTGCAGACGAGCCTGTGGTCATGAGCGCCTCGACAATCGTGAACTTGTCGTGGAGGACCTTGGCGAGCGGGGCGAGGCAATTGGTCGTGCAAGACGCGTTTGAAATGATCTCATCTAAGGTCTTGTAGGTCTCGTGGTTTACTCCCATCACGAGCATCGGGGCGTCAGCCGAAGGAGCCGTGATGACGACCTTCTTGGCTCCGCCCTTGAGGTGAGCGCCAGCGGCCTCCTTGGTGGTGAAGGCGCCTGGGTGGAATTAGTATCTTGACATATAGTTCGAATGCGGAATAGGAGTTGGGGCTCACCAGTCGACTCGACAATGTAGCTGGCATCAACCTTGCCCCAAGGGATCGCGGACGCGTCCTTCTCGTTGAAAACGGAGACCTCCTTGCCGTTGATGACAAGCTTACCGTCCCTAGCCTCGACATTCCCCGTGAACTTGCCGTGAGTTGAGTCATACTTGAACATGTAGACCTTCGGGAGTCCCACAACAGCACAATCAGCTACAGCATTTGCCGATCACCATCTCTGGACAGGTAAACTGTGAATTCAGAAGCGTACCATGTACTCGAGGTCGATAAATGGGTCACTGGTGTCGTCTGCATCAGAACCCTATTTCCATTGAATGTCCGCGAAGAAGAAGGGCGACTGACTTGACCGCAACAACATTGACCTCTCCGTTCATCTTCAGTGCAAGTATGTTAGGATGGGTTGGTTGAATTTGAGAGATTTAAAAGAAGAGTGCGGAGGGTTGTGGGCGTGTCAGCTTGGATATCTAGGACGCGGGACCGGCGGTGAAGAGGCGCACGATTGCGTTTCGGAGAACGAGCCGACCAATACGTCCTGAGGTGGGGTTGGAAAAGTCAGAATGGAGGGGTGAGTTTTCTGAGTTCGGTTTCGGCTCTCACCGAAGCCACTGTATGAGGTATAAGTGTTCAGGAATTGCGGAGATCGGCCTGAGGACGCACTTGATTCCGACGTTGACACCCATGCTTCTTTCTGAATCAAGCACAAGGAATTGAGCGAGTGAGCTGGAGATGGGTGAGAGAGAGAGAGAGAGCGACACACCCGGAGGTCGACGAGCTTTTCGGCTCGGCGAGCACAGGTTCGGCGGCAACTCAATCGCGCGAGTGACGATCCTATTTGCAATGGTCCACGTGCGCACCGTAAGTACTTTCGCGCTGCATGGTCTCACATGTTACTAAATAAGTACGACTGCTGCATCAGTGCCACAGCGAATCTGTGGTGTACCCACTCTTCAGCAATGCAATATCGGATGCCCGGGCAATGGCGGCCGCGAGTCCCGTCCCGACCCTCTCCACGCACATCGTATGAGGGTGGCGTGCTGGTGAGCGCGCATCGGCTAGCTTGATTGTGAATATGACGCTGATTTTGGTACCGGAAGATAGTCTCCGCACCGAACGCTGGCGCGCCACGCATTGGCGGACTTCCCTCGCCGGCAGCCGGCCTCTAAATCTAAGTGGAGTAAAGTGTTGCCTTGTATTTACCGCGGAGCATATCCGCCGAGGAGGACACGATTTGGCCACGAGTTACCAACATGAACGCACCAGGTGGTTAGCGTCCATTCTTGTGGTCCGAATCACTCTCACTCAAGCGAGACTCACCTGAATCTCAATTGTTATGCTTTCTGATCTCGGATTATAAGCTCACTTCACTTCGACTCACGACGTCGGAAGAGCGGAGCCAGCTCGGCGTCTGGCGGGCGAGGCCGGTGACGTGCCAGCTCAGGTGAGGGCTCCGGAGTCGACTCGTCAGAGCGTGAAGAGGATCCCTGACGGTTTCGGGAGGTGCTCGCATGCGGGGTTGGAGCTGGTGATCCGCCTGTACTCCCGTGAGGCGATGCGGCTGACAACACAGACAAAGTCAGCGCTTGACCACATCATGCTGAGGTAAAGTACTCACTGCCACCGAGAGCAGCTTCTGCCTGTGCTTTGTAGAGCTCTTTTTTCATCTTCATCGCCTCCTTCCGCTTGACCGTTGCGGGGCTCCCCACAAAGGGCCGCCCGGCCTTCTCGCTAAATCACGCATCAGGCCGTTGGCGTGCTGACGTGGTTCGTACTGCACGATGAGGGTAGCTCACACACACAGGCAGTAGACAACTACCAGGCTTATTACCTGAGGTCGCCTGCCAAAGTTATTCTAAGAGTAAACGAAATGGTCCAGCGCGTTCCAGACCTCGCCTGGTGTCCACACCTTCGGCCCGCCGATCACTTCCTTGAAGACCGGTTCCCGAGCACTACTGCAATCCCATCCCACCGCATATCGAGCTCGGCGCAAATGCAGCTGTTCCTGGTGGATATACACTTTAAAAAAACGTCAGCCTCTTTCACTGGCAG
>ERZ1463038.245-NODE-245-length-17215-cov-13.957751_pt1 | contig 17215 bp, 15 predicted proteins | sample MGYA00564479_ERZ1463038 | MGnify/ENA primary metagenome ERZ1463038 (study PRJEB39244, sample SAMEA3635134) | Helicobacter pylori | study: EMG produced TPA metagenomics assembly of PRJEB11511 data set (Assembly of a 5300-year-old Helicobacter pylori...
GACGCTCTTCCGATCTGCTGGCAGCGAAACAGTGGCACGTGTGTGCAGACTGTTCCTACAGAATATCCCAAGGGGCCCAGGGAAGGTTTAGCCTCCCGCGCTACCGTCTCCCCAGCACGCACTGCCCCATCGCGCACCGCTGACCCGCCTCCGGCCGGTGCGCAGGGCGCTCTCTCGTACTCGTTCAACCCAACCTCGCCGACGCGCGACTCTGTGCTCGTCTCGCTCGCGTACGTGCGCGCGAGCCGCAAGCAACGCACGTTCCACATCGACAACGGCTCGACCGTCATGCACTGCAAGGCGCTCACCGAGGGCGACTTTGACCGCTGGACCGCCGCGCTCAAGGGCTTCATTGGCACCGTGCAAGAGGGTCCGTTGAGCTCTGAGCCGGAGGCGACTGCTCAGGGCGGCCCGATGGACTTTGGCTCCGTCAGAGCTACAGTGGACAAGATGCGCGGAGTGAGCTTAATGGATTTCTTGACGGTGGGACGGAGGAGCTGATGGGATATAGTAGTCGATCCAAGACCTCGAGGCGGTGCAGGCCGAGTTGCTCACGAAGAGCTACGACTCGGTCCCGTCGTCGTCGTCGCACACGCCCTCGCCGCACGGGCACTCGACGAGCCCGACGCCCAAGTTCCAGTTCCTCAAGAAGTCCAACAACCGACGCAACACACACTCGTCCTCGACCGAAGACTACTTTGACCCGCGCGCCTCGCCCGGCCCATCCTCGAGCGGCGCCGTCCCAGAGCACATCGTGCGACAGCTCAGCACAGCACTCGCGACGCTCAAATCGCAGCACGAGTCGCTCCTCTCGACTCTTAATTCGTCTTCGTTCTCGCCGCACGGGCACTCGCACCACTCGTCGTTCGACAGCCGGTCGTCGACCCCGCTGCGCACGTACGCGTCCCGGAGCTCGGCCGCGTTCTTCCCCGTGCGCACCTCCTCGGGCGGGCCGACGAGTCGCGCGAGCTCGATCAACTCTGGCGAGACGGGCGAGGAGTACTACGAGCCTGAAGGCGAACTCGGAATGCCGGGCGAGTTTGTGCTCGAGGACGACGAAGAGCTCGATGGGGACAGCGGCAGCGGCAGTGGCAGCGGCCGCGACGACGACGACGAGGAGCCGAACAGCTTTGCGAGTGTCGAGGAGGTCGACGAGGAAGAGGAAGAGGAGAAGGAGCGCGAAAAATTGCGCAAGAGGTCCGGATCGAGGGTCCAGAGCGCGAGCGAGGTGACGACCAAGGGCGAGACGGCCGTCGTCGTGCGGAGACCACAACTGCCGGCGATGATCGCTGGAGACGAGTTCTCGATGCTCGGCATGCTCCGCAAGAACGTCGGCAAGGTGCGTCATCTGGCCCATCACTCGATCGCTTTCTGACCCTGTTCGCTCCCAAAAAGGACCTCTCGACCATCTCGTTCCCAGTCACGATGAACGAGCCGCTCTCGGGTCTCCAGCGAGTCGCCGAAGACTTCGAGTATGCGGACCTGCTCCATCGCGCGGCCGCGACGACGGACCCGATCGAGCGTCTCACGCTCGTCACCACCTTTGCCATCAGTGGCACGTCCAGCAACAAGTACCGCTCTTCAAGAAAGCCCTTGTCTGTCTCCTAGGCTCACCTTGGCTCGCACTTGCTCATCAATCGCTCCGCCAGCAACCCACTTCTCGGCGAGACCTACGAGTGCATCCGACCAGATAAAGGTGCGGCTCGCTTCCCTCCTGAATTTGCTGAAACCGATCAGTCGGTCCGGTCTCCACAGGCTTCAAGTTCGTCTCGGAGAAGGTCTCGCACCACCCGCCCGTGCTCGCGTTCCACACCGATGGCCGCGGCTGGCGCGTCGACGGGCACGTCGCGCCGAGCCAAAAGTTCTGGGGACGAAGCATGGTCTGTCTCGTTTGCTCCAATACTGCGCACATCTCGCTTACCATGCTATGGTGCGCAGGAAATCTTCATGCACGGCAACTACGACGTCACGTTCGACGACACTGGCGAGACGTACAGCATCAACCGGCCGTCGTCCTTCTTGTCCGTTCTCGTCTCTTTACCTTCTTCACCCCACTCACGCTTCGTCACCCAGGCGCAACCTCGTCGCAGGTACCAAGTACCTCGAAGTCGTCGGCGACCTCGTCGTGACGAACAAGTCCTCGGGCGCCCAGGCCGTGGTCGCGTTCAAGGAGGGCTCGACCTGGGGCGGCGCGAGCACGCGCAACAAGGTCGAGGGCAAGGTCTTCGATGCGAACGGGAGCGCGCAGGTCGAGCTCGTTGGCCGGTGGGACGAGCACGTCGATCGCAAGGAGGGCAAGGACAGCTACCAGCGCTTGTGGCGCGTCAACGAGTTTCCTCCTCGTGCGTTTTCCCCGGTGCACGCTGGAACTCACGTGTTACTGATTGTTCGCGCAGACGCGGAGAAGTACTACGGCTTCTCGACGTTCGCGGCCCAGCTCAACGAGACGAGCGCGATCGAGGAAGGCTGCATCCCGCCCTCCGACTCGCGCCTCCGGCCGGACCAGCTCGCGCTCGAGATCGGAGACGTCGACTCGGCAGAGGAGACGAAGAAGCGCGTCGAGGAGAAGCAGCGCATGAAGCGCAAGGACGTCGAGCACCCGCCCGAGCCAAAGTTCTTCGTCCCCGAGGGCGACGGGTGGAAGTTTGGTGGCGACTACTGTGCGTTGCCTTCCTTCTCTTTGTCGAGCTCAGCTCGGGAGATGAGGTGGGAGCTGATCAAGTTGGCGCCGTGCAGTCGATCTGAGGGACAAGCACGCGTTCGTCGACCCAGACATCTTCTGAGCGCATCCAGACGCCCCTACTGTAGACGCTATCTTCTGGGCGCATCCAGACGCCCCTACTGTAGACGCTTAATTTTAATGCGCGGAGACCTTTTTCTCGCAAGCTGTAGACTTCACGATACCCTCGCAGCTACGTTGCCCCTTTGCGGACTCGAGAAGCGATGCGGTGGAGCCAGACGTAAAGGATGCGGGATCGTCGCGTATAACCCCAGGGGCCCAAGTATCAACAAGCTCACATACCCTACCACATCAGTCCTTCCCTCGTTGCGGGGACGAGAACATGACGCCGGCGGTCGCGAAGCTCGCGAGCTGCCGCGCCGCAGCGACTCGCTGCTGCTTCGCCGCGGGGACTCGACACCTCGCTCCCTGGAGCTCATCGAGGGTGTTGAAGCGACTCAGGAGCCCGTCGTTGTGGATGAGCATTATCACGTCGCTCGCGCAGAGGCCGTTCATCTCGGCGATGTCCTGCCGGTCAGCGATGCGCGGTCGCTGGATGTTCCAGTTCTGGGACAGCAGTTAGTGAGTGCTGGCCCTTTGAGTGAGTAGTGAGTATGTCACGAACTGAGCAGTTCCTCCACTGCGTCAAGAAGGAGGTGTCAGCGTGCCGATGACCCGTGCGACTGCGCGCAGGTCAAACTCACAAAGCTCTTCACGTGCAAGTCGGGAGTCGTCCCAGTCTTGACGAGCGGGAACTTAGTGCTTTGCGTCGCTTTTACGAACTCTTTCAGATGATCGGCCCACACGAACGCCGCGAGGCCGTCCTCCGTCCACCCCCCTAGCGACGCCATGTCGACGTCGGTCCAGCCGTGGAGATGCCTGCACGACCAGCAGGTCAATACCCGAGCCCACCATCTGAGTCCCGCGCGATACAGGTGACGACTCACCTGTGGAGATGGCCGAGGAAGTTGTGGGGCGGGTCGAACCGAGCCGGAGGCGTTGCGGAGCGGATCTGTTCGCGGCGACGCTGGATCAAGACGGCAGAGGGCTTGGGGACGCGAGTATCGCAGGCGAGACGGCCCATTGTGATTGATTGGGATTGCGAGAAGACGCTGGGAGACAAAGCGGAACGAAGGGGACGGGTTTGAGAAAGTCGGGGGTCCAAGCGAGCCCCCGCGGAGGCCCGAAGGCGTGAGATGCTCGTCGTGGGCGAAAGCATCAGCTGGGGAGGAGCTACTTCGATGGTTTTGACGCATTTCAACACAATTGTGGTCTGCTGCCAAGGCTCCTCGACGTGGGTGCGATGCATTCCACCCAAGTCGAGGAGCCTGCATTCCACCCAAGGGCTTCGCGCGATGCGCTGGAGGAAGGCCAACGAAGACTCAACTGCAGCGGCCGTGCTCGGCGGCATCCACTACAAAGTTTCCATTTGTGTCTTGACATTGTTTCCCGTTATACGTGCTGTACAGCGGAAGTTGGGCTTGTTGCCACGACCGCGGTGCCTTCGACAGCGCGGCTGATCGACTGCTTACTGGATCTGAGGTTCATAGATGAACGCTGAGCTCAAAGCAGTACTTTAGGATGCTTCGATCATCACACTGCCGATTGTGTGACGCTACGCGGCGCTAGCAGGTCAGCTCTGCGACTGAGACCGGCACCGGTGCAACTCGTTCCATCGGTTGAGGCTGACCCATCCCCAGACAGAAAGTAGACTTGGTCTTTGACTTATTGAATTGAATCGAGCCCACTGCTCAAGCTGGTCGTGACAGACGACCGAGACGAGAGGAGCCGACCGACCGACTTCTGTCGCAGCAAAAGTCGAGCCGAGGCGTTCGCCGAGTTGCGGAGCTGGAAAGCTACCAATTCAAATGATTAATCCTCGGAAGCCGTCATGATATATCACACTCTAAATAGATACACCCCTTGTCAGGAGAACAACACCTGGCCTTATACCAGTTGACGAGGTCTTTGTGTTGGGCGCGCCGTCGCGACGAGCCAATCCGACGCGACGGCACGAGACGCCGCCTCGATCGTTCGGGGCCTTTACCCACACCCCGCCCAGAGCTCAGATAATTTTGTACGAAATCGCTCGTCACTGGGACCAGGATGAGCTGGACAAGGGCCCATCGGCCCATGGTCGTCTGTTCTGTACAGCGAGTCGCCGCACGACTGGATAGAAATCGCACGACGAGGCTTGCTTCTCCTTCCTCTTCACCCTCAAAAGAGTCTCTCATAATCTCACTTACCCCACCCAACGCGCCATGAACACAGTACTCTTCACCTTCTTTCTCCGAATTCTCCTCGCGTCCCTCATCGCAAGTGCGCTCGCGGCTCCAATGGGGGAAATTCTAGCGAGAGAAGGAGGCGCAAAGTAAGCTCGTGTATCAGTTTCTGCTTCCTTTAGTCGTCTCACACTTGGACTCACAGTGGTGCTTCCCACGGAAGGCGCACCCTTGCCATCCGCAATCCCGCCACTGCGGTGCTCGATGCCAGAACGACGTGGGTAGGAGTCTCATCAAGGAATCGGAACCCCCATTCACTCCTCGTCCTCTTTGTGCTTGGCTTCAGCGGCCATTCGAACGGCAAGCGCTCCCTCGTCTCCGTTACAACTGTCGGGACGGCACTCGCCGCAAGGACGACGTAGGCGTCTATCAAAAGACACTCTAGCGTTTCTCACAAGCTAATATATGCCGTCACCAGTGGCCACTCGAACCGTAAGCGCTTTCGCGCCCTTGGCCAGATGGACATCCTCGAGGAGCTCAACGCGCTCACCGCCCGCACGACGTGAGTACCCAAAAGCACGCCGACCTCCTCTGGCTACGAGCTGAGTCGTAGGCCTGAATGACTTAAAAAGTGGTCACTCGAACGGAAAGCGCGCTCCGATCAACAGCGAGAGCCTTGTCCCCACCCCGACCCCTGTTCTCGGTGCTCGCGAAGGGGGGATCCTGTAAGCTTTGACACCACCAATCTGAGTACCACACACTTTAAGTCTGATTCGTATCCCATATAATTCAATACAGCGGTCAAAGCAATGGAAAGCGCACTCTCGAGCGAGAGCGCTTCACGTCGCTCAGCACGATCCCTACCGGCGCCCGTCCAACGACAGCGTAGGCATGCATGAGGTACATCAGTTGGAGATCAAGGCTACCTTAATAACGCCTCTCACGCTTCTAAGCCTCACCTGTGATTCCCTTGCCGCCCTCTCTTGCGCCGCCACCTGCGCCACTCGTCGACCCATTTACTCGCTCAAGGTCAATCGGGCGTCTTGACCCCCCTGCAGCTTTGCAGCTTAATCTCTTGTGAACGTAATACAAACACTACGTTTTACTTCATGTCTTGCTAATGACGCTGTCGGTAAGGAGGTCCTGCTGGACTCGAGCTTCGGTGCAGACCGAGCTGGGTGTCATCGCGCTCGTCAAATATGTCGATGTTGCATGGAGTGTCCCCAAATCCTCGGAGAGCATCTATACTCGCTTTGACCTCACCACGCAACCGATGTGCGTTGGGCTGAAGACTCCGCGGGGGACGAGTGGCCTTCCTGCGTGCCCAAAGGCGCTCCAGCAAGTTCTCATCAGCGGCGGCGCGCTGGTGTTGGTGTTCTGGATTGCGGCTTTGTGGCTCTACGGCTCATTCGTATATTCCGGCTACATCACCCCTCATGCCCCATCCTCATGCAGCCTCAGTACCGCTTGCCCGACCGAGTGCACCGCCTGGATGTCCTTGTCGTCGACTTTGACGGCGGATCTGTCGGTGAGAAGTGTCGAGACCAATCTTGATCGTCTTTTTTGGAAGGTGAGATCTCACACACTTGGTTTCCAGGTACTGCACTCCTAACAGCAGCCGGTCGGATTACAGGGCCTTCGACTATACCCACTTACCGTGTGATGAATCCCGAGTCGACCACTGAGGCCGACGTGATCAAGATGGTACATCTTGGAGAGGCGTGGGGAGCGATTTGGGCGAACGAGGGTGCTACAAGGAGGTTCCTCGATGCAGCGGCGTCGCAGGACGCAGCTTCCGCCTACGTTCCAGCGAACGCGCTGTCGTACACGGGCCTGGAGGTTCGATACAACACAGTGGGTACAATGTTAGAACTCCCTATGTGCGGCTGATATGGTGAATCACAGGTTTGGGCAACGTTCATCCTCGGCTCGATCCTCAGCGTCGGACACCTCGCCACTGAGATTTTTCTAGAAATGACTGCTCTTCCAGCTCTCATCAAAATCTCGAGCACAAATCAAGCAGCACCTGCGCTGAATGTTATCGCCCAGCCCATCTCAATGACCTTCATCAACCAGACTCCATTTGCATTTGGCGCCCTTCCGATGTTAAACACTGGTGCGGCACTCACGCCTTTGCATGCAAATAGATGACTGAATAAGATGATAGTCGAGACCGTCCTTCCGATTCTGCTTCAGCTGTTCGTGCGTACACATTCGCCGTTGAGACAGCCCCACGCCGACTGCGTCGCTCAGGCTGACTCGACTCTCACACAGTTTGTTGGCCAGCTGGATCGTATCCTGTCTTCCTTCGATCTTTGTCGAGAAAGTACCCTCGTACACGTAAGAAACCGACTCCCGATCGCCATCGTCTGGACTTTGGTGACGAGCCTGAGCTCGGCTGGTTGGTCGGTGGCGTTCATGCGTTCATGGAGGGCCTACATCTCTCAGCACGCAACTTTGTTGCGCTGTGGGCTGTGAACTGGTGAGTAAAAGTCTCAAGAACAGCTAATCTAGCTGATACAAATGTGAGCAGGGCGTACGTCCTGATCCTCTTCGACTGCATCGATCGGATCGCCGTCTTGTTCAGCATGCAAGCCGGCACCCTCATCGTCGGCGTGCTATGGATTCACTTGAGTGGTACATAACCATTCCTGTAGCGCTTGGCTGCACTTGACAACTTTCCACCTTCAGTTGCCGCCACCATTAACCCCATTGACGTCCTTTACCCGTTCTTCCGCCTGCACTACGCATTCCCGGCGCACGCATACTGGGAAACCGTCACCACCATATTCGGCCGAGGCGCCGCCAACCATCTTCATCGAGATCTACCAATCCTGGCGGGGTGGCTCGTGGTTGCTAAACTTGTCTGGGTCGCGGGACTCCGTCGGCGAACGAAGATGGCTCTTGCAAAGCCGTGAGGGTGCAACAGAAGACACACACACCGCTCCTGGTCAAGACTCTGTAGTGCCACGCGACTGTCCAGCAGTCCTCTTGAATACCCCAAAACCTACGCCACCCGCGGCACCCGAGCCGACAGCGACCCCGTCCGTACGTTCCTCCCCTGGACCTCAAATCCATTCCTCCTTCTCGAAACTAGGCGTCGCTCAGCTGCCTCCAGCTCGTCAATCGCCGCTCGGTTGGCGATGGCAAGGAAGACGGCGGCTTCCGACTCCTCGTACGAAGGCGGCCGGTCCTCGTCCGAGGCCTCTCGTCGACGCCGAAACGAGCTGGATGTACGGCCAAGGGTCGGCCAGAATACGATCCGGTTTGTGAGGGCTCGCAGTGAGTGGAGCGAGCGACTGTGGCGGATGAAGCCTGGTGGGAAGTGGGGAGCGTTCGCTGTGGGGATCCTCGTCAGCCAAAGTCTCGAAGAGCATGAAGATACGCACATGAGGTGGAGCTGCTTTGTGATGGGCGGGACGTGATGGAGCTCATGCTGAAATGTGGGCTGAGGGGAAAGAGTGCGGGACGATGAGGCGCCATGAGCCTGCATGCGGTCTTGGGTGGCTGGAGGATCATGAGTCGGCCTGGAGTTTCGTCTTCAAAGGTGCGCCGTTATTGAAAGCCATACTTTGCCAGCCATTTCGTAACCTCAACGCCTCCGGATTGCGATCTCGACTGGCGACCGGCGAAGGAGCGCTGTGCTGTGGCGCCGGCCACGGTGGTCAAACCCTGATCATTGTCGCAACCTGTCAGCTCCCGCAAATTTTAGAGAAATTACGCACTGTGCTTGTGTTGACACTCCAACGGTGAGGCTGAGGCTTGAGCTGCGAACGAGTGATCATTCGAGGAGCGCAGCAGCACAGTCGAGCAGGAGGTTCAGACCACGGCCAGAACAAGGGTTCGGCCAAGCCAATGAGTTTTTTTTGGGAGTAATTTTCTTGTCGGGAATGCACTCTGCAAGCTGGATAGTGCGGTACCAGCCTGCGAGGAGCGCGACGGCTGCCCGCCACCACTTCGAAGCCCGTGCGGCACAGATCTTGGCGGATCCGCTCATTGGAGGTATTAACAGCTACTCCTGCATAGCCAGTGTCTCTACGTAGCTTCGGAGATCCGCCGCTGCCCGGTCCTCGTTCAAGCCAGCAATGCGTCGGTCGGGCAGCTTCCAGCGCACGTGGATGGTCGAGCGCCCCAGCTGTCAAGCAGAGACAAGGGATGGATTCGATGTTGAGCTGGAGAGGGCCGAGTCCTAAGGTCGGGGGAAGAGGCTGGCGCCAGTCGGCGGTGTAGTGGCCAAAGCAGCTTGTGGAGAGTTGCGAGACCTCTGCACGACACCGAACAGGCGATGTGCTTCAGTACCGCCAGGAGCCCTTGCTCGCTTATATCTTTGAGCGGTCGTGGGATGAGAGGCAGCAGACAACTTGACGGAGCGCGCGGTCGAGCGCCGCCGGTTGAACTCTTACCTTAACCTCGTTTCGCAACACTCGTCATCTGAGTCACTGAACGTTGCTACGATCTCCACGCTGTCTGCTGCATTTTTTGACTTACATGTTTCCCTCAGGCATTACGACTGTCACCACTTGAAGAACTGCACCTCTCCGGCCTTCACGGCCTCTGGCAGGACCCCACCCGCGTCCCCGGCACGCCCGTCGGCATCGCGCTCAAAAGTCTGTTCGAGTGTCTCTCCGCTTCATCACTCGTCGAACTCTCCCTTCCAATCTACTCGGAATTCCACCTCTCGCCGGCACTCGTCGCCCCCCTTCCTTCAGTCCCTTTAAACCCTTCGCCGGGTGAATCGGGTCCCGAACTGGGTTGACACCCGGCGCGCACCCCGGCTGGGCCCAGTTTTGGCCCCAGCTCACGACCCGGTCACCCGGAAGCGGCACGTTGACGAAATCGAGTGAGGGTGCACACCGCGGGCAAGCCAGCGAGTGAGCGCTCACTAGCGCTCACTCGAGCTTGCGTCTGAGGCTTGACGGCCTGCCCCCCGACTCTAGTGCACCCAGAATGAGCGCCAGGCGGGTTCGACGTGATTTCTCCAGAGATGTGTTGCCCTGTGGAGAAATCTGAGGTGGTCTAAGGCCATGTCCATGCGGCCGCCGCTGCCATCAGCCCTTTTCTCTGTTCAAAATCCGCACACAGTTGTACGTCGGACAAGATGTAGCTTGTTCAAATCCCAGAGGGGATCGGACCGATCTCGCAATACAAGACGAGCGCTGCACGCATTACAGCTCCTCACGCGTCACGCATCGGTCGTCCGTCCCAGGTGCCCGAGTCGCCGTCATGACCTCTTCAATAATAATGTGAGTAATATTCCTTGGATTTCAGTTCGCGAAGCTGACCGACTCGTGACGTCGACAGGAGCAGACGTCGCCGCACGACTGAGCGGCGCCGAGTTTGACGCACTGGCGGGCCGTTCGTGTCCTTTGTGCGAGCGTGATTTGGATGCTTTGCAAATTTCTCCAAGCTAATCAGCCTCGCCTCAGACCGCCTTGACTCACCTCGACCGCCTCCTCACGACCATCTTCCCCGGGCTCACGACGCTCCACCTCCGCGGCTGGGTTCAAGTGTCCCGCGTCGAAAAAATCGAACGGTCGTCCAGAGCGCCGGTCGCAAGGACGTTCCCGGCGCTGTACACGCTCCTCGGCTGCCTTGGCGAGTCGGACGTTCGGACCACCCCGACGCGATGACTGACCTACATTCTCTAGGAATCCTGGCGCAAACTGGACGGGCTCTTGAGAGCCACCTTTCCAAACCTCAAACTTCTCCACCTTCGCGGCTGGCTCGACAAGTCCCGCGTCGAGTCGATCGCCGGCGCGACGCAAGCCCAGCTCGCACGCTCCGACACTGCCCTCGCCGCCCTCCTTTCATGCCTCCTCGGAACGAACCTCCTCGAACTTCGGATGCCCAACTCGGTGAACCCTGTGGACGACGGGCTCTCTATCCACGAGGCGGTCTGGCAGCGGGCCGATGCGTCGCAGCAGTGGCGTCGGCACCTGGACGTGCTTCATCGCCTTGTGAAAACGATCCAATGTGCTTCTTCAATCTGTTCAGATACCTCTTCCTTGTCATACCACGAGGTGCGGTTCCGGCGCAAGGAGCATACAATGGAGTGGACCTCGGAGATCGTCGACGTCAATCGAGTTGGATTGCGATCCTGTTTACCGATCAGGATTGATCTCTCCCTCCTCGTGCACTCAGGTCGCTTCGTCTTGTCTTCAGTAAAGTAGGTCATGTCCCCAACAAGGTATAGCCGGGCATGGACGAAGTGCACTGAACTATTGAATGCACTGGACGTCGAATTTGCGAGAGGGCAATATACCGATGGCATACCGTGTTGTATACCCCCATAATATTAATGGTCTTTTCATCCTCAGCGTAACGACGCTGTCATGTCACCTGGACGCGGACGTGCGCGTGCGTCTTTTCGATGACGTCGGTCTCTTTAAATACCTTCAGGATTTATTGACCCAGGAACTCATAGGAGACGTAATAAATTTTCGATTCCATCATCCCTACCTCTTTTTCCATCCCTCAGAACCCTTCGTCTCGACGGCTGGTTCGTTGACGTCCGCCGACTCGGTGAGCTGACGATGCAGTCCCTTGTTCGCAAGCACCCGCTATTATCCAGCCTACTGCGCTTCCATAGTGGCGAGGGAATCACGGCTGTCGACCTCCAGGATTTCGGAGACAATTCGCAATGCGAAGTGGGGTTTCGTCGCAAGGAGCACGCGAGGGAGTGGACGGCGGAGACGTTTCGGCTTCAGTGACCCCCCGCTCCCCGCCGTGCAGCCTCTACCGATTCGACGAATAATCTCAAGCCTCGTTTAGTGTTCCCGGTAAACTCTCCTTCTACTCGGCGACAACAACCGGCTCCTCCTCAGCGACGACTTCGAGCTCCGCGCCCTTAGCCTCCTCTTCTGCATCGTCCACCTCGACTCCCTCTGGCGCATCGGCATCGGGACCGACGCCGCCAGCGGCAGCGGTCGCGGCGGCGAGTGCCTTGCGCTCGCGGCTGGTGAGCCCCTTGGCGTGCGGCGTGACGTCGACGCCGTACAGGCGGAGACTCAGGGCGCTGGAGGTCACGTCTCAGCGTCAGTGAGTGCAGATGGAGCAATAACTCCAAAAAAGTAGGAGACACACCTCTTCTCGGTCTTCTCGACCATGAGGTTCACGGACGCCTTGGACTTCCAGAAGGGGAGCGAGAGCTTCTGCTCGAACCTGGTGGCCCGAGTGGAGTGGTCAGCGAAGGTCAAAGGGGGAAGCCGAGCGAAGGCGCACTCGATGTCCTTGCCGATCGCGTTGAGCTCGAGGACGCAGCTGCCCGTCTCCATCTCCGCAATGCGGGTCTGGAACGCCTCATCCTTGACGTCGGCGATGGCGACGTTGAGGGTGCTCATGAGCATCTTGAGCGTGTCCATGTCGCACGAGATGATCCTGCGCGGGCCCATGAACGGGCGGAGGATGTCGAGGCCCTCGTTCATGACGCGCCACTTGCACCGGAAGACCGAGTCCTTGCTCGACTCCTGTCGGACGAAGACTTTGACGCCGCACGAGGTGAGGCGCATCCGCTTGTACGAGTTGGAGAGCAGCAAGGAGCGCACGATGGGCGAGGTGAAGTAGATTGTGCGGAGCGGGACGCCCGACGCGTTGCGCACGAGGAGCGACTCGACGGGGAAGGAAGGGTCGAGGTCGAAGAATTCGCTGTGGGATCGTCAGGATGGATTCAGTTTGGTGCTGCTGTGCGGCGAGCCGTGCGAAGGCGACGAACGCGCAGAGCTTGACCTGCTCGTCCTCGGGCGAGAGGAAGATCTGGTACAGGCCGACAACAGGTCAGCTCGGGAGCAGCCCAACTCGGACGAATGGACGCACGTAAGGTTCCTCCTTGAAGTCGCCGTTGCCCTTGGTCGATGCGGGCACGCCAGCCGCGTCGGCGGGCAGGGACGCGAGGTCGACCTTGATCTCGTCCTCGGGCGCAGCGAGCTCGAGCGCGACGGGGACAGGGTCCTCATCCATCTTGGCTTCGACAACGGCCTCCTCCTGCTTTGGCCGCTTGGCGTCGGGCTCACCCGCGATGGGCGACGACGCGCGCTCGTCCGCGGTGCGCTTTGTCGGCTCGCTCGTGGTGGTGCTGCTCAAGCGCGAGAGCGATCAGCTTCGAAAGCTCATTGGAAAACGGCGTCTGGAAAGAACGCACCTCGCGGCCCCGAGGACCTCCTCGACGATCTCGTCCTCCTTACTCTGGCGCAGCAGCCTTCTCCAGAACCGCGACAAAGAACGCTCCGGTGTCCTGGAGGTGCGGGTAGATTCGCAGGCAGCGGTCGAGTCCGCGCTCGGCCTCCTTGCCGTTCGGCCAGAGCGTCGGGGCCCAGCTCTTCTTCTGCCCCTTCTTGTCGTCCGTGCCGGCCGAGGTCGACGGCCCGTCGGACGGGTGCGGCGCGGGCGTCATCGCGTTCGTCATGACGGTCCAGGAGGTGAGGCCTGGGCGGCGGATGAGCTTGGGGATGAGGGAGGACACGTCCAGCAGCGACATTTCTGCAGAGAGCGGGCCGTCAGTGGGCTGCGCGGATGGGAAGCGGCAAGAAGCGGACCGGGGCAGGCGTCGAGCAAGGCGGAGACGACGGCTTCGTTCTCCATCGGGTTCATCGAGCACGTCGAGTACACGAGTCGGCCGCCGGGCTTGAGGAGCGCGACGGCGCGCAGCGCGATGCGGAGTTGGAGCCTGTCAGCCAGGGGGGTCAGTATGCGGGCCACCACACCAAGTCGAGGCCCACTCACGCATGGAGGCCGATGCCATTCCCGCACGTCCAATCGCGCCAGATGCCAATGTTCTTCCTGAGCGTGCCGTCGCCCGAGCACGGCACGTCGGTCAGGATCCGGTCAAAGAGGAGCGGCTTCCACTTGCGTCCGGTCGCCTTGTCCAGTCCCGCGTCGTCCTCATTCTGCAGTGCGCCCGGGGTCGCCTGGTCGAACACGCCGGGGACCCGCAGGCCGGGCAGTTGCGTCGCGTCGTGGTTGGTGACCATCATGCCCGCACTCGGGATCCGGTGCAGGGACTGGTGCACGAGCAAGTGGCAGCGCTTTGCGTCCGAGTCGTTCGCGATGAGCAGCCCCGGTGCGAGGGTCGCCGTGCGCGGGAGCTTGTGAAGCGCCTCGAGGAGCTGCGCCGATTTCGAGCCGGGCGCGGCGCACATGTCGAGCACGTAGTGGTGAGGCTGGACGTCGAGCAGGAGCGGGGGAATCATCGAGACTGCTTCTTGCCGCGAGAGGTTGCCCGCGTCCGTCTCGTAGACGAGGAACGACTGGAAGCGCTTGAAGGCGTCGTTCTTGCGGATCGCCGACTTTTGGATGTTGAGCTGCCAGGCGAGCTCGTCGGGGTACCTGATCCGCACCACGTGAGTGGTTCCTCATGGTGTTGGGTTTGCAGCGGAGCAGGAACGGACCAGGAGATGGGTATAGGAGGGCTGAGCGGGACGCCCTCGTGCTCGATGCCGGTGAGGAACGGGACGAAGACGCGCTTGATCATCTCGTTCAACGGCTGCGCGATCCTACAGGTCAAGATTGGTCAGCCTACCGCGACGAAAGCGGACAAGGAGCGACGCACTCGCGGCACGACGTGATGCGGAAGGTGGTCGGCAGCGGGTCGTGCAGCGCCTGGATGAACTGGTCCCATTCGGCCTCGGGCACGATGCCTTGCGCCTGTGGAGTGCAGGAGAAAGTTGGTCAGCGAGCTGCTCTGAGAGATTGTCCAGCAGAGTAGATGAGCTGCGCAGCCCTCGTCGCTGGTCCCCGGCTTGTCCATGGCCGCCTCACGAGCCCGGCGGCGAGCACGACTCAGCCAAGCTGAATGCACTCAGCTACCCCACGCGGACTTATGAGCCAGCCCCGAGACCGGCGCCTCTGACTTGGGCGTCGGCCTCCCTTCCCGCACCCCGCGCTGCCTCGCCCGCACACTTCGTACACCAGACCAGGCGCAATCGTCGTACCTTGTAGTACCGCATAAAGTTGTCGTTCGTCGTCGGCACGTCCGACCAGCGCTTCGAGCGATCGCCGTTGCCGTTCTTGCGGCCAGCTCCTCCCGCGCCGGCCGCCGCCCCGCGTCCACGTCCGCGTCCTCTTCCCATCTCTCGTGTAGTGCTGAGTAGTGCGCGAAGGGGCTGAGCTCGGAGAGAGCTCGTCGTGTGCGTCGGAGGTGTCGGGCGCAGCGGGCGCGCCAGGCAAAAAGTTGGCGCAGAGGCGCAAAGGTTCCCACGCTCGCCGGGGCTGTGAATCAAAACGGGAGGGCGCGTTGACTCTGACCCGCATCGCGCTCGTCGAGAGACTACCGCTTCGTACACTTTGAAAAGGCTGCATCTGGTCGCTGGACTGGACGCATAGACGGACAACGTGAGTCGCCGTGTTCGCTGAGCGGGATCGGAGCGGATGTGGCTTCGAAGCCTCAGGTGACCGTGGCTGCGTGGGGCCGCACCTCTCGGTGGACTCTAGGCATCTCTTGAATCTAAGAAGTCGGAGCGGACGGCTTGCCAGACCGGTGGGGCCCTGCTCGGCGAAAGGACCAGGTCGCGCGAGGACACCTCGGCAGCCGGCTCACGGCAGCGAACGGAGCACGCAACGCTGCAAAACCCGCACAGCACAGCACCTCGCTGACTTGAACTTGGATGCAGACACCATCATGGCCACCCCGCAAGTCGCGCGCTGGCTTGCCCGACTCGCCGACCTTCCCGCGCTCGCGCTCGCGACCGACTACCCGCGCCCGACGTCCTCGTCGCTCGTCGAGGCGCAGGAGAAGCGTCAAATCGACGACCGCACCGCCGCCGGTCTCGTTCGACTGGCGCTGTACGACGAGGGCGAGCTCGACGAGCCCGAAAGCGACGACGAGCCCGAGTCGATCGAGCAGGCGCTCCTGGCGCAGAAGAAGCGCCCGACAGCGTTCCACCTGCTTCTCGCCTCGTTCGTCGTGCTTCTGCACCGGTACACGGGCGACACGGACCTCGTCATCGCCACCTCGTCGCCCTCGAGCCCGGACCCGCTCCTGCTCCGGATCAAGCTCGACCCGGCCGACTCGTTCTGGAGCCTCGTCAAGCGCGTCCAGTGGCTCGAGCAGGAGGCAGAGGACGACCAGATCCCCTACGCGACCCTCCTCGCCGCGCTCGGTCACGGCGACAAGAACGACGGAGGACCACCCGCGGCGCCGCTGTTCCGCGTGCGCTTCTTCGACGACACGGACCCGACCGCAAGGGCGTTCGTCCAGTCGACGAGCCTCACCTCGGACCTGACCGTCTTTGTCACCTCGACCGCGCCCACCGCGCCGTCGACCTCGGGCACGGGCACGCCTTCGCGTACCTCGCTCCTGCCGACGATCGGACTCACGCTCTCGTACAACTCGCTCGTGTTCTCCCAGCCGCGGATCGCACTCACGCTCGACCAACTCGTGCACCTCGTGCACCACGCGGCCCTTCACCCACTCGACCCGATCGGGTCCATCTCGCTCCTGACGGCCCGGCAGCGCAAGCTCCTCCCGGACCCTCGCGCGGACCTCGAGTGGACCGGCTACCGCGGTGCGATCACCGACATCTTCTCGGCGAACGCGCGGCGGTTCCCGGACCGCGCGTGCATCGTCGAGAGCCTCGCGCCTGCGCTCGTCGGCGGCAAGAATGGCATCCGCACGTTCTCGTACCGTCAGATCGACGAGGCGAGTAACGTCCTCGCGCACCACCTTGTGCAGGGAGGTGTAGAGCGAGAGGACGTCGTCACCGTCTACTCGACTCGCGGCGTCGACCTCGTCGTCGCAGTCATGGGCGTCCTCAAGGCCGGCGCGACCTTTTCCGTCATCGGTGCGTCCCTTGCCTTCCCTTGACTCGGTTCTTCAAACCCATAAAGCTACTCAACAGATCCCGCCTACCCACCCGCGCGCCAGACAATCTACCTCGAAGTCGCGGCCCCGCGCGCGCTCGTCGTCCTCGCCCACGCCGGCGCGCTCCTGCCCCCAGTCCGGGCTTACGTGAGCGAGCACCTCTCGATCAAAGTTGAAGTTCCCGCACTGGAGCTGCTCGACTCGGGGCTCCTCCTCGGCTCATCGGGCACCACCCCAGACGTGCTCCTCGCCGCCCAGGCGCACGCGTCGACGCCGACGGGGATCGCGCTCGGCCCAGACTCGATCGGGACCCTCTCGTTCACCTCGGGTAGCACGGGCATCCCCAAGGGCGTCCGGGGGAGGCACTTTAGCTTGACCCACTTCTTCCCGTGGATGGCCGAGCGGTTCGGACTGGACGAGACGAGCAGGTTCACCATGCTCAGTGGCATCGCGCACGACCCGATCCAGCGCGATAGTGAG
>ERZ1463038.246-NODE-246-length-17204-cov-16.243746_pt1 | contig 17204 bp, 22 predicted proteins | sample MGYA00564479_ERZ1463038 | MGnify/ENA primary metagenome ERZ1463038 (study PRJEB39244, sample SAMEA3635134) | Helicobacter pylori | study: EMG produced TPA metagenomics assembly of PRJEB11511 data set (Assembly of a 5300-year-old Helicobacter pylori...
ATCTACACACCTAGGACACTCTTTCCCTACACGACGCTCTTCCGATCTGACGGCGGCGTCGCCTTACTTCAAGACCCTCCTCGAATCCAGCTTCATGGAAAACGATTTCGGAAACGGAGAGACAAAGCAAAAGCCGCAAGATGCACTTCCGTCCGAGGACTCGGACGACGACGACTTCGATGGCGAAGCTCGAAACTCGATCCTGGCGCCCAACCCAGTCGTCCCGCGTACCCGGATTGACGTCACAGCGGCTTCTACCGAACCTACTGCGCTACAATCTGCTGGATTTACACGCACCACATCGACTTTGCGCCGCTCCTCTCCACCTACCCCATCTCGACCCCGGACAACGCGAAGGTCGCGCGCAACGCCTTCCTCGCGAAGTTTGGCACTGAATGCCCCACACTCCCATTCCCCGCATCCCCTAAGTCCATCTATCGGCTTGCACACTTTCTTCAGCTACCAGAGCTGATGGAGAAAGCGCTCGAGGAGATCAAACGGCAGCTCACTCCAGAGAACATCGCGGTCGAGCTGTTCTCGGAGACGAGCGCGACCTTTGACGAGGTGCTCGATTTGGCAGTCGAGTACGCTGCGGAGATGAGAGAGGAGGTAAAGGGGAGTGTGAGGTGGAAGAGGAAGCTGGACGAAATCGAGGAGATTCCGTGGGGCGGCAAAGTGCTTGCGAGGGTCGCCAAGCGGATGCTGTGAAGCACTCTAGATGACCTGGATACATCGCTGAGCACATGAAGACAGCTAATCTGAAACAAATAAGTCACATTCTAAGTATGGTCTGGACAAGGAGTACAGGTGGTGGGGCAGCGCTGGTAGTCGGTACAGGTTCGGAAACCTTCACAACAGAAGCCCTTCAATCGTGACGCACTCGACTACGTCTTTCTCGACGGAGAGTATGAGTGCCTGGAACGCCGTCCAGAAAGCTTCGACAACGTCGTCGGCAACAGTCTGGTCAAGCCAGGACAGCGCGATGGCGAGTGGTCCGCCCGCCGTCGAGCCAACCTGGTAGTGTCGACGGAGTCAGTCAATTTATCAGAGGATGAAACAGATTCCTCTCACACTCAGAACAAAAGCTGGGCCAACTGCGGTTGCGTTGTGTGCCCACGCCACCTCGACGCCGTGTGGGGTGTGCACGACGCCGACGTTCGAGTGGACGCAGGAGATGCGCTTCTCCAGCCCTTTGTCCCGCTTTGCCTCCAGGAACGGGAACCAACCGTTCGGTTCGGCGTCCGGGATGAACCTGGTCCGACCCGTCATGCCCGCTGCCTTCGCACGCTCGGCGGGGTCGACGAGGCGAGCTGCGAAGGAACGGCAGATCGGCCAAAAAGGCGACTTTGGCGTGAGGTCGCGGTCTTCGGACTCGAACCCAGCGATGTAGTTTCCAGTAGCCTGAGGATGGATACCTTCGCAACGAAGGGAGCTGGGCGTAAATAGTTTGATGGCGGAGGGCGAGGCGTCGGTCGGGCAGGCGAGGACGAGGGCTCCGAGAAGGCACCCGTGTAGGATTGGGTGTAGAGTGTTGATTCCGTGGGACTTCCCGGACCTCTTGATTGCTGAAACGATGTCGAATGGGATCGAGACGAGGCGGAGAGCGGTGGGCTGCTTGTGCGCGTCGGGAACTGCCAGCGGTCGCGGAAAGGAAGGGAGTGAAGTCGGCGCGAGGAAAGTGGGGAGTTGAGGCGAGATCTTCTCCTTGAAGATGATTTGGAACGTCTGCCTGACGGACGGCCGGGTATCCACGCAGGACTCGAGCGTTGGCGCGGCGGCTACGGTGGCGCTGTCCGCGGGGTGGTATGCCAGTGCGAGGAGCTCTTCGAATAGGTTCTTGCTGCCAACCCCATCTGATATGACGTGCGAGATTCCGAGGACGAGCATCGTGCCCTCCCCGACGCCTGCCTCCGTGCTACTCGCCTCGCGGGCTTCGAGCAACGCGACCTGCCAGAGCGGTCCTATTTGAACGTCGATGGATCTTGCGGCATCGATACCGATCTTGAGTCCGTCTTCGATGGTCGTGGGGGAGCATTGCGCCAGACTGACCTCCTCGCCGCCGCGGAGGACTTCGCTCGGCTCGACGTGACGTCCTTTGAAGCCTGGAGTTCGCGTTTTTGGGGACGGGACGGTGCAAGATAGCAAAGGATGTCGAATTAAGAGTGTGGATATGGCGGCGAGGACTGCGGAGGTGGCGAGTGGGTTCGCTCGCGGGAGCTTCGCGGCGAACGACATCGCTGGGTCGCAGGAGACGAGTGACTGGGTGAGCATGTAGCGCTCGAGGTTGCCGAGTGGGCGCTCCATAGTGGATCGAGGGTGAGGATGAAGAGGTTTGGGCCTGATCCTCTAGTAGTGCGCACTCGCTCATCCGCCACCTCTATTTGTGTTCACCCTGCGAGCACCATGAGGATCAAACTTGCGGGGTATCCTCCGTGACATACGCGTGCGACACCGAGCTCGTCCCAGAGTGGGACAGATTCGGCTCCAGGTGTTTTGACCAGCTCCACTGTGGTCATGTTCACGCTCATTTTTTTAGCGTTTGGAAAGATGACTCGGTGGGGTCGCGTCCAGTCGCACTCCGACGTTTTCTCCGACCTCCGCTTTGTTCAACTCGGGAGGTGCAATCAGCTCTCATTCCGGCGCATCCCAGCTCCTTATCTTCACGGCCGAGCTGACGTCGCTGCCTGCCCTTCGACACCCCAAGACACCCGCACCGCTGCCCACGAGACCGCACTAGCGACTCGAACCGGCTCGTGCGCGAGGGTTCAGCTGGAAAATGGCGAAACGGCTCAAGAGCATGTGGCAGCCGTGGTGTCCTCCTACCGTTGATGGGTGAGTCAGTGATTGGGCGGAAAGGCAGGCCGAAGAGAGCGGAGTTCTCACGGGACGAAAGAAAGCGCCCACGGCGACGGCAAGGTCTACAATGATTAAGTTTACCCAGTGTTGTGTATTACACGTGGATAAGACTCACACAACATCATGAGCATTGCGCCTTCAAGCCTACGAGCAACGTCGGCGTCAGCTCGCAGCTCAGCCAGGCCCGTGCGGCGGCACCCACCAAGTTGTCTGCCCATCCGCAATAGTGCTCTAAGAGTTCGTTTCAGCTATGTACTGGCAATCACGCTCGAGCTTAAAAAGACTACTGACGTTGCAGATCAGAACGCACATCACCAGAACTGCTCGAAGTGAGTCAGAGCCGAACCAGGTGGTCCAGTCCTGTGCGACTCACGGATAGTCAAGAACGCTCCAAACATCAGGTCCAGCTTTTTTCCGAGTGGCCAGGCCAGGAGACACATCGCATGCATCACGCACAACGCGATCTGGACGCTGAGGTGAGGCGAGGCCGGGCTCAGTGTGAGGCCTGTGAGGACTCGGGTGGTCGCAAATTACTCACCTAGATCCAACGGCAGTGCCAATGCTCACACTACGATATGTCAGAGTCAGACTCAAGCACGCAAGCATCTTTGAAGTGGCCTAACTCGAGCTTATCGTTCATTGCATTCTAGAGGACGCGGTAGAGGTCAGCGGTTCTCTCTGAAATCGGTGTCAGCAAAATTACAGTGACAGCTGTGAAGTGCTCGACTGGCGATTCGGACGGCTCAGCGTTCCTTTCGTCTCTCGCACGGGGAAGTACTACACACCCACGTTGCCAACGATAGCTGGAGACGGTCGTGGTCAGCACCACGACTGTCACCGTCTCGGAAACCGAAAAAGCGCACGCAGTATGATCAAACCGAGCCAAGCGTTCGGAATTGCCGGCACAAGCTCGCCGATCCCGCTCCGCGAGTCCACCAAGGCTTCGGAAGTGAAGAGGATCATTACCTGAAGTGCGGCGTCAGAGGGTAAATGGCCTGCTGGGAATGGCCACTTACGAACAAGATGCACAGCGAACCGCCGAGGGCGCTCTTGGTCATCTGAGGTGCCTTGTCCTCGTCCTCGTCCTCGTCCTGCTCCGAGCCCTCCTTTTGAACTCCATAGGTTCCGACCTTTTCGCGCTTCGCATAGTGAGCAGCACTGCCAAAGCTCTCATCGTGATAAGCAGCCTCGTCGACCTCCATGTTCTTCTTGATCGCCGCCAGTGATTTTGCTGCCCTCGCTGCGATGCTGTCTTCCGACGCGGCTTGCTGCTCCTTGCCGCGCTTGCGGAGAGCGGCCGCCTGCTGCCTGGCGTGACTGACAGCGTGTTCGGCCTTGTTCAGCTCGTCCTGATCCAGAGCGATCTTCTCTTTCCACGCCTCTTCGGTTTGAGATCCGTGGATGAAGTCGTGACCTCCGTGCAGCGCAAGGTTGTCCTGAAGGCCCTCCCGTCGGAGCTTCCGGGTACTGGTGGCCTGCAGATTGTCCAGGCGACCTTCTTGTTGGAGCTGCTGATGACGACTGGGAGCCTGGGTGATGTCGTACTGCGCCAAATCGTAAGCCACCACATACTTTGAACAGGTCGCGACGGCGAACCCCCGAATAGTCGTCGTCCATGGTCTGTCGGGGCGTGAAAGTCAGATGCATTCGCTCAAATCAGGCCTTGGTATACTGACGTGGGAATGCGTCCGCAGAGAATAGACCTACAGTGTGTCAGCGTCAGTCAGCCCCCCAGCTTGAAGCTTCCAGCTTCCAGGCCGCGCCGACCCTCACCATGAACAGTGCTGAAGGAACAACAGTGAATAGTCGCGAGGAGCAATTTTCCTCTAAAATTTGCGTACCGTACATCGCGAACAGCAGCAGGGAGGTGTACCGCGAGATGGCGAGCGTGTCCACGCTGACCTTGCTGTCGGTGGAATACGAGTATTTGAACGCCGTCGGAAGCAGAAAGCCCTGGTGAGTCAAACAAATGTGGTCAGTGATATTTCTGAGGGCTCCTTTACTTATTTTTTACAGTGACTGCGGTGATGAGTAGGGATGTGTAGGGGTTCGCGGCCTGCGTATGCCAACGTCGTCAATCGGAGCTCGGGAGGGGAGCGGCCAGGTACTCACCTCGGTATTGAAAGCTTGACGGAAGCAGGATTCAATAATTGTTTAATCCGCCGTACTCTGTGGTGACAGAGATTGGGCCGTACATTGAGCAGTATAGCGAGTTCTGAAGACGGTCTTGTGACGCCCCATTCGAACGCCGCCCCTGCGAGTGGACTTTGGCATCAGTGGTGCTTCAAGAAAATGAGTTGCACTGTAAATACATGAAGAAGGACATTCCGAGAACCAGGAGGAGGTTCGAGATGATGCTGCCAATCAAGCTGGTCCTGCGAGGCTTGGTGAGCGCTGTCGATCAACTGGGACGTGAAGCCGTCGGGGACAGACTTGACGAGCTCCAGCTTGCACGAGACGATCCCGATGATAGACACCACAACTTCGACGATGTTCCCGAGCGTGCTGAGCATACTGCCATTAGCTCAGCGAGTCAAATTGTGAGCGAAAGACCTGGCCACACGCGTTCTGGCGTGGATCGAGTTAGCGGGCCTAAGGGCCACAAGAGATGCTGGGACGCACAACCAGTCCTCCCCAGGTATCTCCCACTCGTTTGACGATCTCTTCCACTGCTCCACCCACTGAAGGGGTTGGAGGTGAGCCGAGGAGACAGGCGAAACAGTTGCGAGATTCCTCACTGATGCCGGCCAAGACACACATGCCGAAGAAGGAAGGAATAAGGATACTGAGTACGCTCTGTGGAGATGGAGCTCAGTTATCTCGACCTTCTGTGTCCTGCTTTTCGCCTGGCTCACTCCAAGAGTGTGCTGCTCGACGTTGGATTCTGGTGAGTCAGCCGGCGCCTCTCGATAAGGCTCTCGTCACCCACCTTGTCATCTCCGTAGCTAAAGTTTCCACTCATGACCCAGATTACACTTCCGACAACACAAAGGACGAGGCCAAGAAGATTGATCCCGAGCGCGACAAGGTGCTTCTCGTGCTTGCGCTCCTCGCCCTCGGGGATGACTTTTCGCAGGTCTGACGGACGACCGAGCAGGGCGAGGATCGATCCGACAAAGGTTGGAGACTTGAAACCTTGCTTGGACAGGCTGGGGGCGATCATCGAGTGGAGAGCGATCGACTGCTCGTTGCGGTCTGGGTGACGCTCGCCGCGCGAGCCAGCGGGGTCGTTCTCGACCTGAGTGAATGGAGGGTGAGTCTTGATCCCGTGAGCTATTGTAAGCTCATTACTCCTGGAGTCTGCTTCCGGGAGCGGAGGTGGCTTCTGAGCTTCTCGGTGTGGTGACTGAGCTTGGTCGACCGGGACTTGTGGACTGCCGAATCAGTACGAGCCGGTCCGCGGCTGGATGGCTGTCATGGTAGAAAATCAGGCGTGCTTCGAGAACTCCGGGTGCTCCACTTACTCTCCTGGACACTCTCGTGAGCTCGTGTCCGTCCGTGCCAGGGCCAGAATCGCTCTCGCTCAACACACCTCCCGAAACGCCACGAGCGGCCACCTTTCTAGACCATCAGCTTGGTTGACAGGCTTCACATTTGAGTGCTGCTCACCGGCTTTCTCTTTGAACGTCCGGGAAGGTGCCGCTTCACCGCGTCTCCTATACTCTGCGGGCGCGAAACGTGAGCGCCTCCGCTCCGCCGGACGTCGTCGGGACTCGAGCGCGGACGGCGATGCTGCTTCGAGTCCGAGTCGAGGCGAGGTACTCACGTAGTAGCTTCCGTCTCCACGAGGTTCACTTCTCGACATTGAGCGTGACCGATGACGTCCACCACCGCCTTCGCGGACGAGAGGCTCGCGGACGACCGCGTCCGAGTCGCCTGAGTCCGACTCGGCACCGGCGTAGTCTGATTGATGCATAGATGGGTCGATTCGAGGTTACGTTTCGAAGCAGGGAGTGGAGATGGAGAATTGCGAGTGGGAGGGCGGAGAAAGGCGCGGAGGGGACAAAATGGAGCGAGTTTGAACGTTGAGTGCGCACGGTCGGCCTGTTCGGAACCTCCTGATTGGCGGGGGTACCTATCTCCGCCTCGTAGTCCACCGTGGTGTGGCTTCTATCAGGACGAGAATAGCGTGATCGTGGGACCGTTGCCCGGGTGACCGGGTCTGGCTGAGGTGGGCGTGGGGGTAACTTGGTGTTGAAGGAGCTTGGCGGGAGATAAATGCGTTTGTGCACCGACATAGAGAGACTTTCCCTAGCAGCCAAAAACACTGTGAGATGGAGAACAAGATGCAGCCGCAGGAAACCACTCACGTTCTCCGCGTCGGTCCTCGTGGGTTCCCAGTTTGCGTCTGCACCATTGCCCGGCACTGTGGCTCCTCAGATATCGCGAGCTCGGGGCAGCCGTGTGATGAGCTGGTCGCGTGATGATCCTGATGCCCATCCCACGCAACGCGGACCCGATACCTTCCTCGGCAGACGGCAGACCTCGACTCGGCGGCTCGACGCACGACAGTCGGCGCCCCCACGCCCCAACCCCAAGTCCCAGCCGCCCGGATCCAATCTCGTGCGAGAAAACGAGGGTATCTTGATACATCGCGTCGAGCCCACTCCGCCTCCCGCCGGCCCCGTCCGTCGCTCAGACCTGCCGTGTGCTCGCCGCGATCCCGGCGAGCTCGACCTCCTTGAGCTTCTCGGCCCGTTTTTGCATGCGCTCCTCGCGCATCTTGGCGATCTTGTTTTGCAGCTCGGTGCGTGTTGATGGGGGCTCGACCTGCAGGCGCAGCGGGGGAGGTCGGAGTGGCGGCGCGGGCGCACAGGTGGAGATATGGGGTCGGCGGTTGGGATAACGGTAGACGCACAGTAAGTGGGGTTGCGTGAGTGATGAGAGTGGGCGACAGTCGGTGGAGCGAGGTCGAGGCAAAGACGCAAAGCAGACGAGGGACGACGGACGCGCCGATCAGCACATGCTACGTCGCTCGCTCCCAAAGGCCCATCGTGACTAACCTGGAGCTTCTCCGGCTGCACGTAGTGGGCCCTCAGCGGCTCGACGTACGAGTCGTACCAGTCGGGGTCGCCGAAGTGCAGCATCGCCGCGATCGGGAAGAAGACATCTGCGCCCCAACGATGTCAGCGAGTACTTGACGAACAGCAGCGGAGACCGGGACGGACAGAGAGAGAACTTGAAGAGCTCGAGGCGGGCTGGGCGGGCGCCGACCATCGGGGGCGAGCGATCGAGAGCGGCGGAGCGGACGAGCAGAGGTTGGTGGGGCGGCTGGGCAGAAGTCCTGCTGTTGATTTTATGCCGAGTTGGCGGGGGAGGGGGCTGGGAGGTGGTTGGGCAAGCGTAGAGCCGCGTCGCCGTCGTCGCGAACCTGGCGGAATCCGCAGTCGACCTCGAGCTCGCTGCCTGGCCGAGGCGGCCGAAGCCGGTTGTCTCTTCGGCCGTCGCACCCAAGTCGCCAGCTCAACGCGTCAACATCCTTCGAGGCTCCCTTGCGCCCATCTGACCGCTTCACGCCGTCTCCGACGGAACTTCATCGCAACGCGCACGCGCTCGCCGCTCAGCGCCGCCCGGCGCCCTTGCGAAGCCCATCCATCTGGTCGCCGCCGTGACGTCTGTCTTTCCGTGACTATCAGTTTGAGTTTGTCGCTGAAGCCTGAACCTTTCCTGTAAAGCGCAGGCCTCGTTCCCCCTCCGGCGCGTGCCGATGTCGAGCTCCGCCCCACCTGCTCCGATGCCGGACCTCGACGCGGCGATGGCGCCGCTGAGTCTGAGCACAGTGAGTTTACTGGCCGAGAAGAAGGCTGGTGGCAAAGCGCTGACGTCACGTGCTTCTCAAGGAGGACCGCGGACACCGAGCCCCGCCGTTGCCTTCAGGCGACTCGATCCAACTCCCCTATGAGCTGCTGAGCGTCGTGTTTAACAACCTCCTCATACCCTTCGACTTCGACGATCCCGCCACCGCTCGATCCGCGCGCCGCACGCTCTACTCGGCGTCGCTCGTGTGCACCCACTGGCGCGACCCAGCTCAGCGAGCGCTCTTCGAGCACCCGCTCTTCACCGACTTGCCGCACAATCCTCCGCTCAAATGGCTAAAGGGGGAGGCGAGGAAGCGCTATATCGTCCGAGGGATGGACTTCGCGACCGCGCGGTATGGGGTGGGCACCGAGGTGCTCAAGGATGTGCTGGTGGCGTCGGCGGCCCAGGGACTGGAGGAAGTCCGAATCGGGTACATTACTAGTGGCAGTCCATGGACGCTTCTGACCCTTCCGGTCGTCAGCCGTGAGTGCTTTCCCGGGCGTCGCGGGGTGGCGAATCGGCCGTGGCGCTCATGCTGACCCCCGACGTCGCAGAGCTCAAGCGGCTCACGCTTTCCAAGCTTGACTGGTGGATCTTCCCCGCCGACGCCGAAATTCCGGCTCTCCACCTCACCTCGCTCAACCTCACCCTTCGACGCGACACGCCCAACGTCCTCCTCGTCTGCGCGCTCGTCGCCGCCACCGCGCCGACGCTCACCACGCTCGAGCTCGATCTTGCCGACGAGCCAGGCCAGCCAGGCGCCGGGAACGACCTCGCAGCCTGCCTGGACGCCTTCCTCCCCCTCATCGGCGCAACACTCCGCCACCTTGTCCTCGTCGTGCACTACAAGCTGCACGGCGTCGAGCGCGTGCTCGAGCAGTTCTCCGCGCTCGACTCGCTGAGGCTCGACTTCCGCAACGAGCTCGATCATATCGAGTATCTCGATGCGGTCACCGAGGCGATTCCTGCGTCGGTCGTGCACCTCGTGCTGGGGTTCGAGCGGAGGAGAAGTCCAGAGCCCGAACTCGGCGTCGTGCTGGGGATTGTGGCGGCGTCGCTGCCGACGCGGCCGGCGTTGAAGTCGGTCACGCTCCTGGGGGTGTCGGAGCTTCCTGGTGGGGATTGTTCGGCGTTCCCGTCGCAGTGTGAGGCGCGGGGTGTCAAGGTTGTGCTCCGGCCGAGGCGCGGATGAATTCAAGCAGGTCGACTTCATGAGGCACAGTCGAAGCTGAAAGTTAATTCGAGATCACTTATGCCCTCACATCATCTTCTCGGTCAGTCCCGCGAGCACGGTCGCCTCCCACTCCACTCGCCATCATCGCCTTCCATCCCGCGCTTTCCTTCATCTCCCTCGTCTGCGCCACCGCAAATTCGACCATGACCTCCAGCACCTCCTTGTACCTGCCGCTCGTCTCGGAAAAGAGCTCGACAGCGATGTTGTCCGGCGCGAGCTGGCGCTTGAGGTTCGCGAGTGCGAGATCCTTGAGATCAGAGATTTCGAGGTAGTGTGCGAGGCGATAGACAGACTTCGGGGAGGATGGAAGTGGGAGGCTGGGATTCTCCGATGCAAATTTCTCGAGGAAGGCGGAGAGGAGGGAGGTGCGCTCGGCACTCGCGTCGGCTGCGAAGGTGGAGAGCAAAGGACTGAAGTCGACGTAAGAAGTGTAGATCCAGCACAAGACCGAGCGATAGGTTCTGATTGACGCTTCGGTGACTGTGATGGTGGAGTACTTGAGGTTGTGTAGTTCGGACGGGGTCGGCGACGTGCTGCCAATCGCTTTGGTGTCCCTCGAGCTTTCAACGTTCGCTTCGCTGCATCCAGACTTGAAAGATGTCTTGAAGTATTCGGATGCGCTGCTCAACACGGCACGACTCGCCCACAGGCTGCAACCGCCGTCGCGCGGGAAGACGATTCGGACGTCGTTTGGGAGGGGAGTCGAGAGGTGCTCTTCGAACGCTTTAGTTTCGGCGTCTTTGATTTCGAATGTCCCATCGGAGCTCACGTGAGTATGTCTGAGCGAAATCCTTCGCTCCCTTGGTCGCTTTGGGCGGGCTCGAGGTCCAGGTAACTTTGAGTGTGTGAGCGTACCCAGGTTGGCTGTAGTAACTGAACGAAGATTCAATTTTTCCTGAGTGTTTGATGATTTCGAGGTCGAACGAGAACTGATGGACCTGCACGGGGGTTGCTTGTCTGGTGACGACGAGAGAGATGCTCGCAGTGTCGATGGAGGTGTCGACATCGGACCATTCGATCCCAACCGTGCACGGATAGCATCCGAAGTGATACATAATCCAGCTCCCAGAGTTGAACGGTGCAACCTCGGCGACGAAGGGGATCCTGTTAGGGTTGGAGACGTTCGTGTAGGTCGGGGTAAAGGGGATCGCGAAGCCCGGGGCGAGACGGAGCGTGGTTGACATTGCTTGTGTGATGGGAGTGGGAGGAAAGAGATAGAGGTGTCGGCTGTTGAGCAGACAATAAGTCCACGCACACTTCGAGAAGAGTGTGCGTCATCAATCCCGGCGACGCACACGAATGTTCGCCGAAACGCAGTTGCCCTCCCCCGGACACCTTCACTGAAATGTGTGTGAGGCTAAACTGTCATCAAAAACATCCGTCTACATTCCTGACGGCTTTAACGGATACAGAAAGCTGTCCGACGTCAAGCGGTCGCACCCACGGTGGAAATCGACGCAGTGCAGCGGGTCCCGGTCCTCGGTGATTCCAAGCTGCAGGCGGGATCAGCCATTTTCCTAGGGGATCAAAGAAATCACATGACTCACCTCCTGCAATCCGTCGAGCGCGACGCGGTCCCATTGGTTGAAGCATTCGAAACTGATGAGCGCGAGCGAGGCAAATCGCAGCTGCGAGCTCCAGACCCATGCCTGGTGCGCGCGACTCCGCTCGAGGTGTTCTCCAAAGATCGCATCGATGTCGCACACGGTCAAGACGTGCGCAAAGATGTGCTGGGCCGTCTCGGCGGAGACGAACGCCGGCGGCAGGGCCTCGCCCGGGGGAAGCGTGATCGCACCGGCCGTGAAGCGACTGTAAACAGTCTCTAATTAGAGCGTGCTTATACAATCGGGTTTGCGGAAACGTACCGGTGCCGACTCCGCCATGCGACGCCTTCGGCGCTGCGAAGCCAAGCGGTGGCGTAGCCTGCAGCCACGGACAGCATCCTCGCTTCGAGCTGGTTCCGGTAGTCCAGGATATGTTTGAAGAGGAGTTTCTGCAATCCGTCCCACTTAAGAGACGCGCAATTGAATCTGGCGTTGAGTCTACGCACCAGAACCGACTCGTACTCTCGCGCTTCGACGAAGCACGGCTGCGTGTGGTCGTCACCACCCAGGGCGCGTCGCACGATGACCAGGACATCCGCTTGCGTCCAAATTCTACGAAACAGAAAGAAGGTCTTGATCTGCGAGTCCAGCTCACTTCCCCAATCCTTGAGCTGCGCGAACGGTCGAGATCGTCAGATGCACTCTCGACAGTGAACAGACTCTAGGGACGTACGATCAGCTTGAAGTCGATGGTGGTGTACGCAAGTGCGTTCGAAGTTTTCAAGTGGATCGCGGGCTTCCGATCGACGTCGTCTTCGAGTGAGTGGTCAAGCGGGACAGGAGCCGGACTCGAAGCGGATGCGGCGGTGGCGTCGCTGATAGCTGGCCGTGGAGACTCGCTCAGGTCTGATAGCGAGCTGAATGATCCTTGACCAAGCCCAAGTCAATTTAAGCAAACTGGTGGAAAGAAGACGCGCGGTCGACTCACCAGAGGCGGTCTTGCGGGCACGACGACCGCTCGACCCAAGGTCCTCAAGATCCTGGGGCGCCGGGACAGACGAAAGTCAGTCTCGATGACATTCCTGTGTTCCAGTAAGACTGACCTTCTCGTACTCCAGCTGACGGCTGAGGTAGATACGTCGAGCTTGTGCAATCGCCTGCTCCCCGGCGCAGAGCGGGTTGCCGTCTTTCCGGCGGTTGTCGTGATCTCTGGTACTATGTCGCTCGAACTGTGCGATACCGAAAAATCTGCACGAGCGACGGTGTGAGTGAGCGCTCTGACTCGGTCTCGCCACATCGACGCAGCACGACGCCACTGATGAGAGCTTACGGGTCGAGAGCTTCGCATTCACTCTCGGTGCAGCTATACGGCACATGGTAGTCCTTGATATGAGCGGAATCCAAGGTTATCAGCTCTCGCTTCGACGCTCATCCACCGCATTCTCGCAGGTCGAGTTGCACCCCCGAGTGTTCACCTGGCTCAAGTGCTCACCTCGAAGTGCTTCCAAGCGGGACCCTCCTTCGGCATCGGGGAGCCAGAGAGGTACGCTTCCACAACATCCGTGCAGCCCGGTACGTGGCACGCGCTGGGGACCAAGTCGTACATCGCCCTCGGCGGCGGCCGGACGCGACCGACCGAGGGGGCCTGGTCGACGAGAGAGCGGTTCACGGTCGCCAGTGGTCGGGGGTATGCTCGCGGAACGGTGAGGGGGTGGACGTGGAACGAAAAGCGTGTGACTGCGTCAATTGGGTCGGGCTCGAGGTCTCTAAGTCTCCAGGAGCGCCTACCGTTGATCGTGGACAGGACGTGACTCGCCCAGCGTAGGTTATTCAATTCACTTCAAGTATCTAATAATGCGACTCTGAAATTCTTAACAGCGAAGTTACTTGGTCTCGGGTGCTGAAGCGCTCAGCCTGAAGCTTCGCGTCGCGCGACTTGCTTGCCGTTGGCCCGGCAATTAAGCTTCCAAGGACAAGTGTCGCCCTTATTGCTATCTCTCAGATATCCGCAACATCATCTTTTACAGCCTACCCGACGTCCTCGCGGACGCCGCCGCCGTCCTCGCCCCCCTCCAAGCATCGCGCCCTCCTCCGGGGGTCAGGTTTCAGGGTAAAATTTGGAGATAAGGTAAGAGGATTCTCTAGTACTTCGGGAGAAACCCACAGGCCCGAGAACCACAGGCCTCACTTGTTCGCGACGAAGGTCGAGCTCTTCGTGGCTCCGACTGTACATAGCGGTCAGAGGTGTCATTAAAGGCCCAATCTTCTGGAATATGTGAACAGTAACTTCCAGGGTGACCGTCCGACCTCTTGTAGGTGCTCTGCGGGAGGCAACCTTGGTCAGGAGTTTGGGCGCTCGGCAACTGGAACTCGCGAAGGCCCGCGGGAGCCTCACAAGGTGCGTCTTGACCATCGCAGGCTTCTCTCCAATCGAAGAATCCCTCTATTACTTGCGGAGCTTCTTGATGAGTGCCATCGGCTTGCTCTTGAGGCCACACTCGAAGCGGCGTCGCGCGCGCGCAGGGACGAGCTCCATCAGCATCTCGCGCCACCAAACCTGAGCGTGTGGTGAAGCGCGCCTCGCTGGTTTCGTTCGTTCCCCTGCACCACTGAATGTACGCCGACCGTGCTTGGAACCCAGTTGGAGAGGTCACACCGCCGTTGGAGAGTCCGGGCGGACCGGGTGCGGGAGTCCGACAGGACGAGCTCCGGCTGGACAACCGACCCAGCAAAATCGAAGCTATCAAAGCGTGTCTGGCGGTGTATCGTGAAGTAGGTATAGTGCAGTTCGAGCCAAGGCGAGTTTCGCGCGACGACTTGTGGCGTCACCAAGCAGCTGATGGAGCTGGTTTCGGCGCGCGCGCGCGGCGCCGCTTCGAGCGCGGACTCAAGAGCATGCCGGCGGCGCTCATCAAGAAGGTCTGCAAGGCCAAGACGGAGGCTGTGATCGGCGAGAAGCCTGCGGTGGTCAGGACGCACCTGCGCGACATGATGTGAGCTCCGCGGCCTGCTTTCTGACTGGTGGCTTCACGATTGGAGGGATCCATCGCTGACGGTATATTCACAGGCTGTCCGAGTTGGGCCGAGGCGGCCCAAAGCACGAGGCACCTCCCAGACCTCGGAACGAGAGCGCCTCAATGTTGGCCGTCAGACCCTCATCGTTGTACTCGCCGTCCTCGCCGTCGGGTCCGGCGTCGGCCGCGTACGAGGATTTTGGCGAGGGGGATCCTTGTTCGGCTGGCCCGTGGTAAGGCACTTGATGACGACCGAAGGTGGGCGCGGAAGCCAGCGGAGGTGTAGTTGGGAGCGTGTCGTCGCCGGTGACTCGGCACGAGTGGAAGGAGTACGAGTGCAAGAGCACCTTGCTCGGCGGTTCGAGTCGCGTCTGAGCCCACCGTCCGTTCGTAGCCATCTGGAGCCAGGTCGAGCCTGAAGTTCAAGAAAATCAGGAAACAGTTCTACACGGTACAAAGCACGACTGACCTTGCTCAATCTCTCGCCGCTCATGCCCGCCTGCGCCGTCGTCGACCATAAGCCAGAGCCCCTGACAGTGGTCCAGGTTGCCGACGAACGAAGCGCTGGAGAAGCGGCAAAGTGCCTGTCCTCCGAACAGCACCACCTCGAAGTAGTCGCCTGAGTGTCCCTTGCCAATCTGCTTCCCGTCCTCGCTCCAGCCAGTCTCGTTCTTCGCGACGAGGTCGCTCAGGCGCACGGGCGTGGGCGACGCCGCGAGCGCGAACCGGACAGCGTGGGAAATCTCATGGAGGTAGGTGATTACAGTGATCGCGACAAAGGCAAGGTGGAGGTTGTGCAGCGGGTGATCGCCGCGCGCTTCCGACGCCTCGACGGCGCGAACGAGTGCTTGAGAGAGGTGCAGGTGCTGTGGATTCTTGCGAGCGTCGGGCCACGGCTTCTGGCTCCACCAACTCGAGTCTTGTCCAGAAACAAATCCCCACATGAACGTGCTGTCGGGCGACGCCTCGAAGTCGCGAATCTCGATGTACGGGGGGCAGACCCGCAAGTACTGCGTTCGGGAACAGAAAAAGGGTCAGCACCCCATGATCCACAGGACCCGTTCCTTCGATCTCACCCGAGCCGCCATGCTCCTCAGGCCTCAAGCTTCATAACTCACCTTCTTGACCTTGTCCAGAGTCGACTGGCTGGCGAACGCGCTTCCACTGGCGATTTTGGCGTAGACGGGGAGCGCGTAAGGGTTATTGAGTAGGTGCTCGTGGGTCTCGGTGATGATTCGGTGGATAGTTCTGGTGAGCGGTACGCAGGACCGGCGTGAAGTTCCCGGCACGTCCTCTGTGATGTACAGTGGCGGGGCTGTTGGAGGTGGTGGAGCAGAGATCGGCGTCTGTGGGTTCGACATGTGCACTGGTGGGGTGGGTGGTGAAGGGCGGTCGGGAGGCGGGGGCGCGGAAGAGCACATGAAAGTGCCAGCCTCTTGCACGTGACGAGCGGTCCCTTGAGAGCGCGCAGACGTTCTGAGAGTACACAACGGCACAGTGTGCAGCGGAGCTCCTGGTACTCGAATTGTGCGCGGGAGCACGGAAGCGCGACGAGCTCGTGCTCGCCTCGCAAGTGACAACCCATCGGGCGTCGCGCCCCAAACCCACACCCGTCGAGGCTCCGCGACGAGCCCGAAGGCAGAGCATGTGGCGTACTGTCTCGGTGCAATTGACCACGACGTAGAAAACGCGACCGGCGCCCGCAAGCACCGACCGCCCCCCTCCTTCCGTCCACCCCCCATCCCAATCGCTGTTCCAGATTACTTGATGGCAACGAAGGTCGACGACTTCGTGGCTCCGATACCGGGACGTCCGTGGCGGACCGGCTTGTAGGAGATCTGGGGCGGGCGGACGCATTAGCAACAGCTGGGCCGCAAGATGGGTTTCGAGGACGCACGGAGAACTCGGCGAGGTAGAAGCCAAGCATCTCGGCCTTGATCTCAATGGTGTTGAAGACCTTTCCGTTGTAGACACCGATGACGGAGCCGATCATCTCGGGGACGATGCTGTGGGCGTAGCGAAAGAGGTCAGCGGTCCGCGCTCCCAAAATTGGCGATGATGCCCCTCCCGTCAACTTTCGCCCTCAACGTCGACGGCACCACCTTGCTGCCCGCCGGCCCCTCGCAGCCTGACCGCGCACGACTTTCCGCCCCGCGCGTCCTCCCGGCGTTCCCCCCGCGCGCGTCTCCACACCACCCGCCAGCCACCGTTTCCAAAGCCCGCGATCCAGATTCCAAGACGCACATCATGTCACGGAGGTGGGTCTTGACGACCTCGGGCTTCTCGCCAGCGGGCGCGTCCTTCTTGGCCTTCCGGAGCTTCTTGATGAGCGCCATGGGCTTGCGCTTGAGTCCGCGCTGGAAACGTCTGCGCGCGCGGGCGGTGACGAGCTCCATGAGCTGGGGGGTGTCCAGGTCGAGGAGGGCCGAGAGCTGGAGGTGCGTCGACGAGCGTAGGTGCGAGGTGGAGGATGCGGGACAGAGGTCAGCGCGACGGCCTGGCCGACGCGAGCAGGGCGGGACGCACCTCGACTCCACGGTAAGTAAACTTCTTGAAGGTGCGCTGCTTGCGGCGCTCGGCGGCCATGTCATCGGCGTTCATGATGGGCGAGAAGTTGGCTGTGGGCGCGCGCGTTCGGTCGGGACGCGGGGCGTCGTCGGATGGGGCACGAGAGGGCGCGGTTCGAGCGGTCGGGTTGGACGGGCCTGGGTAAAGACTTCGGCGGGGATCTTGTCGCGCAGCGGTTCGAGGATGGCC
>ERZ1463038.247-NODE-247-length-17193-cov-39.909266_pt1 | contig 17193 bp, 18 predicted proteins | sample MGYA00564479_ERZ1463038 | MGnify/ENA primary metagenome ERZ1463038 (study PRJEB39244, sample SAMEA3635134) | Helicobacter pylori | study: EMG produced TPA metagenomics assembly of PRJEB11511 data set (Assembly of a 5300-year-old Helicobacter pylori...
ATAGGAAACCAATTCCAGCTGAGCTGGGGAAACACCTTGCAGTACCAGGTAACGCTGAACGGCTTTCGCACGACGCTCGCCCAGTGCCATGTTGTACTCACGAGTACCACGTTCGTCGGTGTTGCCTTCCAGAACGACGCGAGCGCCATTGGCTTTCAGGTCTTTAGCGTGAACATCCAGAGCGCGCATGGCTTCTGGCTTCAGGTCCGAGCTATCGTATTCGAAGTAGAAGGTGGTGATTGCGCGCAGAGCAGCTTCTTCGCTCAGGCTGCCATCAACAGCGCCAGTGTTAGCGCCGTAACCAGCGTTTGGATCTACAGCAGCGCCTGTACCGGCATTATCGCCGCCTTTGGACGAGCAACCTACAGCTACAGCCATGGCCAGAGCCAGCGCAGCAAATTTACCAAACTTCAGCATTTCCATCTTGAAACTCCTAATGAACCCCAGTGTGTTAAGTAAAACGTGTAGCGCCGCGTCAGTTCAGGTAAGGGGACCAGGAAGGTTCTCTGACTTCGCCTTGAGCGGTAGGAAGCGGGAGCCTTACGCGTCCATTAATGGACACGAGCATCAAGACTCCCCGGCCCTGCTGGCGGGTGGCGTAGATTACCATGGTGCCGTTGGGTGCGACAGTAGGCGACTCATCAAGGTTGCTATCTGTGAGGATTTTTACTGTACCGCGCTGCAAATCCTGCACTGCTACCTTGAAGTTTGTGAAGCCATCCTGACGATGAATCATTACCAACGTCTTTTCATCGGCCGACAGTTTAGGGTTGGCGTTGTAGTTACCTATAAAGGTCACACGCTCGGCACCGCCGCCGTTGATGCTGGTTTTGTATACCTGTGGCTTGCCACCACGGTCGGACGTGAAGTAGATCGTCGAACCATCCTTGCCGAAGAACGGTTCGGTGTCGATCGCCCCGTCATTGGTCACGCGACTCAATTGACGCGAGGCCAGGTTCATCACGTAAATTTCCGGGTTGCCGTCTTTGGAAAGCACGAACGCCAACTTGCTACCGTCCGGAGACCACGCAGGCGCGCCATTGAGGCCTTCGAAGTTGGTGATTTGTTCACGGCGACCCGTATCGATATGCTGGACGAAAATACGCGGACGCTTCTGTTCGAACGACACATAGGCGATACGCTTGCCATCTGGAGCGAAACGCGGCGACAGAATCGGTTCACGCGACTGCAACAGAGTCACTGCCCGCGCACCGTCATAATCCGAACGCTGCAGAGTGAAGCGCGTATTGTTTTCGGAGAAACGCTCGGCGGTGACGTACAGCATGCGCGTCGAGAAAGCACCCTTGATACCGGTGAGTTTCTCGAACGACTGGTCGGCGATGAAGTGCGCCATGTCGCGCAACTGATCGGTCGTGCCAGAGACGTTACCCGTCAACACTTGCTGCTCGGTCGCGACATTGAACAGTGCGTACTGGATCTGCAGACGACCGCCCGCAGGAACGATGCTGCCTACCATCAAGTACTGCGCACCGAGCGCCTTCCAATCGCGATAGATGACCTCGCTGGCCGAGGTCGGCAAGCTGATCATGTTCTGCTTTGGAATCGGTGAGTAATAGCCCGAGTTACGCAGGTCATTGCTGATGATTTCCGACATGTCCTCGGGCAAGACGTTACCGCCCTGCCAGCCAAAAGGCACAACGGCAATCGGAGTGGCACGGTCACTACCACTGGTGACCATGATGTTCTTTTCTTCTGCAGCGACCATTCCCGCTGCACAGCAAAGAACGACAAGCAGTCCTCGAAGGATGTTAATCACGGAGCTAGATCCTCTGGTGTGAATGTCATCTTGAATGAGCGATAGGGTTGGAAATCGGCTGGCTTCATACCCTGCATTTCGGTCAAACGACCAATGTTTTTAACAGCAGCCACGGCCGAACTGTCGTAAGACGCATCGCCACTGGACTTGGAAACACTGACCGATGTCACCGTACCATCCGGCAACATATTGATCTGCAGCACCACTTTCATGCCCTTGCGCGCCGACGGTGGGCGAGCCCAGCCTTCAGCAGCACGCGCACGAATCAGATCATCAAAGCTGCCCGCAGTTTCATCGCCCTGTTCATCTGCCAACGCCTGCTGCCGTTCCGTTTTATCGGAGAGCAATTCAGCCAAGGCTTGCGCCTTCTTGTCTTCAGCAGATTTACGCGCGGCTTCTGTTGCCTTTTTGGCAGCATCGGCAGTCGCTTTTTTCTTGGCGTCGTCGGTGGCTTTTTTCTTCGCGTCGTCAGCGGCTTTTTTCTTAGCGTCTTCCGCGACTTTCTTCTTCGCGTCATCGGCAGCCTGCTTCTTGGCTTCTTCAGCCGCGGCTTTCTTCGCGTCTTCTTCGGCCTTTTTCTTCGCGTCTTCTTCGGCTTTCTTCTTGGCTATATCAGCCAATTTTTTTTCTTCGACCTTTTTAGCATCAGCGGTCTTTTTGGCTTCGTCAGCTTTCTTGGCATCATCGGCTTTCTTGGCCTCATCAGCCTTCTGCTCTGCTTTCTGCGCGTCCTCAGCCTTTTTCTCTTCGGCTTTTTGAGCCGCCTCTTCTTTCTTTTGTTCCGCAGCTTTTACAGCTTCCTGTTTTAGCTGCTCGATTTTTTTCGTTTCCAGTTGCTCGACTTCAGTTTGCCGGGCAGCCGTTTTCTTCGCCTCACCGGCAATTTTCTGATTGGTCTGGGTCGTTGCCTGGCTTTTAGACTTCAACTGATACAGGGTCGCCTGAACGATAGGCCTGGCTTCCGGCAGATCCGGGGTCATGGCAAAGCTGACAAAGAGCATGCCAAATATCAGGATGTGCAGGGCCACAGCCCAGACGCTGGGCCAGAAGTAGCTTTCCGAGGCGGACGGCTCTCGCTGTTGGTGCATCAGGGCGCCTCGGTAATCAAGCCAACATTACCGACCCCTGCTTTCTGCAGCCCGCCCATTGCGCCCATTACAGAGCCATAATCAACGGTTTTGTCACCACGGATAAAGACCTGGGTCTGCTTGCCGCTTTCACGACCGGCGCTGATGATTTTGGTCACCGCGCTGGTCATCTGGGGCAACGTCATGGCTTTGTCCATCTGTTTATCGGTATCGACTTCACTGCCAAGGTTCCAGTAATAGGTCTTGTCAGCCTTGATCGAAATAGTCAGAACCTGAGTGTTGTTGTCCTGCGGCAAGGCCTCACTGGAGACTTTGGGCAGGTCGACTTTCACGCCCTGATTGAGCATCGGCGCGGTGACCATGAAAATGACCAGCAACACCAACATCACGTCGATGTAAGGCACCACGTTCATTTCGGCAACCGGCTTGCGGCGTTTGCGGCGAACTCGAGCGATTAAAGCCATTGGGAATTACCTGCTCACTCTTCGCTGGTGTGCACTTTACGGTGCAGGATCGCCTGGAACTCATCGGCGAACGTGTAGTAACGGCTGATCAACAGTTCACCGCGAGCGGCAAAACGGTTGTAGGCGATTACTGCCGGGATAGCGGCGAATAGACCAATAGCGGTTGCGACCAGGGCTTCGGAAATACCCGGTGCAACAGTCGCCAGGGTGGCTTGCTGGACGGTCGCCAGACCACGGAAGGAATTCATGATCCCCCATACTGTACCGAACAAACCGATGTAGGGGCTGGTGGAGCCGACAGTCGCAAGAAAGGGCAGGCCCTGCTCCAGCTTCTCTTCCTCACGGGAAATGGCCACGCGCATGGCTCGAGCCACGCCTTCCATGACCGCATCAGGATCGACACCTGGCTGCTGACGCAGACGGGAGAACTCCTTGAAACCGGCGCGAAAGATTTGCTCAACGCCTGAGTCAGGGTCTGGATTGCTCCCGGCCTGACGGTAGAGTTTGGACAGATCAATACCCGACCAGAAACGCTCTTCAAAGCTCTCCAGTGCACGACGAGCTGCGCGCAGCATATTGCCGCGCTGAAAAATCACGACCCACGAGGTGATTGAGGCACCCACCAGGATCAGCATGACCAACTGAACAACGATGCTGGCATTGCTGACCATACTCCACATGGAGGAATGGTCGACGACGTTAGCTTCCACGCTTTATCTCCTGCTCTAAATGTGTACCCGCGCCGCTCTGGCCGGCAAAGGCCGCACGCAAAGCTTCGGGAATGGCCCGGGGTTTCAAACTATCGGCGCGTACACACGCCACCAGAAACTGCCCCTCGCAGAGCAGTGTTTCATCCGCAGCCCGCCTGACCTGCTGCCGAAATCGCAGGCTGGCGCGGTTCAATTCAATGACGTCAGCGCTTATCAATAGCTCGTCGTCCAATCGCGCCGGCTTGTGATAGCGCGCCTCGCTGGAATGCACGACGAACAACAAGTTCTCCCCTGCAAGCTCCGACTGAGCAAAGCCCAACTCCCGCAGTCGCTCGGTTCGAGCCCGCTCCATGAACTTCAAATAGTTGACGTAGTAAACGATGCCGCCAGCATCGGTGTCCTCGTAATAAACGCGACAGCGATGTGCGAACGACTGAACCCCGTTTTGCGCGCGCATACTCTAGTGCTTACTCCTCAGGTTGCCAATCCGCCAGGCGACTGTTTTTCATTGTTTTTCAGCTAATTGCCGACCAGAACCGCACATCAGCCTGTCAGACCACCAAAACCCCGAATAAATCGGTGCCTTGATAGTTTTAATTATTCGCCCCCTTCGTCGACAAAATCGCTGGCGACTGGCATGTCCCCCATCCGTGACGGGATGTTCAAACCAAAGTGCAGGTAGGCGTGCCGGGTAACGACACGTCCACGAGGGGTACGCATGATATAGCCTTGCTGGATCAAATAGGGCTCGAGTACGTCTTCAATTGTGTGCCGTTCTTCACTGATCGCTGCAGCGAGGCTGTCGACACCCACCGGGCCGCCATCGAACTTCTCGATCATCGTCAGCAATAGACGTCGATCCTGGTGGTCGAAACCACGCTCATCGATATCCAGCAGGTTCAGCGCCAGATCGGCAATCGGCTTGGTGATATGACCGGTGGCACGCACTTCTGCGAAGTCACGCACACGACGCAGCAAGCGGTTGGCGATACGCGGCGTACCCCGAGCACGACGGGCAATCTCAAAGGCACCCTCGGGCTCGATAGGCAGCCCCAAAATACCGGCAGAGCGCATGACGATGGTCGCCAGATCAGCAGTGTTATAGAACTCCAGACGCTGAACAATGCCGAAGCGATCACGCAGCGGGTTGGTCAACATGCCCGCACGCGTGGTGGCCCCCACCAGCGTAAACGGTGGCAAATCGAGCTTGATCGAACGCGCAGCAGGACCTTCGCCGATCATGATGTCGAGCTGAAAATCTTCCATCGCCGGGTACAACACTTCTTCGACAATGGGCGAGAGCCGATGAATCTCGTCGATGAACAGCACATCGTTGGGCTCGAGATTGGTCAATATCGCCGCCAAATCACCGGGACGCTCAAGCACCGGCCCCGAGGTACTCTTGATGGAGACCGACATCTCCTGGGCAATAATATGCGCCAGAGTGGTCTTGCCCAGACCCGGCGGGCCGAAAATCAAGGTGTGATCCAACGCTTCGCTACGTCCACGCGCAGCCTGGATGAACAACTCCATTTGCTCGCGCACGGTGGGCTGGCCAATGTAATCGGCCAGGCTTAATGGACGGATTGCACGATCCAGCTGCTCATCACGATCACGGCCTGTGGAGGTTATCAAACGGTCAGCGTCGAGCACTTAAGCCATTCCTTTCAAAGCACGTCGAATCAGATCTTCACTGCTCAAATCTTTTTCCTTGATCGCAGATACCGCCTTGCTGGCTTCCTGAGGTTTGTAACCCAGGGAAATCAGCGCACTGACCGCATCGGCTTCGGCCGTCGCCACCAGTGGCTCGGCGTTAGGCCCGTTTGAAACTAGGGTAAAGGTGCCCGGCAAGGATTCCCACGCTTTGAAACGATCCTTGAGCTCGACCAGCAAACGCTCGGCGGTTTTCTTGCCGACGCCCGGAATCCGGGTCAAGGCCGAGGTGTCCTGAGCCTGAACGCAGCGAACCAGCTCATCCACTTCCAAGCCGGACATCAGCGCCAATGCCAGTTTCGGACCGACACCATTGAGGCGAATCAGCTCACGAAACAGTTCACGCTCGCGCTTTTCGAAGAAACCGTAAAGCAGGTGCGCGTCCTCACGAACCACCAGATGGGTGTGCAAGGTCACCGGTTCGCCAACATGGGGCAGCCGATACAGAGTCGTCATGGGCACTTCCAGCTCATAGCCGACGCCGTTGACATCCAGTACCAGGTGCGGCGGATGTTTTTCAGCCAAGAAGCCGCGTAACCGTCCAATCACGTATCAGATCCTTTCTCGTGGCCCGTCATAAGCATGACGTTGGCACAAATAATGGTCGCAATCATTACAGGAGTGAGAAGACCTGCAAGCTAAAAAGTTTGAGCCGATGATGCTATCAGAGACGCAGCCGCCCGCCGCGACTGCGTGCGGTATTCAAGCCGTGCGGTATCAGGCTCGAACGCGTATGTGCATGACACAGTGCGATAGCCAGGGCGTCGGAGGCGTCGATCTGAGGTTTCGTCGTCAGTTTGAGCAAATGCATGACCATCATCATTACCTGCTCTTTATTGGCGCCACCGGTCCCGGCCACCGCCTGCTTGACCTGGGTCGCGGTGTACTCGGCGATCTCCAGACTCTCTTCAGCACCGGCAACAATGGCCGCGCCACGCGCCTGACCCAGCTTGAGCGCGGAATCGGCGTTACGCGCCATAAACACTTTCTCGATACCCATGGTCACGGGACCGTACGTCTGAATGACCTCACGTACACCGCGATACACAATCTGCAAACGCTCGTGCAGCAGACCGCTGCCGGTGCGAATACAGCCCGAGGCCACGTACACACAGCCGCGACCGGTGTCCCGCACCACGCCATAGCCGGTGATTCGCGAACCGGGGTCGATACCAAGAATAAGAGTCATAACGCCTGCAGCTTAATAAGTGACGCACACAATTGAACGCAGCATAAAGGCAGAAGCCGGAGGCCGATAGCGCGTGAGTATCACGGCTTCGTACCTCCGGCCTCAAATCCAGAACTGACAGGCACCTATCAGCCGAGCTGTTCCATGACCTCGTCCGGAATTTCCGCATTGGAATAGACGTTTTGCACGTCATCCAGGTCCTCGAGCATGTCGATCAGCTTGAGTACCTTTTCAGCCGTTTCCAGATCGAGTACAGCGCTGGTCGTCGGCAACATGACGATTTCCGCGTCGAGTGCCTTGAAACCGGCAGCCTCCAGCGCATTCCGCACGGCATAGAACCCCGAGAAGGAAGTGAACACATCAATGGAGCCATCCTCATGGGTGACCACATCATCGGCATCCGCTTCCATCGCGGCTTCCATAAGCGCGTCTTCATCAACGCCAGGCGCGAATGAAATCTGCCCTTTACGATCAAACAGATAAGCCACCGAACCATCAGTGCCCAGGTTGCCGCCGCATTTTGTGAACGCGTGGCGAACAGCTGCGGCAGTGCGGTTGCGATTGTCAGTCATGGTTTCGACCATGACGGCCACACCACCCGGACCATAGCCTTCGTAACCGAGCTCTTCGACATCATCACCTTCGGCAGCGCCAGCACCTCGCGCCACGGCACGATCGATCGTGTCGCGCGTCATGTTCGCACCAAGCGCCTTGTCCAATGCCAGACGCAGACGCGGGTTCGACCCCGGATCACCCCCACCTTGACGGGCAGCGACAGTCAGTTCGCGAATCCACTTGGTGAAAATCTTGCCTTTCTTGGCATCCTGACGCTCTTTGCGGTGCTTGATGTTCGCCCACTTAGAATGACCTGCCATAACTCGCTCCGAATTCTTTTTGAAACACACTCACCTTTCGCCCAATGAACACGAGCAAAAAGCTTCAACAAAATCAGGACCCGACCCAGGGCGCATCATCAAGATGATGCGCCCTGCTCAGCGTCATTCAGCCTTGGGCTGCTCGCGCAAACGGATGTGCAGCTCGCGCAATGCCTTGGCATCAACCACGCCTGGGGCCTGGGTCATGACATCGGCAGCGCTCTGGGTTTTCGGGAACGCAATCACTTCACGGATCGATTGAGCGCCGGTCATCAACATCACCAGACGGTCCAGACCGAAAGCCAAACCACCGTGCGGTGGCGCGCCGAACTTCAGAGCGTCGAGCAGGAAGCCAAACTTCTCTTGCTGTTCGTCTGCTTCGATACCCAGCAGACGGAAGACCGCTTGCTGCATCTCCTTGCGGTGGATACGGATCGACCCCCCGCCCAACTCGGTACCGTTAAGGACCATGTCGTAAGCACGGGACAATGCCGTAGCCGGGTTGGCCTCAAGCTCTTCAGGGCTGCATTTGGGTGCAGTGAACGGGTGATGCAGCGCGCTGAAGCTGCCGTCATCGTTCTCTTCGAACATCGGGAAGTCGACAACCCACATCGGTGCCCACTCGCACGTGTGCAGCTTCAGGTCGTTACCGACCTTGATCCGCAATGCGCCCAAGGCTTCACTGACGATCTTGGATTTGTCTGCGCCGAAGAACACGATGTCGCCATCGACGGCACCCACACGGTCCAGAATCACCTTGAGGTTTTCCTCAGGGATGAACTTGACGATTGGAGACTGCAGGCCTTCGGCGCCCTTGGCGCGCTCGTTGACCTTGATGTAAGCCAGGCCTTTAGCGCCGTAGATGCTGACGAACTTGGTGTATTCGTCGATCTGACTGCGCGGCATGCTCGCGGCACCCGGTACACGCAGGGCTGCGACACGACCTTTAGGATCGTTGGCTGGACCGCTGAACACCTTGAACTCTACGGCGTTGAGCTGATCGGCAACATCGACCAGTTCCAGCGGGTTACGCAGGTCCGGCTTGTCGGAGCCATAACGACGCATGGCTTCTGCGAACGTCATGTGCGGAAAGTCGCCGAACTCCAGGTCCAGCACTTCCTTGAACAGCTGACGAATCATCTTCTCGGTGATACCGATGATGTCTGCTTCATTCAGGAAGCTGGTCTCGATGTCGATCTGGGTGAATTCCGGCTGGCGGTCAGCACGCAGGTCTTCATCGCGGAAGCACTTGGCGATCTGGTAGTAACGATCGAAGCCAGCGACCATCAGCAACTGCTTGAATAGCTGCGGGGATTGCGGCAAGGCAAAGAAACTGCCTGGGTGGGTACGACTCGGTACCAGATAGTCGCGAGCGCCTTCCGGTGTAGCACGGGTAAGGATCGGCGTCTCGACATCGAGAAAGCCGTTTTCATCCAGATAGCGACGGATGCTGGTGGTGATGCGCGAACGCAAGCGCAGCTTTTCCGCCATTTCCGGACGACGCAGATCGATGAAGCGATAACGCAGGCGCGTTTCTTCACCAACGTCGGAGAACTCGTTCAGCGGGAACGGCGGTGTTTCCGACTCGTTCAGCACTTCGAGCTCATAGCCCAGCACTTCGATACCGCCGGACGCCATGTTCGCATTAACTGCGCCAGCAGGACGTGCGCGCACCTTACCGGTGATCTTGACCACGTATTCGCTGCGCACGCGGTCGGCGGCAGCAAAGGTGTCAGCGCGATCAGGGTCGAACACCACCTGAGCCAAGCCTTCACGATCACGGATATCGAGGAAAATGACCCCGCCATGATCACGACGACGGTGGACCCATCCGCAAAGGGTAATTTCCTGACCTTCCAGGCTCTCGTTCAGCTGGCCGCAATAATGGCTGCGCATCATGATGGTGTTTTCACTTCTCGTAATTCGAAATTCGGTGGAGCTCTCGCCCTTCGCTTGCGCTCAATAGTGCAAGAACCTTGGCGTGCAGTTCAACCCGTCCGGCCTGCGCCACGTAGTAAGGCGGTGGATTATATAGGGTTAATGGACACTGTGCAGCCGCCCGACCTGATCACGTCAACATATGTGTCTTTCCACCTGACGAGAGCCCTGCCTGCAGCCCACGATCGCCCGGACAAGGTCACGCCATGACAGAGGAAAGCGCTGTCGCATCGTTTTTTTGCAAATGAGCGACGCACACCACGCGAATCAGCCCGCTGAAATTTTTCACACCGCCATGGCGTAGATGCACTTCTCGATCGACATAAGACAGGACTGCATTGACCGAGCAACTGTTGGAGCGGGCAATATCAGCCAAAATACCCCAATACACTTCCTCCAGGCGCAAACATGTCGCCAACCCATTTAAGCGAACCGACCTCGAATGAGGACGCGCAAGGTTCATATTAAAATCCTCAACAAAGGGATCGTCTTGTATTTTCCCGTAGCGGCCAGAATCTTGTTGCGTACGCCCACTGCCCCGAATCATTACAGCCTCCTTCACGCGCCGTCCATCTAATACACATAAGCTGGACATCAATAAATATAAGAACCACCTTTATGTAAAGCCAATTAGATATTTCTAGCCAGCAGAACAAACACACCAAGCCTGTAGGACATCACTGCATTTCAGTGAGGATTATCGAGCGCAGTTAACTCGCCAACCGACACCCTGCGCGACGCCTCCCCTTAACGATTCAGATCATTGATCTGCATAACCCCGAAAAACAGGATAAATAGCTATTCTCCCGCACACGACTTTCTCGAGCCGAAGGCAACGAAAGCAAGGGAGAGCAACGCACAGCGAGCTGTCGGCGTCGGGACCGCACGCTCGAAGCCTCAATTCTTCTTAGGCTCGACTGTAGACCGACAACGAAGAAGGAACGGGCACACCACGCAAGTGCATGTTAATAACGCCAGCAGCGCCAGTTACAAATCTCCATGACTTAATTGCAAGTAGCGAACGACGTATTCTTGCGAATTTCGCGTGTCGAACAGGCACTAATCCAACACGTCAGCGACCGATTCATTACTCACTTTATCGACCCGCTGGAAGAGGCTCAGCGCCGCTCATTGCACCGTCCTTTCAACACCACATACAGAAGACAAAACACCGCAAATCCGATGTATTAATAACCGTTATGGGCTTTAAAATAAATCACATACGCTTCTGACAGTGAACAAGAAAGACTGTCCTTAATCAATTGACGATCTTCTTCGCCACTGCCGATATCGTCGACCATGTTTTGCCCCTTTTATTTATAGGATGGTTCTACCAACCCGATGCAGGACTGCGCTACAAAGAGAATCCGCACAGCGCAGCCTCCCACCGGCCTGACGTCCTACAATCAAAAAAACTTTTTCTCGCGAGAGACCACAAACCCCGAAAAATTGTTGCTGGAAGGGTGGCGTCACAGGCAAACCGACGAACAGCAGTCTCGCTTTCTGGAGCGAACCGGCTGCCATCCAGCACGATCCTGATGGCGACCGCTCTAAACCAGGTATCGGCACGCAAACCACCGCCCCACATCAAACCACCTGAGCATCAGGACCCAAGCAGCGCTAAGCGGTTGATTTGAGTAGCCCTCGGCTTTGCTGTTAAATAGACGCGTGTCGCTACTGACGTGCCGCTTGGCTGTAGCACATAGGCTGACTCGCCGTTCGTGCATTACGCCTCCTATTATTCAGAAGCGTACCGGGCGCAATCAGCTATTTCCTCGTGATCCGTCTTAATGTGAGTTTATTAAAATGTTGAAAATCGTCCACTTGCTAACAGGCGCAGCAGCCCTGCTCCTTTCCTTCATCCCTAGCCTGCGTAGTGAAGCCCTGTCTTCTTACCTCCTGCAACCCGATGCGCTTTACCTGGCGCTTTTCGGCTTGCTCAACCTGTTACTTGCCCCCGTAATCCCTTACTGGAACAGAGGCCCTCGTCATCAACTGCAAAATCTGGTCAGCGGTCTTCTCGTGCTTGCCGTCATCCTTCAAACCTTGACCCTGCTTGTTCCACTGCAAACCATTGCTGGCCAACCGGCGATCATTGTCAGCCTGATCAGTGTCCTTATTGCAGTGCTGCTGCATTTGGCCGTCAGCTTCTATCAATCGTCACCTTCGCCTGCGGCACAAAGCCACGACATGACCAACCGCGATACCGGGACCGTCAAGTGGTTCAACACCTCCAAAGGGTTTGGCTTCATTTCCCGCGACTCCGGCGATGATATTTTCGTCCACTTCCGCGCTATTCGGGGCGAAGGCCATCGCGTACTGGTCGAAGGCCAGCGCGTCGAGTTCTCAGTGATGAATCGCGATAAAGGCCTGCAAGCCGAAGACGTAATTGCGGCACTACCACGCCGCTAAAATCTCTCCCGCCCCAAAAAAAGAAAACCCGCCTCTCTTTACGAGATCGCGGGTTTTTTATCGACCAGAAAAAATCAGTAATGCGGAGGGGGCGCCTCCTCCTCGAACGTATCGAACTGATTGCCGGCTTCTTCCTGACGCTTAAGCAGTGCAGCCATCTGCAACTGCAAGCGCTCGACCACACGCTGCTGAGTGACCAGGACATCATTGAGCGACTGAATCGTGTCGTCCTGGAAGGCCAATCGACTTTCCAACTCGTTAATACGCTGCTCAAGGCTCATGCGTGTTCCTCCTCGAAATGGAAATTGTCTGTCAATACCGACTGTAGACGATCGCGGAGGTCGGACAGTTGTTGGCTAGTATAAGGCTGTGCCGGATGCTTACCCCAAATAGGCGCGGGCCACGCTGCATCTTTCTGATAACGAACGATAACGTGCATATGTAGCTGGCTAACGATATTCCCCAATGCCGCGACATTCAGCTTGTCTGCATTGAATGCATCACTGAGTGCTTGCGAGAGCGCAGTAGTCTCCTGCCACAGTTGCAACTGATCCGCCGCGTTCAGCTGGAACAATTCACTGATGCCCGCACGACGCGGCACAAGAATGAACCATGGGTAATTCGAATCATTGGATAGCAGCAAACGACACAAGGGGAAATCGCCAAGGGGCACAGTATCTTGCGCAAGACGCGGATCTAAAACGAACACCGCAAAACTCCTGATCAACTGGTTGGTTTTTAACTCGACGCCCCGAACCGCGGAGTCATCCAGCAATACCTCGCAGGATACGCGGGAATGTGTAGTCATTCACTGTCCACCCTCAACCTGGACACACTGAGCCATCGACCAAAAACCCTGACAGACATCCGCAGGGCATGCGCAGCTGCCATCTGCACTGATTTGGCACACCGCGTCCCTCGCGGCAACGCCTGATACCGCTCCTTGAATGTAGATCAGTTTCCAACCAGACAGCCCAAAAAATGCTGCCTGGTCATTTTTCGGCAACAAAAGGACAGCGAAACTGCCGTGCCTAATGCCTTATAGTCGACTTCAAGGACCTGACATCAAGCACACTCGTAACACAGTGCACCAAAAAGACTCACTTTTCCTTTCAACCCAGTACCAGCCATCCTGAATCTACCCACCCCGCCAGACTGACCGGTAACGTTTTTTAGATTCCCAGCGGATTACCAAGCAATTCTCAGGTTTCTCGCCTCAAAAAGTATAGATAAATACCTATATAAATCAATCTGTTATCTGAAAAATAGGGCTAAAGAATGATGTTTTGTGAAAAAAATGTCATCGTTTTTGATCTTTGTGCACGGTTGTTGCTTTGTCACACACTAGAGTCCGCCGATGTGCTTACTACCCAGCAGACACATCCGGAGATGAATAAAACGGCAGAGCATTATCAAGGGAGTGTTTGAGCGGCTGTGCATAGACTGTTTTCACCTATGCTTAAGCCCTCAAAAATAACGCCGTAGTTGTGGGGTTTGATAGCAGGAGCTACACAATTGCGACATGGACAACCTACATTTGCGACACCACCGTAAAGATGCCGAAAGGATAGGTTTGTAACTATCGCCAACATGGTCAGCGTGATATAAATTCGCGCCGACACAAAAAGAAAGAGCCTCCCAGATAAAAAAACAGGTGGGAAGGCGGCAACTTTTCTTAAAAAACCAAAGGAGCAAATCACGATGAGAGTGATGAAGTGGAGCGCAATCGCACTGGCCGTAACTGCGGGCAGCACCCAATTGGCAACGGCTGCAGCCTTCGTCAGTGATCAGGCCGATACCAAGGGCTTTGTAGAAGACAGCACACTGAACGTGCTGCTTCGCAACTACTACTACAACCGTAACAAGACAAACGGTGCAGTAGATGATAAAGACTGGACCCAAGGCGTCCTCGGCAACTTCAGCTCGGGCTTCACTCAGGGCACTGTCGGCTTCGGTGTTGACGCCTTCGGCTACTTCGGCCTGAAACTTGACGGCTCTGACAAGTACTCTGGTTCCGGCAACCTGCAGACCAACGCAGCCGGCGAAAACTCGACCGACTTCGGCAAAGCCGGTGCTGCGCTTAAAGTCCGCATTTCCAAGACACAGTTGAAAGTCGGCGACATGCAGCCAACGACCAGCCCTGTCTTCGCGGTGGGTGGCTCTCGCCTTCTGCCACAGACCGCTAGCGGCTTCCAGTTGCAGAGCAGCGAAATAAAAGGTCTTGACCTTGAAGCGGGCCACTTCACTTCCGCGACCAGCCAGGACACGACCAAACGTAGCGGTGCGCTGGGTACTGCGTACACCAACATCACAGCAAAATCGGCAGATTTCGCAGGTGGCAAATACGCCATCACCGACAGCCTGAGCGCTTCGCTGTATGCAGCCAAGCTACAAGACATCTGGAACCAGTACTACGCTAACGTGAACTACGTTATGCCTATCGCTGACACGCAATCCTTGGCGTGGGATTTCAACATCTACCGCACAACAGATACCGGTGCCAAGAAAGCGGGCGATATCAGCAACACCGCTTTCTCCCTGGCAGCAGCGTATTCGTTCATGACCGCACACACCCTGACCCTCAGCTTCCAGAAGGTCAACGGCGAAACCCCGTTCGACTACATCGGTGTGGGTGACAACGACCGCGGCGGCGATTCGATCTTCCTTGCCAACTCCATCCAGTACTCCGACTTCAACGCCCCTGGCGAAAGATCGTGGCAAGCTCGCTACGACCTGAACATGGCGTCCTTCGGCGTACCGGGCCTGAGCTTCATGACCCGTTATGTTTCCGGTAGCCACATTGACGGCACCAACACCCCACTGAACAGCGCCTACACTGGCCTGTACGGCAAAGACGGTAGCCACCACGAAACCAACCTTGAAGCTAAATACGTTGTTCAGACTGGTCCAGCAAAAGACCTGTCTTTCCGTATTCGTCAAGCTTGGCACACTGCCAACGCTGCAGAAGGCGAAGGCGATGTCCAAGAGTTCCGTCTGATCGTCGACTACCCGATTTCGATCCTGTAATCGCACATCAGTCACTCGCTACAGAAAACCCGGCCTAGGCCGGGTTTTTTATGTGCACCAGAAATCACACGAACAATTCCGGGCACCCGCCTTGCCCTGTACGCGACCGGATCCCCCCCGTACAATGCGAGGTCATTTCTAGTCTCAGCAACCGACAACGGCCTACCATGCGTACCAGTCAATATTTGCTCGCCACACAGAAAGAAACCCCTTCCGATGCAGTCGTCGTCAGCCACCAGCTGATGCTGCGTGCCGGCATGATCCGCAAACTGGCTTCCGGCCTTTATACCTGGCTCCCCATGGGCCTGCGTGTATTGCGCAAGGTCGAAGCTGTCGTGCGGGAAGAGATGAACGCTGCTGGTGCGCTCGAAGTATTGATGCCCGGCATCCAGCCCGCAGAGTTGTGGCAGGAATCAGGGCGCTGGGAACAGTACGGCCCAGAATTGCTGCGTATGAAAGATCGACATAACCGCGAATTCTGCGCGGGCCCGACCCACGAAGAAGTCATCACCGATCTGGCACGCAACGAGCTCAACAGCTATAGGCAGCTGCCGATCAACCTGTATCAGATCCAGACCAAATTCCGCGACGAAACCCGCCCACGCTTTGGTGTGATGCGTGGCCGCGAATTCATTATGAAAGACGCGTACTCCTTCCATGTCGATCAGGCTTCGCTCCAGACTACCTACGACCGGATGCATCAAGCGTACTGCAACGTATTCACGCGACTGGGCCTGAACTTCCGCCCCGTCGAAGCCGATAACGGCTCCATCGGCGGCGCGGGCTCTCATGAGTTTCACGTGCTGGCCGAGTCTGGCGAAGACGACATCGCATTCAGCGACAGCTCCGATTACGCTGCAAACATTGAAAAAGCCGAGGCCGTTCCACGCGAACAGTCACGCCAGGCACCCACTGAAGAACTGCGCCTGATCGACACACCACACGCCAAGACCATCGCGCAACTGGTGGAAGGCTTCAACCTGCCGATTGAAAAGACCATCAAAACTCTGGTGGTCCACGCAGCTGAAGAAGGCAAATTGATCGCACTGATCATTCGTGGCGATCACGAGCTCAACGAAATCAAGGCCGCCAACCTGCCCCAGGTCGCCAGCCCGCTAGTCATGGCATCCGAATCCGAACTGCGTGACGCCATTGGCGCTGGCGCAGGCTCGCTTGGCCCGTTGAATCTACCGCTGCCTTGCATCATCGACCGCTCCGTCGAACTGATGAGCGACTTTGGCATCGGCGCCAACATCGACGACAAGCACTACTTTGGCGTCAACTGGGAGCGCGATCTACCGGTTCCCGCCGTGGCCGACCTGCGCAACGTGGTGGCTGGCGACCCAAGCCCGGACGGCAAGGGCACGCTGGAAATCAAACGCGGTATTGAAGTCGGGCACATTTTCCAGCTGGGCACCAAGTACAGCGAAGCCTTGAAGTGCCAGGTGCTTGGCGAAAACGGCAAACCTGTAACCCTGACCATGGGCTGTTATGGCATTGGTGTTTCTCGCGTGGTGGCAGCTGCCATTGAGCAGAACAACGATGAAAACGGGATCATCTGGAACGATGCTCTGGCACCTTTCCAGATTGCCCTGGTGCCATTGCGCTATGAAACCGAGGCAGTGCGCGAAGCAACCGACGCGCTGTACGCCGAACTGACCGCAGCTGGCTTTGAAGTGCTGCTGGATGATCGCGACAAAAAAACCAGTCCCGGCAACAAGTTCGCAGACATGGAGCTGATCGGTATTCCGCACCGCATCGTGGTCAGCGACCGCGGCCTGGCAGAAGGTAACCTTGAGTACAAGAGCCGTACTGAAGCCCAGGCGCAAGCCTTGCCTGTGGCCGATGTCCTGTCCTTTCTTCAAGCCCGCATCCGCCGCTGAGTCCGGGACGCGCACGTGAAAGCGTGCGCGCCCTCGCCATCGACGCATGACAAGGCAAGACCCGCACTTTCCGTATCAAGAGATCACATGCTCAAGCGAAATACCTTAAGCCTCGGT
>ERZ1463038.248-NODE-248-length-17134-cov-15.976931_pt1 | contig 17134 bp, 24 predicted proteins | sample MGYA00564479_ERZ1463038 | MGnify/ENA primary metagenome ERZ1463038 (study PRJEB39244, sample SAMEA3635134) | Helicobacter pylori | study: EMG produced TPA metagenomics assembly of PRJEB11511 data set (Assembly of a 5300-year-old Helicobacter pylori...
GGCCCAAATCATCAGGTCGGGGATGTGACGGCACCGGAGGGTGCCGCGTGGCCATTGGTACCACCGAGTACATACGGACCTCCGCCCTTCCAAGGCCGTGGAATCAGCCTTGACCCCGACCCACCTTGCTCGCCCAGGCCGTGGACTCTCGGAGCTGAAAATAGTCTGCGGGTGAGGTTGCTAGGCAACCATACTCTCACTGGACATACGAGTCCAGCCGACTCGACCAACAACCATTTGCACCGCCCAACGCGCCAGCATCACAGGTTTTGCTCCGCGGACCTCACGCTCGTTGCATTCTCAAGCGCGTTATCAACAAAAGTGACACGGATTGGAACCCTTCAGAGAATTCATGATCAGTCTCTCCCGGGTGCGGTGAAGTTGCGGCGCTGGTGGGGAGGAGGACCGTCAGCTAGAGCACAGCATGCACCCAGCCTGCGTAGCCACGGGGTACTCACAATTCCAACGACAAGAATGATGGCTGAGCAAATAGAAATCAGGGTGAGGTTGAACAAGAAACCGGTGACGTCCATGTCTGAAGAGAGCAGTGTCAGATCAGTGGCCGCCGCGCGTCGTGCGCTCCTTTGGATGGGGACGCACAGGACCCGAAGTCGGGAGCACCAGGCATTGTTCCTAGAGATATGATTAGCTTGAAATATGAAAAGGAGGTGCAGGATGTCCGTGCCTCGGACCGCCGGCAGCGAAAAGAGTGCTGGTGCGCGACGTGCGATAGTCAGTGCTGACTTGATTTCACAGTTCGCGGAGGGGGGAACGAACCAGTTATTGGGACAAGAATGAGATCAGATGGCAGATTTGACCCAAAGAGCGTGATCTGAGACAGCCAGGGCGTCAGCGTGGGTGAGACGTCGCCAGGATGCGTGGACGTACTTTCGCTGCAGACAAAGAGGCATGAGCATAAATACGACATCCTGGAAGCTAAGAAGTACCAGTGGTCCATACCACAACCAGAGTGATGACTTGTGAAGGGAGTCGGGTGGTCAGCGTTGCGCGCTTTGGATGATTGCGACAGACTTACCCCAGTTTGTCAACCATAAAAGCGCGACGAATGCGATGGTTGCACCAGCGCGAGTAGCTGTGATTTCGACGACGTATCGCTGAAGAATAGCGTCCTCCGCCGTTGTCGGGCAGGTGACGGCCAAGGTCTTGAAATTGATGATGATCTCACTGCACTTGGCTACAGGGTAGGCTTGAGAAGTCACGCTGAAGTTGGGGATGGCAGAAGTGGCCGCGATTCCGAATATGGGAATGCTGCAACATCATCTGAGCGCCGCGGCGCTGCGAGCTTCAGCGGCTGACTCACGTTGCGTTCGTATCAGCTCGGGCGGCCAGGAAGGTAATGTACGATTTGTATTTGTCAAACGGATACCTGTGTGTTCAGAGAAGGTCAGTCTGCCGAATTCGTGCGGGCGCGTGCATGTACGCACGCGAGACTCGTAGCAAGTTTATTCTGTCCGAGGGATCGAGAGAGGTCTGGACAGGCATAAAGAGTTTCAGTGTTCTAGTTGAGCACTACATCCGAACTTTCAAGTCACCGAAAGCAACGCTGGTGCTGCACCGTGAGCTCAGCGCATGGAATTGGGGCGCACAGCACGCGAAAAGGGAGCTCACTCGAAGCTTTGATCGGACACAGGCTGGGCACTGCAGTGACGTTATGTTCAGAAATCCTAGACCGTAGTCGCTGAAGGCTCTCACTCCGACGATTGTTTTCCGGGCAGGCGGAACAGGTCCGACGACGCCGCCGCGTACTGGCCGGCGGTCCAGGTCGAGGCGTAGGCGCTTGATGCATTCTCTTGCATGTAATAATTGACGTCTACGATCGCGAACCCGCACACAGCAGAGGTGTTGGGAAAGGTGATGATGTCGCTGTAGAGATCCTGTCAATCTTGATCAGCGGCAGACCCTCGCACGCGCGAGGAAAGCTGACGGGAGGACCGCAGCCGGTACCAGTGTACCAGGATATGTCGAACTGGCCTGAGGAAGTATCGATAGCGGTGACTTGTCCTTGTAGTAGCAGCTATGCGGCGGAACGTCAGCCAGCAAGCAGCACCCGGAACGCGGACGCTCGCACCCCAATCGGCAGTTCCTGGCTTCCCTGACCCTCGTAGGAGAATCGTGGTTTGTACCTGAGCGAAATTCAGTGATTATTGATTGTTCTGAAAAGATGTGGCTCACACATCTCCCTGGTAGGCGTAGAACGCTCCGATCCCCATCGAGAAGAGGGCGACGATGATGGCGGTCATCAATGTCGCCGCAGGGTGACGCAGAGAGCCAGCGATCCGGCTCCAGAGTGATCCAAAACTCTTATCCTTCATACTTACAGAGTGAAGGGGTGCGTGGAGGAGGTCGCTTGAGCGTGACGGGTAGCTCTTCATCTCAATCTGGATGCTATCGCGCGAATCCGCCACGCTTCCGGCCAATTGTGGATGGTGGTGCGACGTGTCAATAGGAAGAGTGTCTGAATATGTGAGGGAGAGCGGACAGTGGATAGAGACGGCAGACCTTGACAACGCCGCGGGTCTCCCAGAGCATCATCGCCTCAGTTCGCTCGCACGGGCGTCGGTCGGTCGGCTCAGCCACGCGGAACCTCTTGCTCAGCACACCCTGTTATTTTACCAACGAATTGGTCTTAGTAGGACGCTTGAAACCTGCTTCGCGCTCAGAGCTGGGAGCCTGCAGCGACGGTTCTTCCTGTGAAAGCCTGACGCTGAGGGGTCCGCGGCGAACTGATGTCCGCGCATTTTGAGCTGTGGAGCTCCAAACTACCGGCGTAGCTAATATATTAATCCTACTAAGCTTTGACAATAATGGTTCCCCGACTGGGTGCCATGTCCAGCTCACGTGAGCGAGAAGGGCATCAAATGCGCGGGCCGCTCAACTTGAGAGGACACCGGCGAGGTGTCCCGCCCGCGAAGTCCGCAAACTTGAGCACTTATCTTATTCTTTCTAATTGAAGTTGATCTGAGCGCAAAGGTGTGAATAACGCGAGCGCGAGGTCTGGGCCTGCGAGCCCAGCGGTCACCAGCACGCGTCATGGAGCTGACGTCGGAGTCCTCCCCACTTCCCCGTCACCCGGCTGCACCACTCTCTAACTTATACCTCTAACCTATACCTCTTCCATACATCGAATCCCCCTTTCAAAAGTTGCCCACTCACGCTCAACTCTTCACAAGAGTAAGTCAGGCATTCCACCTGCCAGCCAGCCCAGCGATCTCGTCGCTGCAGACCATCTTGCCGTGTGTGGAGCACAAACAATGTACTCACATGTCAAATTATCCTCGCAGTGGGACTCTTCGGCCACAAGAACGAAACCGCACCTGCCCACTCGTCGGCAGGTCTCCCCACGGGCGCTTCGCACGGCGTCGCCGGCGCCGGGATCCAAGACCCCGCCTACGCCCAGCCCGGAGTCGGTTCCCAGCACCAAGGCGGAATCGGTGGGAAAATCCACCAGGAGGAAGCTGCTTTTTCGGGCCACAACGGGCTTCAGCAGGGCGGACTTGCGGGGCAGCAGCCTCTCGGAGGTCAGGCTGGGTTCCAGCAGGGGCAGGCTGGAGTGCAGCAGCCGGGTGGTTTTCAACAGGGAGCTACTCTGAACGATCCTCAGCGTCAGGGGGTGCTCGCTCATGGTCACCAGAATGACCACGCGAGTCACCATCACGGCAAGCAGGCGGTGGGAGCTGGCGTCGCGGCTGGAGGCGCAGCCGGTATGTCGTTTCCGAGGGTCTTCTTAAATGAACACAGCTGACAATGAATTTAACATAGGTATCATGCACGAGCTCAAGGCTGAGGAGCAGAAGCTCAAGCACGACATGGCCGCGTGAGGCTCTTGAGCCTATTTAACGCCACCTAACCCTCACTCACGCCGACTCCTCCCCAGCCACGAGCAAAAGAAGCACCATGCGCAGCAAATCGCTCACCAGGAGCATGCCCAAGCTGCTCAGAGGTATGCGTTGCTCGCGTCGTTGCTCCGTGGACCGCGCTGATGATCGATGATCCGCCACCAGGCTCGAGGCCGCGAAAGAGGAGCTCAAGGCCGCCAAGGCGAACGAGAAGGAGACGAAGAGACTTTGAGAGCACTTCTCCAATGTAAATTGTCAAAACATGTGCCCATACTCGAACGCGATTCGCTTGAGAGCCTCGATGTAGACCTGACCAGGATGGACGCCATGCAAGACTCGCGCGGGTCCAGAGCGAGCTTGAAAGAACCATCCTGACCCGATGAAGGTGCCATCCATAGCCGTTTGGGTAGGGGTAGGACATTTGCGTTGACACAACAGGATTCACTCTACGCCTCAAAAGCATGCGTCTGCGAAGCCACGGCACCTCTCCACCGTCCCCCCACGGCACCTTTACCCTTCCTGCCGGTAAACGATCTCCTTCACCTTCTCCACGAGTTCAGAAAAGCCGTCCTCGGCGAGAACCTCGAAGACGACGCGCTCGAGCTCGTCGTCGGTCAGGCTGACGAGCGAGCGACTCGCGCTCGCCTGCTCGACGGGCTCTTCCTTCTCCGGCTCGGGCTCCTTGGCTTTCCTCATCGCGGCGAGGTTCGGGAAGAGCTGCGCGAAGGTGGGCGGGAGGACGGTGGCCGTGCGCTGGAGCGGCGGGGGTGGTTCGACGTGCTCGTGCGCGACCGGCGAATGTGGTACGACGGACGATCCACGAATGCTCGGGATGGTCGGAGTGACGCTGCTGGCGTCCGGCTTAGGTTTGGTCGTCGCGGGCGCCGAGGGGCAGAACGGGTCGATGGCGCGAAGGAAGCGCGCGGCGTCGGCTGGCTCGGGGAACTTGACTTGCATTCGCTTCCACGCGGGTGGGGTGCTCGCGCCCGGGCTCAGGTCAACAAAGCGAAGGCCGACGACGGCGCCGCGGTGGACGGCCTTGAGCGGAAGGTCCGTCGACGCGCGCGCGAACGGCTGCGAGAACCGGACGAGGTCGACCGTGTCGAGCGTGATGCGCTGGTCTGGTGCGGCGGGCGTCGGCGCGAAGGAGAGGGTGAGCATCATCGAAGTCGTCTGCCGGTGGCGCGACGGCCCGGCTTGTGACGACTGCGTCGCCGTCTCTAGGTGCACGTGCAGCTGCGGCTGGTCGCTTCGTGAGATGTGCCCCTCCCCGGTTAGCTTGCAGCGGGAAACGAGCACAGGAACACGGACAAGTGCTGCCAGTCAATCGTTGCGGCCGCACCGGCGGGCCCTTGCGGCTGCGTCGAGCGCGAGTACTTTTCGATCAGCCAGTGCTCCGTCGTCGACACCTGCGTCGTGCTGCCCTGTGTGCTCATCCTTTCCCGTCCGTCTGGGTCGAGGTGTGGGTGCGGGTCCAAGCGGTAACGCGTTAGGAGACGTAGGGCGGGCTAGCGCCAAAATTAAATCGGTGCGACCAAGATCGAAGTGAGCCGGCCGTCGCTCCCCCACACCCGCACCATGCTTACTCGACTCGGTACGCATTCCAGCTGTGCGAGCGCACTCACTGTACTCACCCGCCCGCTCGCAGGCCTCTCCGCGTCGCGCGCTTTGCCGCGATCGCTCCCCACGGCCTCGCGGTCGCTCTCGTCCACCTCGCCCTCCTCGATCGCGCCGACACCAAAGCCGGCCGCATTGACGCCGGCGGTCGCGACGAACGCGTTTGATGTCGCCAAGATCGGCTCGAACCAGGCGAGCCTCGAGGCGCCGCGCAACGGCGTCGAGTACGCCCTCAGCACGATGGACAAGGTCGTCAACTGGGCCCGTCAGGGCTCCATGTGGCCGATGGTGCGTCCTCTCTCTCCCTACTGGCTGTCCTGCGCTCCCGGCGCTCAGGCTTAGCGCTGGCGGGCTGGGTCGGGCGAGCCTGCGCTGCTGATTTTGGAGCGCCGCTGATTGGCTCTGGTGCTCGGTGGCGCAGACGTTTGGACTCGCGTGCTGCGCTGTTGGTGCGTTGTTGCATGGGTGTGACCCCAGCAGGAACCAGAGGAACTGACTCGTCTCGCTGCAGAGATGATGCACATGGCCGCGGCGCGCTACGACCAGGACCGTCTCGGAGTCGTGTTCCGTGCGAGTCCCCGTCAGGTGCGACCGTCCGACTCCTCTCACCTGTTGTCTACTTACCCGCCATATCCCCCAGAGTGATATCATGATTGTTGCGGGCACCCTCACGAACAAGATGGCGCCCGCGCTTCGCAAGGTGCGTCCGCGCCTCCCGCGATCGGCCCCCCACATCGGGACTCACATTTCCCTCGTGTTTCCAGGTCTACGACCAGATGCCTGAGCCCCGCTGGGTCATCTCGATGGGATCTTGTGCGAATGGGTGCGTCCGATGCTCGAGCTCCCGATCCGAGCGCTCGCTGACGTTCGCGACTGGGACCTTGCAGAGGAGGATACTACCACTACTCGTACGCCGTCGTGCGTGGGTGCGACCGTGTCGTGCCCGTCGACCTCTATGTGCCGGGATGCCCACCGACCGCTGAGGCGCTCTTGTATGGTGCGCCCGCCTCTGCACTTTCAGCAGAGTTGTGCCTGTGCTGACGTATTTTGTGGATCGCAGGAATGCTCCAGCTCCAGCGGAAGATGCGGAGGGGACGCAAGGCCGTCAGCTGGTACAGGCGTTGAGCGTCGATCCGGAGCAGGAGCGGAGAGCAGTAGATGTAACGGAGAGGCGTCGGACTATACCGAGCGGAAGCGTGTCGTGTGAGACTTGAGCGTTCGGGCTTTGACGTCGGTACTGGATCGAACGGAGTCACGCTCGCTGCAAGCTCTCAGCGACGCTAGGCCTTGTCCCGCAGGCTTCACTTTCGACGCCGGCGATGTCAAAACGTTGCGGGCTTTCCTTTCGCAGGGCTCTATGTATTTTTGGGGAGCTGGACTATGAACAGGTCATTGAGACGGGAGCGAAAACACAACACGTGATGATGATGGGGTTGGGCTACTGCTGAAACTCGTACATGGTTGAGGGGAAGTCAAGGCTCTCGTCGCTGGGGAGAGACATCATCGCGTCTTGGTCCACAGAAGAATACGCGTTGACGCTGACGTCCGTCGGGAAGTAGCCACTGTTCATCGACGGCCCGGCGAACGCGTCGCTGTATACCGCCCTCGAGAGAGGACGATCGTCACCCCCGGTGAACGGTGGCGGGAAGTTGTAGGCGGATAGAGACCGGTGGCCGCCGTAATCTTGTCCGAGCTGGCCCGTCGATTCGGACTGGGTGCGGTGGCTCGAAGTCGAGTGCTGCAGGCTGCGACGGCCGGCGCTACCCGATTGCCGGGTGTTGAGCGTCGGTCGCGAAGGAGGTGGAGGAGAGTGCCGACTGGATTGAGGTGAGCGCGAATGATAAGTGTCCGGGTTTCGCATAGAGTCTTCGCTGTCCTGCGTCGCGGCCAAGGTCCCCGCAGACGAGCTTCGCACTCGCTTCACGGCGGGGGGTGCGGGGGTGCAGGTCCGGAGGACGTGGTAGATCAGCGTGGAGCCCCTCATGGCAATATCCTGACGGCTTCTATTCGTCAGGGATGCACCAACGGTGAAGGACGAGGCTGTGGACTTGCCGACTCGCGGCCGCGTTGGAGTAGGCGGTGGCCCGACTCGGCGAGGACGGCGCGGAGGTCTTTGGACAGAGTGCTCTCCGGCATGTTGAGAAGAATGACAGACAGCACGGCGGAGGCTGAGATCTCAAGATACGGATGACTACCCAAACGCAGTCAGTGACGGCTGTGGGGGAGTTGGGAGGAGGACGGCCTACGAGCGAAGGTGCGGCGCGAGGTGGCAGATCCGCCGAGCGTGCACCAGACATGACATACGAGAGACCTCACAGCCCAACGTTTCTGTTCCCAGCGCAGGTCTCAGTGTGCCGAAATGATTCAAGTGACCAAGTGATGAACGCACGAAGCCAAGGGCGGTGGATGCGCAAATATTGAAAGGAGATGACGGCCTGTATAAAGGCAGCTCGAAGATTGATCGGTGTAGGTTGCTCTGGAAGGGCGAGGAAGTTGCGGGTGATGTCCTCGTCGAGCTTGTACGCGAGTGGGATCTTCAGCTCTTGAAGCTGCCGATCGAGCTCTAGGACTTGGCTGAATCCGACCGAGGCGTAAGAGTTGTACAAGTCCGTCTGTTTCCAAGTCAGGGAGTTAGTAACTGGAAATCATAGGGCTTAAAGGTCCGAACAATCTTCATCGCTAGAACCGCGACGTGGGAATGAATCTGTACGAAGTGGTCAGTCTCATTCTCCGTGACGCAAAGAAGGGACTGGGAGAGCTGACGATCAAGGAAGTAGCAGTGGCCTCCTCGGTGCCGACGAGCACTCCTTTAGCTGGCAAAACCTCGCAGGTCGCCGAGTTGCTCGAACGCCACAGCTCACGGCACTCGGAGGGGACCTCGGTGCCGATGCGAGACAATTCAAAGCCGACCCAGCTCGAGCCGAGGACCTAGTGGTGAGTTCAACCTCAATATCGAGAGGCTCAAGTCGAGAACGGGAGGGCGTACAGAGGTTGCTTGCGCGACGGTGGCCAAAAGGCCCCAAAAGACACGCCTGCGTCCCTCCCGTCTGACGAGCGTGATTTCGAGGCTGAGGCCACGGTCAAGCTCTGGATCGCGATGAAGTCCAAGCGAAATCGCGGCTTGTACGGTAATAGCGAGGAGACCCCTGCAAACATCGGGAACGTCAGCGAGCGACTTCGCAGCCTCTCGAAATGGTGAAGGGGTACATCGCAAATGCCGTTCCGTCCTTGACGGAAAGATTCTAAGAAGAAAGATCTCAGCGCGTATACTGACAGGCCGGAATGGGACCGCGAACCAGATGGAAGAGAGCGATGAGGACGGCGGCCCGAACTGCCTCCACGGAGGGCGCAGCGAGGAACTGAGTAGACGAGGATTCAGCCCCAAGTAAGTTTTGAGGTTCAATGCCCGTGTACTACCTTGCCTTCCAGCAGTGCCTGATAAGCCAAGTCGATCCACTGGGCGGCGAGCGCGCGTCGGCTCGCGTCCTCGTGAGGCATCGAAGCCAGGCCGGAGGCGCACACGGCAAAGTGCGAGGCGAGGAAGTGAAGGTCGGGGTCCGTTCGAGAGTCACTCGCCTGGCGTAACTCGTATCGCTGACGATCAAACGTCGGACCGTGAAGTGGAACGAGTGCCGAGGCGGCGGACGAGGCGTAATTCTGGTACGCGGCCTGCGCGTCTTGTTCGGAGGGGAGATGGTCGAGGAGAGCTCTCGAAGTTGAGGAGGGCGGGAGTTCGAGGAGGGTCAAGCTCGTCGGCGCCGGTATGGACGACGTCGCTCCGCAAAGAAGGCGAGCGTCCGCCATGAAGGTGCTGCGACGGACTTCTCGGTCTGCACCAGGAACGAGTGCATTTATGCCTGATTCCTCGACTGTGAGCGCTCCCTGGAGCGACACTTGGGCAATCCCGTCGGCGAGGTCGTTCGCGCGCAACGCGATCCAGGGGCCCTCGACGACCTGCGGCAAGCTCAACTTGCGGGGACTGGCGGCAGACGAAGAGGACAGCGTGTGAGCGACGGAGGGAGATGAAGTGCGAGACCTGGGCGAGGTAGCGGAGGAAGGATGGGAGGACGAGGGCGGTGTCTCGAGGAGGGCGCGGGGGACGAGCACGTCGACGAGCGCCGACAGCCGGTCAATCTGGGATGCACAGGGTCAGGATGGGACCCGGATAACACGATACTTGGTACTGACCTGTGCTTTGAGATCCTGCGTGTCTGCCTCGGACCGAACGGAAAACAAAGGCACTCCGCTTCAGATCGGCACAAGCAGTCAGCGCGACGTCGTCGAGCTTTCGAGGGAGCACTGACTCGTCCCAGACGCAAAGGTGCGATTCGGTCCGCTCGGTGCATTGCGAGCACGGAGATACACGGTCACAGCTTCGGGGAAAACGGTCAGCTTTGTGCGGCACAGGACGGAGGGTCGCGCACCTGACTTTCCGCCGGCGACAAGGCGCGCACGACTTGGCAGTCCGAGTGCGTGTAGAGGTGGCCTTCTTTGCACGAGTGCTCGTACTGTAGCTCGTACTACTGGTGGTCGTTCCGCTGGAACTTGCTGATCCGCTCAGTTGTCGCGGTGCGCCCTCGTTCCAGCCGTTGGCACCTCCGACCAGGCCGGTGAACTGCGAAACTCCGTACTCCGTGTGAGCGTGTGGAAGCCGAGAGTTGTAACTTTGTGGATCCGAGGGGTGGTGGTCCGTCGATTCCGACTGGCGGTGCTGATGAGCCGGCGGTGCGATTGCGAAGTCGTGGGGGTGCGACGAGGCCCGAGATGGATAAGAGGACGCTTCGGACAGGGGCCCGTGGTAGCTGACGAGCGGCTGCGATGGATGCGGCTGTTGCTGCGAGTTGTGGAAGGGAGGGGGGCTCGGATAGAGCTGCGGCGTGCTCCGCTGCTGGTAATACGGGCCGGGGCTAGGCGTGTGCGAGTCGAAGAGGCCGTCGCCTAGGTCCATGGAGACAGAGTTGGGATGCAGTGAGTAGGGTACGGAAGAGAGAAGGCGGTGGGGATCACGGCCGAGTTGAGGCGGATGGTCGCGCTGATTAGTATTCATAGCGGCCCGTTCGGCGCGCGCTCTGCAGGCAGCAAGCTCAAAAAGTCAGGAGACCCGCCAAATCGCCGCCGGAGAAACGGAGTTGTACTGTCAAGCTGAAGCTTTAATGACGTCGGCGGCGGTGGCGCGTCTTTTTCGAGACCCGATGGGTACTGTAGACAATACGAACCGTTTGCGAGACAGGTCAACGAGGCAGCACATCAATAGGTCGTCAGATACCCCCGACTTTCAAAAGAGGTGCTTACCCCGAACCGATTGCGACCGGCGTAGGCCAGATTGCACCCAGAGGCTTTCGCGGCTTCGATCTTCCTTCCGCGGTCGCACAGGCTCTCAGGTTCTTGGCGCGGTGCTGGAGCAAGGTGACCCGTGAATCTCGTAGAGAAGGCGGAGGAGGAGGCTCGTAGTGAATTTCTCGGGCTGCATGGGCCTGTCCTGCGCTTGACAGTCGGCGGTCTCGACAGGGCGAGGGAAGCCGTGCCCAATCGCTGCGACCCCGGAACCTGTGGCTATCGCAGAGAGGCTGTCAGTACCTCCGAAGCCCTCGATGGACCGGTTTGATCCTCCCAGATCATCGGGTCGGCCGAGGTTGGCCCGCCGTGGCACCTCGTCCCACGCGCGCTGGTGGCGCTCCGTCGCTGGCTTCCCTCCTCATCGCAGGACTTTTTCCAAATTGACTTCGCTAGTACTGCATAGTGAGTATAGTTTCACATCTGCCGACAGATCTTTAGGTATCTGTAGGTATCAGAAAACGTCCCCACGCCGTTCCTCCTGCGGGGAAGCGTGCTCAGAACGCGTCCCTGAGCTCGTGCGTCTCCTGGGCACGTTGCAGCTTGGGAACGCCACTTACGATTCCATTAGCGAAAGTGAAGCCTCAGGTTATCTCCAGCCATACGGGGCACAAGCGGCGCACTGGACGATCGCGATTTATACCGAGCAAGGTCGAGGAGATTGTTCCGCCTGAAAAACTTAGAAGTGAGCAATTTGGGCAGCGGCACCAGCGGAGCGGGGACTGTACGAGCTCGAGCGCCTCAGCGAGGAAGGAGCTAAATCAGCCCAGGTCCTCAAGCCACATCGCCGATCACGCGGGCGCGCCGAGACCTGCGGAACACCGAGTACGAAGGGGATGTCCTCACCATCGTCTGTGCGATCACCGCTTCCTCGTTCTCCCAGTTGTTCGTACCTCCTCGGGCCACCGGGACCGCGAGGCCAGGGGGTGCGCTTCCTCCGCACGGCGTGCGGCCTGGCCACACTATGCCGCGGTGTCCCTCTTCCATGTCCCCGAGTCTGTGTCTCGTACGAGGTAAACGCTCTGACCTCGACTTTGTGCGGGATAAACTCTGGGGCGTAGCCTTGTGCGACAGCGCGGAGAGTGTCACGGAATTTGAAACTCGTCGTTGCACGTCGAAGCTCGTCGCTACGGCGTCTTCGAAGGACGTTCAGAGGGCCTTCCCCTTTCCCTTGTCGGCCTTGGGGTAGTAGTTGAGGTAGTAGACGCCCGCTACAGTTGAGACTGCCGTCAGTGAAGCGCTCCGGGGTTTCAAGGGGTGCCGCGCACCGTTCAAGTACGTCGCATACGTCAACCACGCGCAGTAGGGAGCGAGAAGGAAGGTGGTCCTCGGGTCAACCTTGTGGGCGTAGTACTGCAGACGGTTCCGAGAGTGAATGAGCTAGAGTTGGTGAGAAGGGGACTCGGCGGCGCACCGTCAAAGCATAGGTGACCGGCGTCAGGATCGAGATGTCGACGAGGGCGGCCAGAACCTGTGGCAGTATTCATAAAAGTCAGTGGCGATTTGAACCAGAAAGCGCCCCGCTGACCTGTTGAGATCCGAAGAAGAGCTGCAGGTCGACGTTTTAATTAGGCTGGGTGCAAGGCAGCGGTAATGAAGAAACTGACCGGAGTCCAGAGAAGGTTCAGGCCATACTGTGCCCAGTAGAGCTTGAGAGCAAACTCGGCGGTCTTCTTGAACTGGGTGCCCGGCAGCTGGGCGTCGTGGGCGGCGACGAGCAGGTGCGACGCGAGGCCCATCGAGGCATACAGGATGGTCCACGCGATTGGGAAGGCAATCGCTGGTGGCTCTCCCTGTGAAACTCCGAGTGCGTTAGTAAGTCTTTCTCAGCACCGACGCTCGCGGCCTACGCACGGGGGGCTTGTTGAGGGTCTTGTACCAGGTCTTGACGGAAGACTTCGTGATGAACCCCTAAGCGAATCCAGGATTATCAGAGTTCCATCGCCTAGCCAGAGATTGGTCGCGTACCGACGCGAAGCCGAGCGAGATGGGGAGGCCGACGGCAACGGCGGGGTTGCGGGGGATCGCAAAGAAGAGTGAGGGAAGGTCGACGGGCACTGCAGGTTGAAAATTGATGGTCAGCCAGGTTCGTCTCTCCCACTTGGCGTGCAGTCCCAGTCCTTGCCCTCCAGCAGATGGGGCCGATGACGCGTTCTCACGCTCGCGCGTTCCTCGGTCCACGCCTCCTGGCACAGCTTCCAGCCACGTCCTGTTCCCAGTATCCGCTCTCCCGCAGAGCTTGTGATCGTGCCGTGCGAGCGCTGGACGTACTGATGGAGAGCACGTTCGGCTTGACGAGGCCTACGAGATCTACGCTGGGCAGGGCTCGAGCTTGGGCGACAAGCAGGAGGCTGGTGGTCGTGTGTGTGTCGATGTAGCTCTGAAGCCGAGGTTGAGGCGGGCTCGAGTGTGGTCGCTGGTCAAGAGGCGCGACGTCTCGCTGAGCTCCACATGCCGAGCGTGGCGCGTGACGATCCTGCGCCCGCTGCCTTCCCACCGCTTCCTCTTGTCTTTTTGACACCTGAGGTATCGTTCCGAGTTAATATGACACCGCACGAACAGCTACGTGTTCCTACATCGCGAGTGAAGGAGATAAAGTGACACAGGGGCACCCGCAGCGAGCTCCGAATCACAGCAGTGCGATCGCGGCGGACGCCTTTCTACCTCCCACACGCTCGCAAAGGCAGACGATCGCCCCTTCACAAGCCTGCGGACGATCATCACGCCCGGAATCACCGACGTCCGAACACCGCCACTCTGCGCACGGTGCCTCTACGCGGCTGTGGCTGTTGTCCCGCTCCCTACTGCGTGACCGGCCGTCGAGAGGATCTTTTGCGAGTGATTACGTTCTTTCGTCTGCGCTGAAAGCCAGAGGGAGCGACGGCGAGTCGGTGCAGCACGAGCGGTGTCGAAGCCCAGCGTCGCGAAGGAGGTTCGAAGCGGGAGCTGACCACGCAGCACCCTAGGATGATGCGGCTTGCCAATTCTGCCGAGTTTCTCGACGAGAAGACTCGCCGTGCGGTCCACTTACGCAAGCTTCCGCCGCCAGCGCCGACTTCAAGTTCCTCGTCGAACCCTGTCTCTGCCGCACCCGTCACCCCCCTCCCACCCGAAGTCCTTCTCCAGATCGTTCAATCTATCGATGACTCGTACTACGACCCGGATTCGAAGACGTGGGTCGACAGCGAGGGCGGGCGGCGGCGGGACCTGTGCGCGCTCGCGCTGACCTCGAGGACGTTCCTCGCCGCGGTACGCGTGGCGCTCTACCGCGAGATCACCATCATCGTCAAGGGTCCGATAGTCCAGACCCAGCCGCGCAATCGTGGATTCATGGACGGCATCGTACACCCTTCCCCCATCGACGACCGCCGCTTGTCCCCCGCTGGGCTCTTCGTAGCGGGCCGGCTCGAGCTCGAGTGCACCCTCGCCTGCTCGCCCCACCTCGCCAATCTCGTACAGAGCGTCGTGCTCCTCCTTTTTGATCCATTTCACCGACTGCAAGCACCTGATGAGCCTAAAATCTCCGAGCAGAGCCTTCGAAGTGTGTGTCGGGCTTGTCGAAACGTCTCGCGGCTCCGCTTCCAGACGTACAAGTGGGAGATCCCGCCCGGATACGTGTACGCCGCTGTACACCAGTCGAGTGAAATCCTCTCGACGATTTCAGCGCTCCCACCGGGGCTGACCTCGCTCGCCCTCGCGGGCCTCTCGACCGACGCGGACCGGACCGACACCGTCTTCAAGATCCTCTGCGCGCATCCGGGGCTTAAGAATATCCAACTCGGCCCCCAGCTACAGTGGGACGACTTCTACCTCGCTCTGGGGATGGACCAGATCCCCGCTTTCGAGCTGGAGTCGCTCTCGTTTGCACTCTCGACGTCGACGACTCTCGCCTTCGGTCAAGCCCTCCTCCACCACTCTACAGCATCCCTCCGGCATTTCGAGCTATACTACCCAGAATACCCGATCGAATCACTTGAGCTCGAAAGATTCACGTACCTCAAATCACTCACCGTCGCGCCCACCGACTTCACCAACACTCAGCGCGACGACAACCCCGCCGTCATCGCGTACCTGCAACGCGTGATCAAGGACCTACCTCGCCTCCGCCATCTTACCGTACGGCATGTCCACACTCGCGAACGTACAAGTCTTCTGGACAACTTCGAGTACCTCCCGCCGTCGCTGGAGACCTTGGCGACCAAAGCATGGCGGAGCTCCCGCCGCTCGTACGCTTCTTGACATCGGACCAGTGTCCCTTGTTGGAGTGCGTATGTGTTGAGGCGATAATGAAACCTAACGGAAGGATCATGGTCCAGCCAGATGAGGTCGAGGAGGCGGCGAAGGTCCTACGAGAGGCATGTCGCAGCAGGGAGTTGACGCCGTTCTCGCACGAGGGCTTGAAATTGTGAATGAGAAAAACGTAATAAGGGCTCTGCCCTCTCTGCCCTCCTTGCAGTGACGAAAACCTCGTGACCCAAGTTCCCAAGTTCTCGAGGGGTGCTCGGACAAATCAAGGTGCATGATCTCCGATAGGCAGATTTCAGCTCGGGGTCTTCTTTCTAGTCTTGCTACCGCATACACCGATCTTTTCAATGACCTCGTCTACCATGGGGTTGAGCGCGTCCGTGCCGAGGTCTGTTTTGAGGTGTTCGAGTCAGCCCTGGCCCTTGCAAGTGGAGGATGTGACACACAGTGGATACCATCAAGCAATGCAGTATCAGCAGCGAACGGCTGCGTATGAGAAAACGCGTCGACGACGCTCCATTTGTGTTCGCGCGCGATGCCGTTCGCGAGTCGGTTCCAGTACTCGAGCCGTGGACTGGTCCGACAGTCGAGCCGATATGGGATTTCCGGATAGCTGAACGCCGGTGCGTTGAGGTAGACAAAAGTAGGGGGTGGGGCGCCAGGTGGGAGAGATCCGGCGAGGCGGCGCGGGACTGTCGCAAGCAGCTCGGAGAGGCGGGCAGTGAACGCGGTGGTCGGTACCGTTGTGCACCGCAGAGCAGCTTGATGGGAGCCGGAAGAGATCACAATGGTGTCGAAGTCACGCATGAAGGTCTTCTCCCACTTTTGCTCGCCTTCGAGGTAAGGATCCCTGCAAGCGAGCGGCGTTGAGCGAAGCCCGAAGCGAAGGAACGGAAGGAGCTCACCAAATGAAGGCCTGTGGATATGCGGATATGCGGGTTAGAAACCTTTCCTGTCGAACAGAGCAAGCACCGACAAACCAGATGCAGTTCACCCAGCTGGGCAGATTTGTACCCGTGCCCGGCAGACTCGACCGGTACCGTGTTCTCTCCGCCGAGTCTGTGCAGAATGGAATCGTACATGACTCGCGTGTGACTGTCGCCCCAAAAGAGAACCCCGCGTTTCTTCCGCAAACAGCTCGAGTGGTTGCGAAACCGGAGACCGTCGTGCTCCCAGGTGCACCCCGTCGGCACGAAGTCGTACAGGCCGGCGGTCGGTCGGGTCTGGACTTGCGGGAGTGGAACGGGAGGGTAGAGGATTGAATGGAGGGACGCTGCAACGTACGTCCCGGGAATTGGGTCGGCGCCGGTACAAACGAGGGGCGGAGGAGTGGGGGAGAGGTGCGACGGGTCGAAGGTTGCGACTTTGTGGGAGACGAGGCGAGGGACGTAGGGGGCGCAATTGCGAGAGCAGATGTTGAGCTGGAGAGGGTCGGGGAACAGTTGATTCCTCGTGGGTTGAAGGAAGTCTGAGGTGTTCAGGAGGAGCTCGTAAAAGCCATCGTATTGCTGTGCGTAGAATCATGAGACGTCAAGTCGGCAGTCTGGCAGCATGCCACACCGGATTGGAAAACCAACCTCGAATATATGAGTCCCAGTTAGCCATACTGCTCCCGGTGTGTTGAGGCGAACGTCGTACTCGTACTCGCACTTGACTTTCGAGAAGCGGGACGGGGTCGACATCGCGAAGCGCTCCGCACCGTCGATCCGAAGCTCGAAGGTGTCGGGACCAAGTACCTTGGTTGCATAATCTTGCTCCACTGCGTTGTTACTGACTTTGACGGGGTGGTGGCATACAGAGACGTCGTTCCGCTTGATCTTCAGTCGGAATTGATTACACGCGTCGAGCGAATATGCGATCGAGATGTCGAAGTCCCGGTGATGGCGCTCGACTTGATGGAAGTAAGAGAGACTCCCTGAGTGGAATGGGGCTGTCGGTCGAGGAGAGGAGGCGAGTGGGCAGGTGTACGCCGGGCCTGAGCCGAGGACAGCTCGCACCGCCGCAATCGAGGGCTGTAGCGGATCGGGGCCGTACTTTGAAGACGCAATTAGTTCTTCTTAGCCTCATTGCTATTCAAACAC